>ERZ842401.6536-NODE-6536-length-12415-cov-4.829531_pt1 | contig 12415 bp, 9 predicted proteins | sample MGYA00521270_ERZ842401 | MGnify/ENA primary metagenome ERZ842401 (study PRJEB31892, sample SAMEA3878208) | bioreactor metagenome | biome: Moose rumen | place: Sweden | collected 2011-10 | study: EMG produced TPA metagenomics assembly of the PRJEB12797 data set... | reverse complement strand
ATATACGACAAAGTCGCTTTCGAATTCTTGCGACAAATTCCCTTACGAATAATATGAACGCACAAAATGCGTAAATTATCCTTGTGAATATACAAAAAGTGTTTTATAATAGTAGAGCAGATGAGGTGCATTTGGCATGGATAATAAAATATTGTTTGTAAGCAGTGAATTAAACTTCTTGGTGAAGACCTTGATGAAAAACATATCAGAAGCGGGCTTTGACATCCGCACCGTACAGCCGGATATTGTGGAAATCCAGCTGATCAGCGATATGCCGGATATTTTCATTGTTTATCTGGAAGGAGATGTAAACAGCTTCGATGGAACGCTCAAGTATCTCAAGAACCTTTTGACCGAAGACAATACGGACCGCGTGCTCTATCTTATCGGGACGGATGCCGAGCTTACTGTTGCCCATGAAGTGCTTCCCCAGTCTCTGATTTCCGCAGAGTTCAAGCGTCCCGTCAACATCAAGGACATTCTGAACAAGCTGCGGAACTTGCAGATGCACAGCGGGCCGAACGCACGGCGCAAGCAGATTTTGCTTGTCGATGACGATGCCGTCATGCTGCGGACGCTTAACAACTGGCTTTCAGAGAAATACGACGTGTTCATGGTGAGCTCCGGGCTGAACGCTATCTCCTTTCTTTCCCAGAAGACGGTGGATTTGATACTGCTTGACTATGAGATGCCTGTCGCTTCCGGCTTGCAGGTCTTTGAGATGCTCAAAAGCGAGCCCAAGACCTGCCACATCCCCATCATCTTCCTCACTTCCAAGGATGACAAGGACACGGTGCTGAAAGTGCTGTCCGTGCTGCCTGAAAAGTATCTGCTGAAAAACCAAGAGGCAGAAAGCCTTGTAAAGAGCGTCGATGACTTTTTCAAGGGAAAATGAAAAGGGAGCGTGACAAGCTGTGATTCAGAAAACCCGAGTTGTCCAGAGCGAGGATGAGTTTTTTGATTTCCTTTGGTACGTGAAAGGGGACGAAGCTTATCAGACCGCAAAGGGCAAGTTGCTTGTCATCTATGAATCCTGGCCTGATGCCGGATATATTCGTTCTCTGCTGGCTATCGTCAAGCGTGAAATGCCCGATGTCGTTGTGGCAGGTATGACCGTCGGCGGCGGTGGAAGCATTTCGTACAGCGATGCCGAAGGAACGACGTGCTGTTTCAACTTTTTCAAGGAAGAATGCTTCTCCGTCCACATGTATAACTGCCGCCTGAAGAGCCCGTTTTCGGTAGGCGATGAAGTGGGCGAGGAGCTGCTGCGGACGAAGGATGCCCGCGGCGTGATGATTTTCTCCGCAGGTTTTTCCCTGAATGTTTCAGATTTCTTTACCTCTGTGGGAAGCTATGACGTGGCAGTGCCTTTTTTTGGTGCCTTGGCAGGGGTGAGGGGTTCTTCTACGCCGACGGAGCTGCCCTGCGTCTTTAGCGAAGATATTTTCACTTACGGCATTTTGATTGTCATCTTCCATGGCAGCGATTTATTTATCAAGGTTGGCTATAATTTCGGCTGGAAGCCCTTTGGCAAAAAGATGACCATCACGAAGGCGAGGAACTCATGGGTCTATACCATAGATGGCGGTCCCGCCGTTGACATATACAAAAAGTATTTGGGTGTTTTGCCCAATAAGTATTTTGTCCAGAACAGCGCGGACTTTCCCCTCGTTGTTGACAGGAAGGGCGTGCCCGTGGGAAGAATAGGCGTGGCGGGCATAGACCGCGACAAGCTTGAATTCTTTGGCGACGTCCACGAGGGTGAAACGGTGCAGTTCAGCTACGGCAATCTGCACGACATACTGATGGAAACCCTGAACGACAGCATTTCGCTGAGCATGTTTGAAACGCAGGGCATATTCATCTTTGCCTGTCTCAACCGCAACACATTTTTGAAAGAGGACGCTGACAAGGAGCTTTCCTGCTATGAGAGTATCGTGCCAAACCTGTGCTCCTTTTTTGGCGGCGTGGGCGAGCTCTATCTTGACGAAAAGGGCGGCGGCGGCGTGCTCAACAATGCGCTCGTTTCGGTGGGCTTCCGCGAAGGGGAGCTGCACCACAAAGAGCTGATGATGTCCATTGCGAGCCAGCGCAGGTTTGAAGAAGAGGATGAGAGCTGGAATACGGAGAACATGGTCATTCCGCTTTCGCGCCGCCTTGTCACTTTTCTTGAGGCGACGACTGCGGAGCTTGAGCAGATGGCAAATATGGCAAATGCCGCCAACAAGGCAAAGAGCGAGTTCCTTTCCAACATGTCGCATGAAATCCGCACCCCTATAAACGCGGTGCTCGGTCTCGACGAGATGATACTGCGGGAAACGACGGACGGCGCCATCCGCGAATACGCAAGCAATATACAGAGCTCCGGCAAGGCGCTGCTTGCGCTCATCAACAACGTGCTTGATTTCTCCAAAATCGAAGCGGGCAAGATGGAGATGATAGAAGCTGACTACGATTTGGCTTCTTCCATCAATGACCTGATGAATATGATTTTGCCCCGCGTCCACAAGAAGAACCTTGAATTTGTGGTAAACATAGACAATTCCATTCCCTGCAAGCTCTATGGTGATGAAAACAAGATAAAGCAGTGCATCCTCAACGTGCTGACCAATGCGGTCAAGTACACGAACGAGGGCTTTGTCATCTTCAACATAGGCTGGGAAAAGCTTGACGATGAGCACATCATGATGAAGGTGAGTGTCTCCGATACGGGAATAGGCATCAAGCCTGAGGACGTGGAACGCCTGTTCCAGCCCTTTGAGCGCATGGAGGAGATGCGGAACCGCAGCATAGAGGGTTCCGGTCTTGGGCTCAACATCGTAGGCAAGCTGCTCCACATGATGGACTCAAAGCTTGAAGTGCAGAGTGAATACGGTAAGGGAAGCACTTTCTTCTTCAACCTCATGCAGCGGGTGGTGGACTGGGCGCCGATGGGTGACTTTAACGAGCGCTACCGCAAGAATGTTGCCCAGCGGGAGTATCAGGAGACATTCCAGGCTCCGGAGGCAAAAATCCTCGTCGTCGATGACATCACGGTGAACCTTACGGTTGTGAAGGGGCTTTTGAAAGCCACCCGCATTCAGATTGACACGGCAAAGAGCGGGGCTGAAGCCATTGAGATGGCCTGTGCCACGCGCTATGACGTGCTCTTCATCGACCACCAGATGCCGGAGATGGACGGCATGGAGACGCTGGAACGGCTGCACCACGAGCAGAACTGTGCCAGCGAGTTCGCGCCTACGATAGCCCTCACCGCCAATGCCATTGCGGGGGCTAAGGAAAAGTATCTGGAAGCGGGCTTTACGGACTACCTGAGCAAGCCTGTCGCGGGAGAGGCTTTGGAAGCCATGCTGGTGAAATACCTGCCTCCCGCCCTCGTCCTGCACCAAGGGGATACTGGTTTTGTGGAGCAGAACGCCCCCGAAGTGGTCGCCTCGCCGAGCCATGACATCGGCGCGTATTTTTCAAAGCGCTTCCACATCGACATCGATGCCGCTATCAAATACTGCGGCGGCATGGAGAATTTCATCGCCGTTGCCGGTGACTTTTACGACCTCATGGATTCCCAAATTGAAAAAATCGAAAGGCTGTCTAAGGAAGAGGATATCCATGAATACGTGGTGCAGGTGCATGCGCTCAAGAATTCCGCCCGCCTCATCGGTGCCATCAGCCTCTCAGAGCAGGCGCTTCATCTGGAAAAAAGCGGCGATGCCAACAACCGCGCTGAGATAGACGAAAAGACGCCAAAATTGCTGGCTGACTACCGTGCTTACAAAGAACCTCTTGCCGCCCTCTTGGGCAAGCCGCTTGCCCCCGTTTCTCCGCAGGAAGATGACCGCCCCGAGATTTCCCAGTCTGAGCTTGACGATGCTGTTGCCACCATCAAGGAATTTGTGCAGGGCTATGACTATGCCAACGCGGATGCTGTCATGCAGATGCTTGACGGCTACCGGCTGCCTGAAAGTTTCATAGCGACATACAAGCAGATAAAGGAGGGCATCACCAAAGTTGACCATGATTCGCTCATGGAACTGCTGAAATAAGCCGTAAAATAGATAAGGGTTAGAGATGGGAAAATGCACGGACAGTCTTTTATTCAGATTTGGTTTAATTTTTATGGTCTTTACATTTGCAATGCTCATCATGAGCGGTATTGCAACGTATGCCTGCCAGAACAAAGCGTACAAGCTTGAACGGGAAAAAAGCATTCAGGAAGTCGCCACATACCTTGAGAACATACTGCTGAGGGATGGCGAGGATTTTGTATGGTATCTCGATTACTTCCTCGCGCATTCCGACACGCTCCTCATTCCGATGGATTTTGGACAGCCAGAAATTGAGGCTTCACGCAATCATTACGAAAAGCTCTTTGCGCAAAAGTACCCTGGAAAGGTGCTTGGCTCAGACATAAGCTTTGAAGAGCTTTCCGATGACGTGAAAGAAGCCTACACGGTCTACAAGCACGAGTATTATCTGGACAAATTTGAGCAGGCAAGGGAAAGCTTTCACTTGATTTATACGTACTTCCTTGTTCCTCAGCCCGAGGAGCAGGTCACTTATGCGCTTGACGCTTTGCGGGAGGCGCGGGAGGAAGAAGTCGATGGCAAGAAGTACATTGAGCTTGCCATTACGGTGGAAAATCCCGTCGAAGAGCACCCGAAGGAATGGGAGGCGTGGAACACAGGCAAACGTCCTAAAGGCTATGATACTTTTGATAACGAATACGGAAAAACATACGCGTTTTATACGCCCGTTATCATACATGGGCGCAAGCTGGGCATCATCGGCGTAGAGGTAGCGATTGCCTTGGTAAACCAAACAATCCTGCGCAATACAATCCGGCAGATGTGCGGCATAGGCGGCATTCTCATTCTTTGCGTGGCGGTGCTGCTGTTCTTCATTTACAAGCACTACATTGCAAAGCTGGAGCACTTGCAGAGGAATATCGGGGACTACACACAGAGGAAGGACGCTCCCATTGCGACCGAAATAGAGCGCGATGCAACGGGAGAAGACGAGATTTCTGCCCTTGCAAAGCAGTTCTCCTTTATGGTACTGGAGCTTGAAAACTATATGAAGTCGCTTGTCGAAACCACGAAGGAGCTTCGTGACTCACGGCAGCATGCAGCGATAATGAGCGACCTTGCGACGAAGGACGCGCTTACGGGAATACGTAACAAGACCTCCTATGATAAGGACGTTGCCCGCCTTGAATGGGAGATTGCGGACGGTCGCGCGGAGTTCGGCATAGCGATGGTTGACCTCAATTTCCTTAAACGCATCAACGACACTTACGGCCACGAGCAGGGGAACTTTGCAATCAAGAAGCTGTGCTATATCGTGTGCCACATTTTCGAGCACTCTCCTGTCTTCCGCATCGGCGGCGATGAGTTTGTCATCATCCTTGAAAATGATGACTACAGGGAGGTAGACACCCTCATTGAGACTTTCAATGCCCGCCTTGATGAAATTTCCAAAGAGGATGGATTGGAGGTGTGGGAGCGAGTTTCTGCTTCCATAGGCTATGCAAAGTACGATGCCAGTGTCGATGCAAGCGTGGCGAATGTCTTTAAGCGGGCTGACAAGGCTATGTATGCCCGAAAGAAAGAGATGAAGGCAGTAAGGGAAAACTGAAACATGCTCAGTCTTTTCTTCTCGATTCCGATACATAATATATAGAATATTTTATGGAAGAAACTCGATGAAGATGGCATATATATTTTTGACAGGCCTTTTATTCTTCCTTGCACCGCTTTCGGCGCAGGGCTTGCCGCCGTTTACAGACTTGGAACCGATAGAGCACGCAGAGCTTCCTCCCGTCGCCGCGGCAAGCGATGACAGGCAGGAACAGCAGGCGGTGCTCAGTGTAGCCGCAGGCTCTCTTCCGCCGGAAGGCAATGCCGGAACGCTTGCTGCAGCGGACACGGTAAACGAAAGCGCACCAGACGGCAGTGCCGAGGAAGCTCCCGCTATAGCGAGTGCTGTAGACGAAAGTGAGTCAGAAGAAGCCATTGCCACAACAGACGAAGCGGAAACTCCTCCCGTGCCGAATGAAACTGAAGCCGCACCTGTGCTTGCGGAAGCTGGCGGGACTAACGAAAGCGAAACCCATCCTGAGCTTGTCTCTGATTCAGATGAAGCGGGAGAAGCCGATGCCGCAGAGCTTGCTGACGCCCCAGAGCCAGAGGAACCGGAAGCTGAAATCCCGCAAAAGCCCGAATACCGTGAGCTTGAAATCGCGGGGGCTGACCATGAGCTTACAGTAAAATACCGAGAACTGTACATGGCGCCGCGCTACCAGAAAATCATCATACAGGCGCTTGAACGCTCTGTTCCCTACCGCCCCTACATCAGGGAAAAGCTCAAAGAAAATGGCTTGCCGCTCCTCTTGCAGTACCTGCCCATTGTTGAGTCCCACTACACGGTAGGGGCTGTTTCGTATGCGGGTGCCACGGGAATATGGCAGTTCATGACAAACTCCATGGCACCCCTGCTTTCCCGCAACACTTGGTACGATGAAAGGCGTGACCCGTGGAAGAGCACGGATGCCGCAATCCTAAAGCTTTCTGCCAATTACACGCAGTTTAAAGACTGGGCAGTGGCTATTGCCGCCTACAACTGCGGCGCAGGGGCAATGGCGCGGGTGCTCAGGCAGAATCAGGGGAAGGACTTCTGGTATCTTGCCGAGCACGAGCTGCTTAAAAGCCAGTCCGTGCAGTATGTGCCAAAGCTGCTTGCCATCGCCGACCTTATCGAAAACGCCGAATACTACGGACTGACGGAACTGGCAGAGGCGGACAGGCTCATCGAGGAAGTGGAGCCGGAGCAATTCGCCTATCTTTCCACCACGGGCATGTACAGCTTCCGCCAGATAGCGGAGCTTTCGGGCATAGAGGAAGCCGTGCTCAGGCTGCTTAACCCCGCGCTCCTCCGTGGCTGTACTCCGGCGCGCATTGAATACCGGCTGAGGCTCCCTGCGGGCAGCGAACCGGAAGAGCTTTTGCAGAAACTCAAAGCATCAGGCACCCCCTCCGATGCCATCGTGTACACGGTGAGCAAGGGAGACACGCTCTGGGGCATAAGCCGCAAATACAAGCTTACCGTGGCAGACCTCTGCCTTGTGAACGACATCAAGGAAAACAATATCCTCCGCATCAACCAGAAGCTGATTATCCCTGTTTTTGATTAAGGATGTAACCTGGAGGCTGCTTTTAGCGTTTTGTTTTATGGATGAGTTCCGATAATAAAATATGACGAGGATATTTGCATGAAGAAGAAACATCTTTCCGCACTGTGCTCACTGCTGCTTATAGCAAAAGCCGTTCTGCCTGCACAGGATATGATATATTATTCTTTTTCCGAAGAGGAGGCCGCACAGCGGATGGCGGCACGGGGGGCGAACATCGCGGAAGAAGATTCCACCATGGCGGCACGGAGCCGCATTGACTGGAGCAAGCAGGTCTTCACGTCCAATGTTTCCCTCGACATCGTAAAGGCGGGCATTCCCATGCCGAGCGGCAAAACCTCTGCCGTCAACAAGATACAGATGGAGCTGCCGACACTGGTAAAAGACCCTCTGCTTTCGATTTATGCAGACGACACCCGCACGCTGGCAGACCTTGTGCTTGACGGCACCCTCACCTTGGACGAGCTCGCCCGCATCATAGACAGCTCGCACCACACGCCCGCTTCCTTTGAAAACGGAGGCACAAGGCTCCAGACAGAACACAGCATCAAGCTGCAGGAAATAGGTTCCCTGCTCGTAAAGCACCACGCCGCTTATACGCAGCGAAAGCCCATACAGCGCATCGCCTCCCGCCCCTATACAGGCATCGTGATTGATGCACGCGGCATACTGCCCGTGCAGGGCGAATACGTGTCAAGCGAAGTACAGCCCTGCCTTTTCCCCAAGGTCTGGGACGAGGACATGACGCTGGTCTATGAGCGCAATATGGTCAATCCCGAGGTGGCAAAGTCCAAAGGCATTGTTTCCTATGCGGCGGACAAGACGGTGCATTCATACACGGAATCCGTTGGCGATGACCCGCTCTGGATAACGGCGAAAAAGGTCTACGGCGTGTATCGCTGCGACCCCGTCATCTCCCACGATGATTATCTGCGCATTACTACGGTGCCAGAAAACCTCAAGCTCTTGCAGGAAGGCAAGGTGCTCATACTCTTAGGCAAAAATCAGCTTGCACATCGGGTAAGTGCGCCTGAGCGCAGCATCACCTATTACCGCGATTTTGTCCATCTCAAGCATGTCCTTGAAGACGAAGTGCCCGAAGTGACGGTGGAAGAAAATATCGGCACGCAGATTACCCTGCATGACCTGCACTTTATAGCGGACTCCGCCCAGCTTCTGCCCTCAGAACGGGAGAGAATCGGACAGGTAGCCTCCCAGATAAAAGAAGTGCTTTCGCACGGCGAATGGACAATCATGGTGGACGGCCACACCGCCGACGTGAACAAGCCTGCCGGACAGCTTACGCTGAGCATACAGCGCGCACAGGCTGTGGTGAGTGCGCTTGTCGAACAGGGCATTCCAGCTTCTCTCTTTACCTATCGCGGCTTTGGCGGCACTATGCCTATCGCGGACAACAGCACTGATGCGGGCCGCGCCGCAAACCGCCGCGTTGTCATCACCCTCAAACCGAAAGAGGCAGAAGCACAGCGCCGTTAGTTTAAAGGCTGTTGGCAGGGGAAAGGAAAGCGTGCTATATTTGAAGCATGACAAATAATGTTTTCCTTATCGTTTTTCTTTTTCTTTTTCTCGCAGACAGCGTCCTGCACCTTGCAGCCTGTTGGATGCAGAATGAAAAACTACAGTCGCTTTCAAAGCCCCTGCTCATGCTCCTGCTTTCAACAGTCGTCATCCTCAAAGCGGGGGGAAGGGCGGGCGCATATATAGCTATTCCCCTCACTTTTGGCATGATAGGTGACATCTTGTTGCTCAAACCAGAGGGCAAACGCTTCCTTTTGGGTGCGGGCAGCTTTCTGGTCGAGCATCTTCTCTGGATTTTTATCTATATCAAGGCGGGGGCATTTGCTGCCGTTCCGATGTGGTTCATCGCCGCGGGAAGCGCCGTGTATGTGGCGGCGCTTGTCATCCTCTTCATCGCCATAGGCAAGCCGAAGGGTGCGATGGGGGCGGGCATACTGCTTTACGGAGCCATACTGTGTGCCCTCCACTTTACCAGCATCGCCGTCTTTTTCCAAAGGCAGAGACCGGGCTTCCACCTTGCCTTTCCTTTATTCCTCGCGGGGTCAAGCCTCTTCTTGCTTTCGGACTGTCTCTTGGGCTACAGCCTGTGCAAGTCCCGTTTTCCCAAATCTGATTTTTTCGTGATGCTTACCTACATTGCTGCCCAGCTGCTTATCGCATGGGCTACGTTGTGTTTGGGCGTAGGCATTTGATTTTAATTGACAAAACCTCGCTTCCATCGTAAGCTACTAATATGGAAACAAAAGAGTTATTCAAGTATGTTGACCACACCCTGCTTACACAGCAGGCGACGTGGGCAGATATAAAGCAGGTTTGTGATGATGCGATTGCCTTTGGCACCGCTTCCGTGTGCATTCCCCCGTGTTATGTGCGGCAGGCGAAGGAATACGTCGCCTCGAAGATAAAGATATGCACGGTCATCGGTTTTCCGAATGGCTATAACACGACAGCCGTGAAGGTCTTTGAGACGCAGGATGCGCTTGCTAATGGTGCTGATGAGATAGATATGGTTATCAACATCGGCTACCTCAAAGCCGGTCTCTATGATTTGGTGACGGAAGAGATTGCCACGCTCAAACAGCTCTGCGGCACCAAGTTGCTTAAGGTCATCATTGAAACCTGCCTGCTGACGGAAGAGGAAAAAATCAAGATGTGCGAGCTGGTGACGAAGGCTGGCGCTGACTTCATCAAGACAAGCACGGGCTTTTCCACTGCGGGGGCGACCTTTGAAGATGTAGCTCTTTTTGCCGCTCATGTGGGCAAAGAGGTGCAGATCAAGGCGGCGGGCGGCATTTCTTCCTTCGATGACGCAAAGAAGTTCATTGAGCTGGGGGCAAGCCGTCTGGGAACGAGCCGCATCGTGAAGCTTGCAAAAGCAGAGCAAGCTGAGGGATACTAATCTTATGGAAGAAAACGAGCTTCCCGTACAGGATATGATACAGACCGCTTTTGCCATGCTGCAAAAGTCCTACACGCCGTATTCCCATTTCAAAGTGGGCGCGGCGCTGCTGGATGCAGACGGAAAGATTTGGGGCGGCTGCAACATCGAAAACGCGGCATACACCCCCTGCAACTGTGCCGAGCGCACCGCTTTTTTCAAAGCTGTCAGCGAGGGGCAGCATCGCTTCAAAGCCATCGCCGTCGTAGGTGGTCACGAGGGACAGGTAAAAGACTTCTGCACCCCCTGCGGCGTCTGCCGCCAAGTGATGGCAGAATTCTGCAATCCCCGTTCCTTCCGCATAATCTGCGCAAAGAGTCCTGAACAATATCGGGTACAAACATTGGAAGAACTGCTACCTGACAGCTTCGGTCCTACAGACCTTGGGCAAAGCGTAGAAGCGCAGTAGTAAAGCAGGGTTCTAAGGGGCAGCAAGCCCCTAGCCGTGCCGGGAAAGGGTGGGGTTTTAGGGGCGGGAAAACCCTTGCTTCGGCAGTAGGGGGTTGTCCCACCCCTAAATCAACGGGGGTACAGGGGTGCTCCCCTGTAAAAAAACATTTGACAAAACCCCATTCTGCTGTATAATGAAATTACTTGCATGAAAGCAGTTTCATCTTATAACAGGCGGAGGTTGTCATGACAAAAGCGGTGACGATATATGATGTGGCAAAGCTAGCAAACGTCAGCTCTGCCACCGTGTCCCGTGTCATGAATGAGCCGTCAAAAGTCACTCCTGAAAAGCGAAAGCTTGTCCTCAACGCCATCAAGAAACTGAACTTCGTGCCAAAAGCCGATGCCGTCATCAACGCGCGGCGGGCGTACAAAAAGATAGGAATTGTCGCGCCCTTTTTCACACAGCCATCCTTTATGGAGCGCCTGCGCGGTGTTGCGGGCGTGCTCTCCGCCGAGCATTACGAGCTCGTCGTCTATGCTATCGACACAAAAGAAGACCTCGAAAACTACATCCAGACCTTGGTGACAGCGAACAGGGTTGACGGACTCATCTTCCTCTGCGTGCATCTTGAAAAAAATATGCTTAAGATGCTCAAAGCGGCGCACTTCCCTGTCTGCTTTGTGGAAGACCCCGTAGAAGGCTTTGACAGCGTGATTGTCAAAAATCTGGAAGGCGGGCAGAAGGCCGCGGAATATCTGTATTCCATCGGCTGTCGCCGCCCCGGTTTTCTGGGAGAAAAATCCCTGCAGCGCTATGCAATACAGGCGACAGAAGACCGCTTCCGCGGCTACAAGTTTTTCTTTGCAAATCAGGGCATCCTCATCAAGAAAGAACACGTCTGGCTAGGCGAGTTCACGGAAAAGAAGCTTGATGAAGGAATAACGACGTTTCTGGAACAGGAGCTGCTGCCCGACTGCGTTTTCTGTTCAAGCGACTTGATTGCGCTCCGCTTTTTGTCCCTTGCAAGTGAGCGCGGTATCCGCATTCCTCAAGATATAAAGGTGCTGGGCTTTGATAACATAGATATAGCGCAGTATATGAACTTAAGCTCCGTGAGCCAAAATCTCGATGAATCGGGCCGGCTTGCGGCGGAACTGGTGCTGGGGCAGATTCAGACCGAGGTGCGGAGCGTGTGCTCCATGGCTTTGGAGCTTAAAATAGTCGAGCGGGAAACGACCAAGGCGCTGGCAGGGTGAACGCGGTGAATACATACAGATATAAATCTGCTCTGTTTGCCGTAGTTCTGTCCTGCGTCATGCTGCCTTTGTTTGCAACGTCATGCACAAAGACGAGGAGCGGAAAGCCCATCAAGATTTTTGGCTCTTTCCGCGACGAAGAGCAGGAGCGCTTCGAGGAAGTCATAAAAGTCTTCACGAAAAAGACAGGCTTTCGGGTAATCTACGAACGCTGCCCAGATTTTGAAGTTCGTATGCCCGCAAAAATAAGGAGCGGTGAAGACGTGGACATTGCCGCCTTACCGCAGCCCCGAATGCTAGCGCGCTTTGCAAAAGCAGGATATATCCTGCCGCTTCCCCAAGCGACTGTTTCCGCCATGGAGGAACACTATGCCCCTGTGTGGAAAGAGATTGCTTCGTACAATGGCGCGGTCTACGGAGTGTTTCACCATGTGCAGGCAAAGAGCTTCGTGTGGTACAACAAGCAGGAATGGGCACGGCGCGGCTATAGGGTGCCGGAAACATGGGGTGAGCTTGAAGCTCTTGAAAGCAGGATGGCAGCTGACGGTGTTGCCCCGTGGTCCATCGGCTTTGAGTCTGGCGCCGCGTCCGGCTGGCAGGGG
>ERZ842401.6535-NODE-6535-length-12416-cov-3.272632_pt1 | contig 12416 bp, 12 predicted proteins | sample MGYA00521270_ERZ842401 | MGnify/ENA primary metagenome ERZ842401 (study PRJEB31892, sample SAMEA3878208) | bioreactor metagenome | biome: Moose rumen | place: Sweden | collected 2011-10 | study: EMG produced TPA metagenomics assembly of the PRJEB12797 data set... | reverse complement strand
CGGAAATTGATATCGGCTCGGTCGGCTTTTGCAATGAGTTCGGAATGCTTGTCATAAATCGCGAGCCCGCTGACCGAAATATCGCTCGCGCCGGACGTGATATCTCCGAGGACGGCATTTTCGATCACGACTTTTGTGCCGAGTGTTTTCGACGCGAACGCCGATGCTTCCGTTACCGCGCGCTTCAGCAAGGCGTCGCGCTGTGTGTAAATGTATCCGGCTCCCGCCGTCAACGCCAAACTCACTCCCGCAATTACTCCCGCAAATGCTTTGAGATATTTTTTCATCGACTCCGCCCCCCTTTCAAAAGCAATGCGTAATTCGTAATTCGTAATTCGTAATTGGGAATTTGGAATTAGAAATTGGCTTTCAGATTTTGTTGGTTTTGACAGGATTTTTTCAGCATTATACATTGTATGAAAACAGTTGGCAACGGTTAAAAAAAAATTACTGATCAAAAATCGTTTTGATCAGCAATCCGAGTACAGCATAAACAAACGGCTCAATTTGAGTCGACAACTTCCGTGACGAAAGGCTTTGCATCGTCGAGTCCGCTCATCCGAACGACCGGCGCGGGAGTTTCCGCCTTCGGAACGAGCGAGGCTTCGTCGGTGATCGCCGCTTCTTCGCGCGCCGCATCCGCCGTCTTGCCTTCATTCGCCGCGTTGACGTAGCGGGTTACGTCGATGCTGACGGGAATACCCATGGCATAATCGAGCGCGGCTTTTGCGGTGTTGTAAGTGTAAAGCGCATAGTAATAATTTGATCTGGCATCGGTCAAATCTTCTTCGGAGTCGATGACGGCAAGGTTTGTATCGACGCCGGCGGCATAACGCACTTGCGCGATTTTATAATCTTCTTCGGCGAGTTCAATCGCGAGGGCGGTCGTGGCAATATTTTTTTCGGCCGCGCGGAGATCCAAAAATGCTTCCTGAACGCTGAGTTGGATCGATTCGCGAGTGGCGGCGGCGGTTTCTTCCGCGCTTGCAAGGGATGTTGTCGCGAAAAGGTTCCTTGCCGGTGATGTTTTTCGTGGCAACGGCATTGACGCTCGGGCGATAACCGGCTTTAAGCGCGCGGCGATTTGCCTGCGCCTGACGGACTTGATAATCGGCAATCGCGCAATCGGGATGATTGTCGAGCGCATACGCCGTGCAACTTGCAAGATCAAAATTGTATCGATTGTAAGTGAGTTGTTCCTGCGGTCGAAGTATCGTATCGGTCGGCAAGCCGATGAAATTGTTCAATTGCGCAACGGCATTGTCGTAATTGTTTTGCGCGGTGATGAGAGCCTGTTCGGCTTCGGCGAGATTGACTTGCGAGGAAAGCACGTCGGATTTTGCAACCGTGCCGACGCGAAATTGCGCATTGACGTTGTCGAGATGTTCCTGCAATGCGCGAACGGATTCTTCTTCGACTTCGATCATATTGCGCGTGTGCAACACTTGATAGTAATATGAAGTTGCCTGCATTCTGATGCTTTGAAGCGTCGTCTCGAGCTGAAGATCGGCAAGATTGAGAGCGAGCCGCGCGGCTTCGCGCTGTTCTTCGAGTCGCTTGCCGGTATAGAGCGGCATCGACAGCGTTGCCGTATTACTCCATGAATTGTCGTAATTGCTGTTTTCGTATGATTTGCCGCCGACGTGAGAACCGCCCATCGTCCAATTCACCGTCGGATTTGATTGACGACGCGCGGAGCTTAATGACCAAAACGCCGATTCGCGGTTTGCAGCCGCCTGTTTTATTGTTCTGTTGTTGGCGAAAGCTCGCTGAACGCTGTCTTCGAGATTGATGTCTACGATCTCCGCCGCCTCGCTCATGGTCGGCGCGAAGCTCATAAGTCCCGCAAGGAGCAACATCGTCAGCTTCTTTTTTATTATCACAGTGTATCTCACTCCATTCCGTAGCTCATTGACACTCCCCACAGGGGATTCTCGAGATCACAACATGCTCGAAGGCATTGCCAAATTACCCATACACTGTCGCCCGCAGGCTTCAGTTTACTTATCTCGCTTTTGGTTTGCGCGAAAGACCAATCGCTATCGGGAGCGCATCAAATGAAGATTTTCATGTCAAGTGCGGCTGATATCGCCGGGAATAAATTCGGAGAACTTACGCCGCTTCTCAATAATTTTAACGCAGACGCAATTACAATGCAACTTTTTTTGCAGTCGACATGGAGATTAAAATTCGCGTTTCATTCCGAAATACGCCGCGCGATTATCAGAATCGGTAACGTCATGCCATTCGCCGAGCAGATAAGTCGAGTCCGCGATCTTGTATTGCGATTTCAGTCGAATTTTTTCGTCCTTCAGATCGTATGCTTCCGCCGAAACCCGCAATTTACTGCCGACATCGTAATCGACACCGACGCCGGGCTTGCCGGAAATGATGCCCGCGCGCGCATTCAGCTCGTCAAACTGTTTGCCGACTTGCGCATTCAATTGATTGCCGTCGCCGATGTCTTCAATGCCGAGCACCAAACTCACATCTTCATTCTTCACGTCGACATTGAAGTTCGTATCCCAATCATGCGCGGAGCCGGAATATTTCAATTCGACTTCCGGCGTCACTTCGGTCTTTGAAACTTTATCGACCGCGCCGCTCACTTTTTGCAACATATTATCCGCGCGTTCGCTCAAATTCCTCGCGTTATGGATCGTCGCCTTCATATCTTCCGCCGTCTGCTTGTCGCCGAGCACGCCTTCCATGTTTTCTGCCATGTTTGCAATACTTTTACTCGCTGCCGAGACGTTTGACAGCGTATTTTTCAGATCGTCCGCCGCTTGCGGATCGCTCACGAGATTATCCATGCTCTCTGCCATATGCTCGACGGTTTGCATCGTCGATTCCAACGAAGCCAATGACGAGCCCATCTGTTGCACCATTTGATTGACGTTGTTCTCGTTTGTCGCCGCCATTCGATCGAGCGTCGTCATTAAGCCTTTCATGTGTTCGGACGCATCGTTCATGTTGCTTGTCATTTCGACCAGCGACTGTTGAAACGCCGGATCGCCGATGATTTTGTTCAGCGAGATCAAAATATCGTCAACTTTCTCGAGGGCTTTGTTCATGCTCTCGAACATCGAATCCATGCCGGCTTCGTCCGAGCCGTAGAGATAATCGCCGTTCTTGAGAAAAGCACCGTTGCTCTTCTTCGGCAGAATGTTGACGAATTTCGAGCCCATCACGCCGGAGCTTGCAATCGTTACGGTCGATTCGGCAGGAATTTTCGTCTTGTCGGCGATTTGCATCGTGACGGTTACGCCGCCGCCGTCGTTTTTGATATCAACGACTTTTCCGATCGGAACGCCCGCCAGCATCACCGCCGCCTGCGGTTCCAAGCCGATAACCTGACCGAAGCCGGCGTAGAGAACATATTCGTCGTCGGAGCCGAAATTAAAATTGCCGAGTGAAAAAACGGTTGCGAGCAACATCATGAGTCCGCCGATGGTAAACGCTCCGACTTTTGCTTCCGCATTCATTTTCTCACCTCCTCCGCGCTTTGCATTGACTGCAAAAAATTTTATCACAGTTTTTTTCAATCGTCAAAAGAAGTTGCATTTTTTCTTCATAAACTGTAGACTATGCGCGAAAAAATTTTTTGAGGTGAGTCAATGCAGCTGCTTTACAATATAGCGGCGATCCTCGTCGTGATCTTCATCATTCCGATGTTCATGATCCGCGCGATTCGCGAAAAAGGCTTCGTCGAGCGCATCAAACAGAGCCTCGGATTCATTCCCGATTCCGCGCTCGAGCCGGTCGCGAAAAAGAATTGCATTTGGGTTCACGCCGCGTCTGTCGGAGAGATCGTTGCGACGAGTCCTCTGATCAAAGAGTTTCGGCAAGAATTTCCGAAATCGCCGATTCTCGTTTCGGTCGTGACGACGAGCGGCTACGAAATGGCGCACCGCATCATCAAAGATGCCGATTCGATCATCTACTTCCCGCTCGATCTGCCGTTTGTGTCAGCGCATGTAATTCGCCGCATTCATCCGAGAGTTTTTTTGAATGTCGAAACCGAACTCTGGCCGAATTTTTTAAAAGCCGCGCGCGAGCTCCGCGTTCCTGTCATGATGGTCAACGGCAGAATTTCCGAAAAGAGCGTCAAACGCTATAAGTATTTGTTTTCGATCCTGACGAACATGATTAAGACGGTCAAACTCTTTGCAATGCAGTCGCCGATCGATGCAAATTACATCAAACAACTCGGCGCGCCGGAGGAGCTCGTGATCATCACCGGCAATACAAAATTCGATCAGACTTACACCGACGTGACGGCTGAGGAACGCTCGAAAATTCTGCGCGACATGGGCTTGACGAATGCCGAGGGAATTTTGCTCGCCGGCAGTTCTCATCGCAAGGAAGAAGTTTACGTCCTCAGCGCGTTTAAAAAAATTCGCGAGAATCATCCGAAGGCTCGGCTCGTGATTGCTCCGCGCGAATTGCTCCGAACCATGGAAGTCGTTCACATTTGCAAAAAGGCAGGCTTTACCGTCGCCACTCGAACGGAACTTCAGAAGCGTCCGTCGGCGAATGAAGACATCATCATTCTCGACACGATCGGAGAGCTCGGAAAAGTATATTCGATCGGCGATGTGATCTATGTCGGCGGTTCGCTGGTGACGCATGGCGGACATAACATTCTCGAGCCGGCGGCGCATGGCAAGGCGATCATCGTCGGGCATCACATGGAGAATTTCAAGGACACGCACGCGCTTTTTAAAAATCGAAACGCCTGCATAACAGTCAACAGTCCGAAAGAGTTAGCCGAAAAAGCGGCGATTTTGTTTGATGATCCGGACGAGCGTCGGCGATTGGAAACCGAAACAATTGCGATCGTCAAGGAAAATCGCGGTGCGTCTCGGAAGTCGGCGATCCTGCTTCGGCAAATGCTGACGGAGTACGAGGCGCAGGAGAACGCAAAGCATGTCCGCACGACCGAGAAGGTTGAAAACCTGCAGACGTATTTTCTGCACATCATGCGCGACAAAGAAGTGCACGGGATTACGATGAATGTGCTGATGGCGGTGCTGTATGTTTTCTCGCTGATTTACGAGCAACTGATCAACATTCGGCTGTTGGGATTCAAGCTCGGGCTGTCGAGTCAACAGAAGCTCGATTGTTATGTGATCAGCCTCGGCAACATCACGGTCGGCGGCACGGGCAAAACTCCGACCGCGCAGAGATTGGCGCGCGACATTCGCGACATGGGATATCGCGTCGTGATCTTAAATCGCGGCTATCGGGCGAAATGGCATGGAGAAGTCGGCATTGTTTCGGACGGCAAGCAATTGAAAATGAACGCGGCGGAGGCGGGCGACGAGGCATACATGCTCGCAAAGCATCTGCCGAACGTGCCGGTATTGATCGGAGCTCAACGCGCAGTGACGGGGCAATATGCGATCGAACACTTCGGCGCGGAGGTGGCGATCCTCGACGACGGCTATCAGCATTGGCAATTGGTTCGGGATATGGATATTCTGCTCGTCGACGCGGTGAATGTGTTCGGCAACGGCTACTTACTTCCGCGCGGAACATTGCGAGAGTCGATGTCGCATATCAGCCGCGCGAATGTCTGTCTGATGACGAAGGTCGATCAGGCGGCGGCGGGCTCGTGCGAGTACATTCGCGAGACGGTTCATAAGTACAACGCCGAGGCGCAAATTGTCGAGAGCATACATCAGCCGAGATGTTTCATCCCGCTTTCGGAGTGGTACGTGAATTTGGCGGGCGACGGCGTGAGTGTCGATCGGATTAACGGCAAGCGAATAATGGCGGTATCGGCGATCGGCAATCCGGCGTCGTTCGAGCGGACGCTGAAAGATCTCGGCGCGCAGATAATAGAGAGTTTGCGATACCCCGACCATCACGAGTACACGATGAAAGAAATGGAAGACGTGTTGCAACAGGCGGAAGCGCAAGGCGCGGAGTCGATCGTGATCACGGAAAAAGACGCGGTGAAAATTCCTGTCGAGGTGGCGAATGCGAATTGGAACATCCCGATCTACGTGATCTGTGTGGAAGTGACATTTCAAAGCGGAGAGACGGAGTTTCGGCGCGAGCTCAAGCGTCGGCTCGAGGAAAAACTCGGCAGTCGAGACTAAACAGCAAGGAGAGATCAACATTGAAAACGATATGCATAATACCGGCGCGGTACGCGTCGACGCGCTTGCCGGGCAAACCGCTCCGATTGATCGCGGGCGTGCCGATGATCTGTCGCGTGTTCGATCGGGCGGCGCGAGCTGCTCGAGTCGATGTGACGGTCGTGGCGACCGATGATCAGCGCATTTTCGATGCGGTTGTCGAGCATGGCGGACGGTCAGTAATGACGCGCGCGGATCACTCGACCGGCACCGATCGACTTGCGGAAGCCGTGAGCAAATTCCCCGACGCCGAGTTGATCGTGAACGTGCAGGGCGACGAGCCGCTCATCAATCCGAAGCTCATCGACGATCTGATCGCGCTGTTTGACGACGACGATCAATTGAACATGGCGACGGTTGCAATCGAGTTTACCGAGCCGAGCGAGATCAACAATCCGAACAACGTCAAAGTCGTCATGGATCGGAACGGCAACGCGCTGTATTTTTCGCGCGCAGCGATCCCGTTCGAGCGCAATGCAGGCAAGTCGCGCATCTGCAAACATATCGGCATTTACGCGTATCGCAAGCAATTTCTGCTCGAATACGCAAAAATGTCGCCGACGCCGCTCGAACAGTCCGAATCGCTCGAACAACTCCGCGCGCTCGAGAACGGGCATAAGATCAAAGTCCTGCTCAGCAATGATCGATTTATCGGCGTCGACACGGAAGAAGATTTGGCGGAAGTCAATCGCATTTATGAAGAGGTGAAGTCGTGAATACATTTCGGATTGGAAACATCGCGGTCGGCGGCGGTCGACTGTTTTTAATGGCGGGACCTTGCGTGCTCGAGGGGCTTGATCGCAGTCTGATGATCGGGCGGCGGTGCAAAGAGATCGCCGAGCGGCTGAATATCCCCTACATTTTCAAGGCATCATTCGACAAAGCAAACCGCAGTTCATATAAAAATCCGCGCGGACCGGGGCTCGAGCTCGGGCTGGAACAGCTCGCGGCGATCAAAGCCGAACTCGGCGTACCGCTCGTCACCGACATTCATGAAACGACGCAAGCCGAGCCGGTATCGAAAGTCGCGGACGTAATTCAAATTCCGGCGTTTCTCTGTCGACAGACCGATCTGTTGAAGGCGGCGACAGAAACCGGCGCGGTCGTCAACGTCAAGAAGGGGCAATTCCTCTCGCCGTCGGATATGCGAAACGTCGTCGAGAAGTTGGAAGCGTTCGGCACGCGAAAGATCATGTTGACAGAGCGCGGCGCGTCTTTCGGCTACAACAATCTCGTCGTCGACATGCGCTCGTTGCCGATCATGCGCGGCTTCGGCTATCCCGTGATTTTCGACGGCACTCACTCGGTGCAGTTGCCGGGCGGCGGCGGAACGAAATCCGGCGGGCAGCGCGAGTTTGTCGAGTATTTATGCCGGGCGGCGGCGGCTGTCGGCATTGACGGGCTGTTTCTCGAAGTGCATGACAATCCGAGCGAGGCGTTATCGGACGGCGCGAACATGGTTCCGCTCGACGAACTCGAGTCGCTGTTGACGCGCGTTTTGACAGTTTATACTGCAGTGAAGGAGTTTTGATTTTGATCAAGGAAAAGGCGATTGAAACATTAAAAATCGAGGCGGAGGCGATTGAAAATCTCATTCCGCGCATCGACGACGAATTTGAAACGGCAGTAAACATGATTCTCGACTGCCCCGCGCGGGTTGTGGTAACCGGCATGGGTAAGAGCGGGCATGTCGGGCGAAAGATCGCGGCGACATTCGCCTCGACCGGAACTCCCGCGCTGTTCATGCATCCTGCAGAGGCGGGGCATGGCGATTCGGGCATGATCACCGAACACGACGTGGTGATCGTGATTTCAAACAGCGGCGAGTCGTCGGAGATCGTAAACATACTGCCGGTGATCAAGCGCATCGGCGCGTCGATTATTGCAATGAGCGGGCGGCGCGAGTCTTCGCTCGGAAGGAATTGCGATTGCTTCATCAACATTGGTGTGAAGCGCGAGGCGTGTCCGCTCGGCTTGGCTCCGACCGCCTCGACGACGGCGACTCTCGCCATGGGCGACGCAATTGCCATGGCTTTGATGGAGAAGAAGAACTTTACATCGAAAGACTTCGCGCTGTTTCATCCGAGCGGTGCACTCGGACGTAAATTGCTGTTGACAGTCGGAGACGTGATGCATGTCGGTTCGGAGAATCCGATCATCGAAGTCGGCAAGACGATCAAAGACGCGCTGTTCATCATGACGGAGAAGGGGCTCGGCGCGGTTTCGGTGGTCGACGGCAATCAGAAATTCGTCGGGCTGATCACGGACGGGATCATTCGACGTGCGATCGGCAAAGACATTCGCTTCCTCGATGAGCCGGTCGAGTCGATCATGTTTAACAAGCCGCTGACGATTGACGCGAGTAAGATGACGGCGGCGGCGTTATCGGTCATGGAAAAACATAAGCCGCGTCCGGTGACGGTTTTGCCGGTTGTCGATCGCGAGAAAAATGTCGTCGGCATCATTCATCTGACCGATCTGTTGCGGCAAGGCATTGTGTGATCTCTTGCAATCGAAATGCGCGAGTGATATGATGTTTATATTCAAAGGAGTGGGATGCAATTGGACGATAACATTCGTTGGACGGTGACCGATCCGAGCGGAAAGACAATTATTTTGTACGAAACTCAATTCATCCGACACATTATCGGAGATCACGAAGAAAAAGACGCGTTTAATCGTGCTATCGTTGAAAGACAAGCGAAAAACAGCATCATTAAACCGCGTTTCATTGTCAAAGATCAAAATTACGAGGGACGTCGCAAATATCTCGATTTGGTTGATGTTCCGGAAGGCGACGGAATAAAAATCAAATCTTTGACGGTTGTTGTTGATGATAATGACCGTGTGGTTACTTGGATTTTAAAGCGGACTATCACCGATTTTCTGCCCAAAGGGGATATGTTTTATGACTCGCAAATGGTATGATAAACCGATAGTCAATTACGACAAAGATCACGACATGCTGAGCGTTTTCTACAGTGCGCGGATTAATTACTACGGCGACGAAGAATTTTACAAAGACTACCCGGAGCTCTACGTCTTGCGCGACGACGACACCGAGGAGATCATCGGCTTCACCATCCTCGATTACTCGAAGTACAAGCCGCATCTGCCGGAACTCTATCCCGAGTACTTCAAAAACCTCGACGAGTTGCCGTAATCGATCCGTAATCTCATGCTGATCAAGTTTTTGGAAGCAATCGGCGGTTTCGTGATACGCCGGTTCGCAGAGTTCGGCACGATCGTTCTGCTCTACGCCGATACCATGAAACAGCTCCGACATAAGCCGCGCATGCGCCACATCATCGCGCAAATGTCGCATCTCGGCGTCGACTCGCTGACGATCGTGTCTTTGACGTTGCTGTTCACCGGAGTCGTGTTCACTCTGCAAACCGCGCACGAGTTCATTCGCTTCGGCGCGCAATCAACCGTCGGCGGCATCATCGCAATCGCAATCGGACGCGAGCTCGGTCCGGTGCTCGTCGGAGTCGTTTGCGCCGGACGCGTCGGAGCCGCCATCACCGCCGAAATTTCCACAATGAAAGTCACCGAGCAGATCGACGCGCTCCGAGTCATGGCGGTAAGTCCGGTCGATTATCTCATCGTGCCGAGAATGCTCGCCTGCATGATCGTCGTGCCGCTCTTGACCGTTTTCGGCGATTTAATCGGCATCTTTGGCGGCTGGGTGATTGCCGTTTATTACTCCGGCATCAGCTCGTATCTCTTCATGCATTCGATTGACATTTTCGTCGAAATTCACGACATCACCGGCGGATTGATCAAGGCAATTTTTTTCGGCAACGTGATCGCGGTGCTCGGTTGCTACTACGGATTGCATTGCCCGGACGGTGCCGAGGGCGTCGGCAAGGCGACGACAAAAACCGTGGTCGCCTCGATCATTGCGATTTTTATTCTGAACGCGCTGTTGACGTTCATTATCTACGGTGATTGACGTGATTAAAATCAAACACGTAAGCAAATTCTTCGGCAAAAAAGCCGCGCTCCGCGATATCAACATGGAAATTGCGGACGGCGAGACGCTGTCGATAATCGGCGGCTCCGGATCCGGCAAATCGACGTTGCTTCGATTGATGATCGGCTTGATCCAACCGTCGGAAGGCGAGATTTGGATCGACGACGAAGAAATTTCGCATATGAAGGAAGATGAATTGACGCATGTAAGAATGAAAATGGGCATGGTCTTTCAATATTCCGCGTTGTTTGATTCGATGACGGTCGGCGATAATGTTGCCTTCGGACTGGTAGAGCATACTGATTATCCGAAAGACAAGATCGAAGCGATTGTCAAAGAGAAACTTCGGCAAGTCGGTTTGGAAGGCGTGGAGCATTTGATGCCGAACGAGTTGAGCGGCGGCATGAAAAAACGCGTGAGTTTGGCTCGGGCATTGGCATTCGAGCCGAGGATCATCTTCTATGACGAACCGTCGAGCGGGCTCGATCCGATCACGACAACAAAAATCGACGAGCTCATCATCGCCACACAAAAGTCGTTGGGAGTGACAAGCATCGTCGTTACGCATGACATGGCAAGCGCATGTCGGATATCTAATCGCATTGCAATGGTGTATCAGGGCGATCTGATTGCGATTGATACGGTCGAGAAGTTTCGGCGATTGCCGGATCAACGCGTGCAGGATTTTTTCGCCGGATTGCGGGTTTAATCGCTGAGAACACGATGAAGTTCGTCGAGAGTCGTCAAACCGTCGGCGACTTTTTTATTGCCGTCGTCAAAAAGAGTGACGAGTCCGTTCGCGAGTGTCGTTCTTCTGATCTCGTCAAGCGGTGCTCTGTCGAGAATCAATCGCCGAATGTGCTCGTCGATCGGCAGAATTTCATGCAACGCGAGTCTCCCGCGATATCCCGTGCTGCGACATTTCTCGCAACCTTCCGCGCGGAAGATTTTCTCGCCGGTTTGTTTTCGACAGTTCGGACACAATCGCCGCACCAGCCGTTGAGACATTACGCCCGACAGCGTTGCCGCCAGCAAATACGGTTCCACGCCCATTTCCAACAATCGAAACAACGCGCTGCAGGTATCTTTCGCATGCAATGTCGTCAAGATCAAATGCCCCGTCAACGCCGCGCGCACCGCCGTTTTCGCCGTTTCGGAATCACGCGCCTCGCCGACCATGATGATGTTTGCGTCCATTCGCATCATCGAGCGAAGTCCGTCCGCAAAATTGAGCTCTCCCGCCCCGCTCAAGTCCGTCTGATTGATCCCGTCGACAAGTTGTTCGATCGGATCTTCGAGTGTCATGATATTTCGTTCCGTGCGGTTGAGTTCTCGAAGCGCGGCATAAAGCGTCGTCGATTTGCCGGAATTCATCGGTCCCGCCATGACAAACATTCCCGACGGCGAATCAATCAATCGCCGAAATTTCTGCTCCGTCTCCGAACTCATTCCGAGCTCGGCAATCGATTGCAAGTTCTCCTCGACGTCCATCAGACGAATGACGAGCGTTTCGCCGTACGCGGTCGGCATCGAGGCCGTGCGCATGTCGATCTTTTTGCCGTCGTGAATGAAATCGATGCGCCCGTCGAGCGGCAGGTGAGTTTTCGTCGTATCCATTGCCGACATGATTTTGACGCGCGATATAAATGTCTGAATGAGTGCGACGTCGAGCGAGCGGTGCAATTCCGTCAACATGCCGTCGAGCCGATATCGAATGCGAAGGCAATCTTTTTGCGGCTCGATGTGAATATCGGTCGCTCGCATTTCGACGGCATGATGAAAGATCAGATCGATCAACTGTACAATCGGCGAATCGGCGAGATTGATCCGCGCGGCTTGTCGAAGGCTGTGCAACACCTGCCGCTGAAATTTGTCAAGCGCGGCATTCAATTGTTGTAAAGTCATTTGTTGAGATATTTATTGAGAGCGTCGAGCATGATCTCGGCTTCGGTCTCGACGCCGGTGAACAGTCGGAACGACTCGACGCCCTGATATGCCAACATTGACTCGCCGTTGAGGATCGGATAGCCGAGTTCTTCCGCCTTCTGCAAAAACTTCGTCTTTTTCGGAGTGTATATCACGTCATAGACGAACGCGCCTTCCGGCAATTTCGAGATGTCAACCGGCGGCATTTCATCCACATTCGGATACATTCCGAGCGGTGTGGTGTTGATCAAAATGTCGGTGTATTCGAGTTGTTCTTTAAACTCGTCGCCGGTCCAATCAAAAACCTCAATCTCGGCGAAATTGGCGAAATCCTGTTTGAGAGCGGCGGCTTTTTTCGGATTGCGAAC
>ERZ842401.6534-NODE-6534-length-12416-cov-8.797427_pt1 | contig 12416 bp, 9 predicted proteins | sample MGYA00521270_ERZ842401 | MGnify/ENA primary metagenome ERZ842401 (study PRJEB31892, sample SAMEA3878208) | bioreactor metagenome | biome: Moose rumen | place: Sweden | collected 2011-10 | study: EMG produced TPA metagenomics assembly of the PRJEB12797 data set... | reverse complement strand
GGTTTGTATTCCTTGCCTACAATCTTGCAAGTTTCCTTCTCGCCAAAGAAGTGGGCTATCGCCTTCTTGATGCAGTCCGTCATGCTGCCGTCGTCAATAGGCGAATAGAACAGGCCGCTGTCTGGTTCTGGCGGGTCTGTCCGCTGGTTGCGGCTGAGCACAAGGGTCTTATCGTAAAACCTGTCAGCAGTCTCAGTTATCTGTTTTGCTATACTAATCAACGTGTTGTGCAACTTTGTCCCGTCATCATCCACCTTGACTGTGACTGACGGGGCACGCACGAACCCTGTTACGCCGCCACCTGTACGCAATATGTCCTTCGCCCGATACGAAAGGCGTGGCGGCTTAATACCCTTTCCTCCGCGTCCTGGCCCTGCCATCCCCATTCTCGTAGGCACCTCTATCAGCGCCACCGAGAACCTATCCTTGGGAATAGCGTTTATCTGTCCCATCGTCAGCTTCTGCATCACGAATGGCACATCGTCGTTAGGCAGAAACGCTGTCCGTCCTGCCAGCGTCACCTTGGTTCCTTGCATGCGAGACAATGCGCGGCCTCCCGCAGGGCCAATACCGATCCCTTTCATATCCTTCTCAGTTTTTCATTGGCAAAAGTACACAGAAAAATTGGTAAATCCATGCGTTTTGAGCAATTTTATGGGTAAAAGTTGTGAAAAGTGCATGTAGACGGTATTTTTGTTGGGTTTGGATGCTGTGATTTGAAGTTTTTTGTGTATTTTTGCACTCTAAAGTAAAACCGTCAGGCATTTCTACATATCCAGATATGACATCATTCATTATACGACATAAAAAAGCAATAGCAGCTTTTGCAGTACTATTTCCTATACTGCTGAACTTGCTGGTGGCTATTCCTGCCCCTTCATGGATGTGTGTAGTCGGTGATGCTTCCGCTTGGCTGTTATTTTGGGCAACATATATTACGGCATTAGCCTCATTTGCGATGGTGATTGCCGCATACGAGACTTTATTGGAAAGTAGAAAGCAATGGATAGCCGAACATACTCCCAAAATAAGTGTCGGTGCATTCCAAGACAAACGCCATCAGGTTATTCTTCATATTTGTAATGAATCTTCAGTTTGGGTGACCATACAATCCATTCAGATATTGCAGGAGCCAAGTGATACTGTTAAGAACTTGTTTTGTAGCGTAAAATCCAAAGACCAAACAGACAATTATTATCAATGGCAACGCCTTTACGAACATTCTTATATGGTTATTCGTCCATACGAAATTGAGAATGTCGTATTACTTCAAAATTTTCCTCGACAAATTCAAGAAAAACTTAGTCTAACAATCAAATACAACAATGCCTATGAAACAGTGAAAATAGATTTAAGCAACATTTATATCATTCAAAATGAGTAGCAACAAAGTATATTTAGCATATGAAGCACGCATCCCCGTTCACGGCTCCTTTTGAGAATTGCTTACAGATTAGTACTTTTAACATCGTAAAACGCAGGACGACGAACTGCAGATTAGTTGTGAATTGCTTACAGATTAGTACTTTTAACATCTGCCCGAACGACTCCTTCTCCCAGAAGATGTTGTGAATTGCTTACAGATTAGTACTTTTAACATCTAGCTCTCGCCGGAAGACACATTCATGCCCGTTGTGAATTGCTTACAGATTAGTACTTTTAACATCTGACCTGCTGGTGAACTTCTACACGAAGCTGTTGTGAATTGCTTACAGATAAGTACTTTTAACATCTCACTCCTGAAATGAGATTCAAAGACTGCAGATTACAAGCGATGTTAAATGCTAGAACCCATCAATGTTATAAGGACATTGATGGGGTCACAATTATTTATGTTTCCACGAAAATATATCACCAGTTTTTTTATTTGGATTTATCTCAAAATCAACATACTCAAATAGGGGTTGTTTACCCATGAAACTGCTGATTTTTATTTTCTTCATTTGTTTTATTGACTTAGATTTCGCTCCTTCTTGCTTAGTTGAGTACTCTTTCACCAATGTATGATGACATAACCATATACCATCTGCTTCGTTGAATTTGACTACAACGTTCAATCTCTGAAGTAGTCCTGTTGTAGTTTTTCTTTTCAGAATCATACCATCTTCGTTCAGAAGGATTCTGAAGCCTGGTTTAAGTACATATTTGAGGTGATACTTAAGTGAAGATAACGTGTCAACATATGATTTCCAGCCAGTTTCTTCAGGTATATCGTTAATTGTTTTGATAGTAAAAATCCCATTTTTCCTAAATACATTGGCAACCTTCGACAATTCATAACTTGTAATGTACCTACCTGTCCATGATATTTTACCATTGGAATCTATATGTTCATAAACTAACAAAAGAGAATTTTCACGACTCTTCACATATGTGTACTGCTTATACATTGGAGCATTATTACGTTGGAATAAGTGCTGGTGTATTGGTATCATATGCTCGTAACTAAGGTTGGACTTATAACAACGAACATGGCGCAAAGGTTGGCGCACACCTTTTTCGTCAGTACCATAATGAATATTTTTGAGTATATCTTTTAATGGCACCTTTGCCTCTGTTCTCTGCTTATAGACATTTTTTAGATAGTTTCTCAATTTTCCATCAACGATACTGTTTAAGCATGTATCAATGGCATCCTTTGTCGTCAGTTTACTCAGCATTACACGGATAACGGGTCGGGGAATTCTTGTGACATCAATTGTCCCATCCTTAGCAATCTGCTTCTTAACCGTTTTTACAATGCCATGAAAGGTTATTTCATGCATATCACTCCGAAAACTATCACCATGCCTGTTCGGTTTCAGTTGTCTGTCTGTGATGTTCTTGTTCACTAAAACAGAAGTCTCTATTTTCTTTTCAATTGACGCTATGCATTTCTTCAAAGATTTCAAATCAAGCCCTAGACGTGCTGTGCGAACTTCTTTATCTAACTCTTTTGTTATTCTATCTATCTCATTTTTTTCTTTTGCTTCTTCCCTTTTGTAATATAGTACTATCATCCTATCACGTTGCGCAGAAGTTGGTATCATGGTGAGTACAGCAGCGTCTATGGCATGATGGTAATGGTTGCTTCTGTCTTTCGTTTCATCCTTCTCTTGGAAACCGTATAACTTACGGAACAGCGCAGTAACGCTACCTTTCTGTACATCTACCCGATGAAAAATACTCTTTAGGTAGAGGGATGCGTATTTTGCAACGACAGCGGTATCTGTTAATTGACTGCGTCGAAAACTTTCAGGGACTTCCTCTGCTGTGAAACGTTGCAGTTTTCCATGCCAATAGTTAAGTTCCATTTCCCATACATGCCGTCTCACAATCCAATAGTCTTTCCATTCTTTATCTGCTGCTCGACGTGACTTTGAGCGACAAGTGGATATTTCGCTCTTTATTCTTTCGACCTTGTCTCTTATCGGTTGCAAGCGAGGTGAGATTTCAGCTTCAAATTCAGAAAGCAATGCAGGTAGCTGATCCTCTTTGATTTTTCGATTGTAGTACTTGAAGCATAGCGTCTTGTTCATTCTTGAATTGTCAGGCAATACGCTTCGTGGTATGGTGTGTTCGACATCCACGTCAGGCTGCTCTCCATTACGGATAGAGCTAGTAATACCTATATCAACTAATGTGATAGGATTGCCTGTATAATAGCAAATGCCACCCTCTTTCAGCCAATTCTCATATCGCTTCTCATTCCTGGCTTTACTATCCTTCTTGTCTTCAATGGGATTATCTTCATTGATGTAGTTCTCGTTAGAATGTATTAGTAATCTGACTTTTTCTATATCTTCGTCGCTATATTTTACATTCTTGGGCAAAGCAGCCAAGATGTATTCTTGTTCCTTTTGCAGTCTGCTCTGATAAAGACTATATGCCTTTCGCATATTGGCATCGTTAATCTCACGAGGAACCTCTATAACTACTCGTGTAGAATCCAATGGGATAATGCCTGCATCCAAAAGCGCATTCACCTTCCGGCGTAATATATGCATGGCTCGGAGATATACAGGATTCCTGATGTTGCCCAGTGCTGGACTTCCAAGACGCATATCACCTCTTCCTGTAATGTCAATAGGTGTGAACTTTGAGATCATTGAAGGATGATATAGTTTGTCAAAGCTATTTTCTACGGATTTGTCTGGGAAGAAGTCGCTTACCATTACCTTTGCCAATTCATCTCCCAATCGTGGCATTTTCCGGAAGTCTCGATTTGAGTCTTCTAGAAATGACCGATATTCCTCTAAAACATTTTCTTTTATTGTCTGTTGCTTCTGCACATCAAAAGTATTCCAAGTCGCTTTGCCATAATGATTCTCTATAAAGCGAAGAATTTTTTTTTCGTCGTCTTCATTGATTGAAGTGTCAAATCTCTTTTTTTTGTCTGAGTTCTGATTCTCTTCATCTTCTGTAAAAGTCTTGAAATCGGCAATGAGTCGATTTGTGATGGCCACAATGGCAGAGTTCTGTACAACATTTTTCTTTAGTGTACAATACCCTCCTTGTATAAACTGGAATATCTCTTTTTCTTTGAGTTTCCATGCTTTTTGCCCTACAATGTCAGGAATCTTTGCAAAGAATACGGCATCAGAGTATTGCAGGCCACGTTCAAGGAAATAGTTGATGTTGCGTATTGCCTTGTGACTAAGACGACAACGTTTATCAGAAATGTCATTCCACAAATATTCCAGCTTCTGTATCTTGTCTTCATCGTCCCATCCTAAAACTCTATTTGCATAATCAAGCAATTCATCAGGATAATCGATACATAAGCATTGGTGCCATATATCCATCGGCTTGTAAACGATAGGGCGAGATGGGTGTTTTTTGCCATGCCCACGTCTCTTTTTTCCGTCAATAGGTAAAACCTTGGTTTCCCAGTCACTGCCAAATAGGTCAATTAGTCTTTTAGTAACCTTACATGCTGATACAGGATAATCGCTTGGATAATTAATCGTCCTTGTCTTTGGCCGTGAAGAATACCTCAAATTTAATTTTTCAAACCCATCTTGCTGCAGAATGAACGCTCTTATTTCTCTGAACTGAAAGTCTTTGTCCGCAATAAATAATTTTTGATAAATCATCTGCTTTAACTCCAAAGGCAGATTTACAAGTTCACCATTAGAGTTGCGAATGATAATGCTGTTGATGAAACTCCATGCACGGAACTTCTCAAAATCAGGATGGCTTTCCAGGCATCGTTTCTTCTCTGGCTCCAAAGTACAGGTGCCTACAGAAGTTTTACGTGGTGGGTTCTTAAAAAAGATGGTTCCACTGCCTTCCTTATCACACAACAATTGTTCTAGGCATTCTTTTTCATCTTTTAGTCCTTCCTGAAAATTGAAAATATATCTTATTTCGTCCTGTAACTGCGAACGAACTGCTTCATATTCAGACCTCCTTACACGAATAGGACCTGTCAGGTCTTCTCCAAATCCTTCTGTAAGCAATAAATGATATGCACCTACAGTATTGATTTGGGGGTTGTGGTTATCCATGTATGCTTGCAACTTGTTAGACTTTTGAAGTTCTGACTTCTTTAGCTGCTCTGCCATGTCTATTATGGGTTCCTCTGTTACTTCATGACCAGCAGTCCCCTTCCCAATGCCCTTTTTATTACTCTTGAATCCTCGACGTTGAGCAATATGATAAAGAGCACGCCCCAAAAGGTAACGGTTTTCCGTTTTCATAAAATCAAGTTGGACTGTAGCCAACAAATGACGTATCTCGAATGGTGTTTTATAGTCAGGGGTTCCATCCCCATTAAAGTCCAATGCTATCCACTGAGAAAAAGACTTTGAGTTGATGGGGTACTTGCGAAAGTAACCGCGCCTTTTGTCATAAATACGCCAAGCATCCAGCTCTTCTTGTTTAAGAGGACACAAATTATATTTAATGAGCAATGCTAGTGTGGCCCACAATCTGTTTCTTCTCACCCTAAGTTGTCTTCTTTGACGCTTATCTTTAGAACGTTTAGCTGCCAAGGATTCACCATTTACTACTACACTATCGAATGTATCGACAGAGTAATATACAATCTGGTCTAATAGTTTGTCGTATGACAGGTCTCTCACTAAGGTTCCCAAAGAATTTGAACCAGGATCCAAGCCTAAAATAAAGTCTTCCATAAAAATATATGCTCTATTATTTGTCTATTTCATTCAAAAGTGTTATCTTTGCAGCGTACTATCTGTGAAATTATCTTTTCACAACAAGGCTATAAGCCGTAGTAAATCTTCCCCCAGGGGAGTAAATTCCCGCGTTGCAGTAGCTGCGACGTGGGAAGTTTTTTTAGACATATCATGTTAAATCGCAACATTATCCCCATTTTCGGGAAAACTTAGTGTTAGAGTCTCCAACATGCGTTTAGCCGTTTAATCTCGTCAACTACATATTCTGTTTTTTCACTATCTGTTTTATTCTCAGAACGAATTATATAGCAACAATAGGCCCAACAAACAGCTTGCGTAAAGGCTGCCATATACTTAAAGAATTGGTCTCGTTGTTCAAGAGTTTTAACACGCTCGTGAGAGTGGAGGTAATCTCCACGGAATCTGACCATGCAATTAACAATCCCTGAAAAGTTCCAATCCTTCTGGCGTCTCTTTACTTCTTTTTGCATCCATTCCACATATAAAGATTCCAAAGGGGTTCTACATAACATATCAATCGCAGTTAATACGCACAAATGCAAGACATCCGAGCCTACAAAATTTTTCTCAAGTTTGGCCATATGGTATTCACCCTTTCCAAAAGCCTCCTCCATCAGCATGAAATAATTGACAAAAGCAAAATAAAAATTGTCATTTCTGAAAGACACGTTTCCTTGTCTCAGAAACTCAAATGCGTAGACACAATCTGTTTGTGTTGAACACAAAGATATGAGTTGCTCTATTTTATCCTCTGAAACCTCAGTTAAGGAATTGCTCTTTTCTATACTCCACTTGGTTTTGGGGAGCCTGTCAATGATTGCTTTTTCTTCATCTGTCTCAGCCATCCAATCAGTTTCCCTTTCATCATATTTTATGTTGTGAATACAGAAAAGAAAAGAGCCTATTGACTCGAAACTTTTTAGTGCTTTTAGTAGTGGGGCTTCCTGTTCAGATTCATATTCCAAATTATCTTCAAATCCATTGTCTAATATATTATGGTAAGCAACGACTTGCCGTGATGCCTCGACAAAGTTTCTCTCGTTTAATGTAAAAAGGTTGATAGTAACTTCATTTAAAGAAAAGGATACCTGCTTATTTAAGAGGAATCCACCTGTGATTTCTGCTTTAGTTCTGATTTTCATAATTGTTTATTGTTTATGTTTTTAATTATATTCTAATTGTAATGGGTATTGTTAGAATGGTGGATTATAAAGCTGGAAGTGATAAAACCTCGTTATTTGAAAGTTGTTTATCTTCACGACTTAAAATCTCTTTCACGGTTTGTTTTGTCAGTTCTGCTGTTGGTTCTTCATCGTCAACGGCAGCAATCTCTTCATAATGAGCGTCAATAATCATATCAATTTTTTTTTCCAAACGAACAATGTCACGCCGAACATTCAGCACCTCAGCCCTGAAGACAGCCAGTTCACGCTGCGTAATAGCGAAGTTGGCCAGGATTGACTCGTATTGAGACTCTGACACCAAAGTATGCTTTCGCTCAATAGGATTAACATGTAGGGGATTGGGGTCTATAATGGCACAGAACGGGTCAATGCCAAAAATCTCGCAAGCGGCAAGGAAGCGAGTTAATGGAAGTCTTGTTACAGCCAAAAGAGATTTTCTCAGATTAGAACGTGACATCCCAAGTTCATTAGCCACTTCTTCCCAGGTAGCGACACCTCGTATGTCAATAAATTGTATCAGATTCTTGGTGTTGTAAAGACATGGCCTGTACGGATTTTCAATGTAGTCATCCTTACCACCCACCATGTCAGTATCATCATACAGAAAAAAGCGCCTCACAGGAATGTGTAATCCGTTAGCGATAGCAATAAGTTGCTGAACAGTGATTTCATCAGGATGTCCCATGACGCGATACCAAGTGGCGTTACTAATACCAGTAGCTTTTATTAGTTCCGTGTTGCTCATACCAAGAACACGTCCAAGAGTTGAAAACAGTGTTGTGTTGAGACGAATGACTCGTTTTGTTCTCGTATTATTTATGTTCATTGCTATCGCACTATTTTATTCTTTTTGATATTATTTGAATTGTTTTTGAGTGCAAATATAAAAGAAAAAGTTGAATTAACAAAAAGAATCGAGAGAAAAATATCAAAAAAGCGTATTTTGGATGAATTTTGTCGATGGAGTACCCTAAGCCGATGTCTATATAGCAAAAGAACTCGCTGAGAAATATTAAATCACTTGTCATTCCCAATGCCCATTCGCTTCGAGCAATTAATAGTAAAACATGCTTTTTAGGTTGCCCTTGACGGTTGAACATTGACTTCGTACATTGCCTTATCTAGCCACGTTGGCTGGTGTTAAAAAGCAAAAGCAATGAACGAACAAAACGGATTTAGACGAGGACAAATGTCCTTAGGAAGCAGCAATGTGGAATCACATCCTTTTCAAAACAGAAAGCGAGAAACAAAAGCAGTATCAGAATTGCGCAAAGAATGCAGAACATGGTTTAATAATCACGTCCGTCCTGTGTGTATAGGGAATCGTGAAGAACGTTCTGTAATAGTAGAGGTTTATGAAAGCGGAACTCTACTGACTGTGCGAAAGAGATTTCTCGATGAGACATTAGCTAAGAATCTAAATAACTGCCGACTTTCTGAAACAATGGAGGTTGCCACGCATTTTGAAGAATGGATACCGCGTGCAAATTTCATACGGAGGGAAGAGGGCATACACCATCCGTGTTCATTTTTAGTCTATCATACTTCTTATAATGGGGTGAGTATTGTGTTTAAGGCAAAAGATGATGGTAGCGTCTACATGATGCGTTTTTTATAGAAACTTTATTAAAGATGATTAGGTATAGGCGCATAGACTTTAACATATGAATGAAGGCAAGCCTACGCATAATTCAAGACGATGTCTATAGCTGGCTTTTTGTTTTTTTGAGTGGCTAGCGCAGTCTATGCACCTATGCCTAATCTTATTTATGGTAAGTCACTTTAGTCCTGAATGGCTGATAGTTTCCCATTCTCAAAATAAACGTATCTGTTTCTGGAATATACCCATTGTTCGTGTACACCCCAGCGTCCTCTTGAAGTGTTTATGTCATCAGGTTCTCCCCATGAGAGCCTGCATGCGTCTTTAGACATGCCTATTCGGATTCTGCCCTGTCTTATCAGATTCCAATCAGATTTGGGTATTCGAGGAAATGCCTTCTCTGGATTAGAAAATTTATAGTGATCAATAAACAGATGGTCTTCGTCTTCCAACGTAAGAGCATTGGTAAGTGACAAATTGGCTTGAATGCTATGTTTTTCCCCTTGGCTGTCTATGAGTAAGATTTCATGTTGATATTTTGTTGATTTACCTATCCCCACACCAATAATTGTCAATGGAGCATAGGGGAATCTGGTATCTCTGGTACCCCATACTTTTGTTCCAATCAAAACAATTCTTGCAATCTCAACATCTTTAACATTGAAAAGATAAGGAAGGCGAATGCAATCTGCATTTGACTTACATTCATACGTTAATGTTGTTCCGTCATCAGTCTCAAATGTCATTAGAGCTTTTACAAGTTCTCTTGTAGAAATCGATCCAGACCTGAAACTCTTAAACCTTACAACGCAATTGTTTAGATCCTCGATTTTATTCCGTCCTCCACCCTGGACTTTGACAATAATTCGACCGTAAATCCCATTTCCTGATCTATCATTACTACGAACAAGGAAACGTGTGGATTTATCATACTTCTCGTAAGCTATATAGGGGAAATCGGACTCGTATAGTAATGTTGAATAATGCTGGTCAATCTTAGCTTTTGATTTCCATTCAGGATCTTCATAGGCTTCATAAACTTTTGCAATAGAGTCTGCGATAGTTTGTTTATGCGCTTTTTCTTCAGCGGCCTGCTCTTGCATTTTCTTTTTGGCAACAGCAAGATATGTATTTGCTTTAGAATCACCATTTTTCACAGACTTTTGCAACCAAGAAACGGCTTGAGAATTATCTTTTGGGACTCCTATTCCTTCAAGATAACAATAACCTACGCATCCTTGTGCACCTGCATGTCCTTGATCAGCTGCTATACGATACCAATTTAACGCTTGTACTTCATCTTTATCAACGCCCCAGCCATTAGAATAACACAATCCCATCCAATATTGAGCTTCTAAAAATCCTTGTTGTGCAGCTTTGCGAAACCAATAAACAGCTTGAACTTCATCTTTTTGTACTCCTTTGCCAGAATTATAGCACATTGCCAGAACTGTTTGAGCCAAAGGAACGTCTTGTTCTGCTGCCTTACGATACCAAAACACAGCCAGTGAAGGGTCTTTCTGTACTCCTTCACCTTTATCGAATGCGTGTCCTAAAAGGCCTTGAGATATAGCATGCCCTTGTTCTGCTGCCTTTCGCCACCAATTAACGGCTTTCTTTTCGTTTTTTTCTATACCATCGCCTTTACTATAGCATGAGCCTATCCGAAACTGAGCATCCGCATCACCCTTTTTGGCTGCTTTAATATACGTCTTATACGTTGTTTGAGCCGATGCCATCATGGAGATGATCATCAGTACCATAAAAAGAAATTGCTTCCTCATTTTTTCTTGGCTTTCTTGATTTCGTCAGCTGTTAACAGATTCATGCCTGTTTTGGCTTCTTCGTCCTTCGTTACCAACTTTCTAAAAATATAATAGAAATGTCCATTGACGTTCTCAAAGCTAACAAATTCCCAGCCGACTTTGGATAAGAAGTTTACAATTTGCATTGGCCCAGAAAAAATCATCTTTTCATTATTATCATCACAGATGACATAGGGTTCGTAACCGTCCAAACAAATGTCACCTCTCCATTCTTTGCTACCTGCCCATGCAAATGGATGCAATTGCAGGTAGAAATAATAGGGTTTCGTACTTTCTACAGTGCCTTGTGCAAATGAATTCAAGCATATAAGCACAAACAAAGTTACTAAAATCTTTCTCATAAATCAAACCCTAAATGAGTGTCGGGCGCAACCTCAATTTAAATGCAGATTATTTTTGATATGGAGTTGTCTTTATATCGAAGTCAGGCATGTTTTTACGCTTGCATACAACGCGCAGGGAACTTCCTCCAGACTGTACAGCTTTTAACATGCGCTTCATTTGACGAGTTTGTGTGAAAGTACGGCCAACTACAAGAATTGATTTAGATTCTCCCTCTTCTTCAAAATAACTTTCACCGTCTAATTTCTCCTGCAATGCTCCTTCTCTGTTGTACAATCCAATGAGCACCTTTGATACATATACAATCTTGTTCAAATGTGTTACAGGATTTACCACTTCACGCTTTGAGTACTCAAATTCGCCTACATTGGTTGTGATGATAATTCTATCTTTCTTCCAGTCTGCGATTTCAATATACCCAATACTATCTACAGAGTACTGATAGCTTTCGCCACCTTTTACCCCCTTCAATTCATCGGCCTCCACTCTTACAGTGGTCCATTGTCCTTGTGCGCTTGCCGTTAAGCCTGTTAACAGCAGCAGTGTGATTGCAAACAACTTTTTCATAGATATATTACCAATCTGAATTAGATGATAGTCCGCTAACAATTTTGGAGATATGCGAATTGAAAATTTCCTCTGCTTTCGCCTGATATTGTTCTCCTGCTTTTGTCAGTTCTTCATATAGGGTATACGTATCTATATATTTTTCCGTAGCACTATTTCCTGGCAATATTGGAACGTCCCGTTCTGTTATTTTTGAAAAGGATGGGGCATCTACTTTAATCCTTCCTGCCTTAATCTCTATTTTGATGTTGTATATAAAACTGTAATGCTTAAAACTTATAAATTCATCTTTTACAATAACGTCAGAGGCATAAGCATTAATGTTGATAATGTTATCTCCTAATGTAGATATGACCTTAGAAGGGTTCGTGTACATACTGGATAGCGAACTCATAATAGATGACTTGATGTCACTAACGGATTTTCCAGGAGCTGTTATTATCACATAATTCTTTTTGTCTGTTTCATGAAAGAAACCATCGGAATAAAATTTAAACTTCCCGTTTGCAGATGGTTCTTTAGGCGTCTTGGTAACGGTTTTTGTGGTTCTCTTTACAGGTTTCTTTGTTTGTGCATTACCTATTATGGATAAGGACAAACATACAACCAAAAGCATCAATAATCTTTTCATAACGTTTGTATTTTTAAATTGTTATACATTAGATAAATAAAATCACACAAAAAGAAAAACGTGAGCAATCTACTTCGCTTACGTTTTCCGAGGTATTGGGGATAACCTTTGTAGCTTAAACGA
>ERZ842401.6533-NODE-6533-length-12416-cov-77.698649_pt1 | contig 12416 bp, 10 predicted proteins | sample MGYA00521270_ERZ842401 | MGnify/ENA primary metagenome ERZ842401 (study PRJEB31892, sample SAMEA3878208) | bioreactor metagenome | biome: Moose rumen | place: Sweden | collected 2011-10 | study: EMG produced TPA metagenomics assembly of the PRJEB12797 data set... | reverse complement strand
TCTCGAGTTGTTGTATCTGGGTGACGTGATGTTCAGTCCCCAGGGTCGTAAAACCTGACTTGGGAAGCGTGCCTTCCTTGTTCCAAATTACCTTGCGGTCTTTGACATCGTAGATTTTGCCATCGCTGACAAGGAACGATACCTTGCCTTCACGCTCCCAAATCCATTGCACCTCACCTTGTATAGTATGGTTCTCGTTGATGGTTTCCAATTGCAGTATTCCATGCTTGTCAGGGGTAACGTAACCCAAGTAGTTGTAGCCTCCTGCCCATACACGTCCTTTGGAATCACGGAAAACGGCGGTGATGCGGGTGATGCCAGGCGTGTGGATAATACGCCATTGGGAATTGTCGAAGTAGATTAGTCCCTCGAAATTAGCGACATATACGGTTCCGTCGGGACCTGTGATAATGTCGAAGTTCTGCTTGTGGGCGTTGTATTTAGCTGCCGAATAGTTGCGGATAAACGGAATACCCTGCGACCACAGTAGGGCAGGTAGGCAAATCAATGTAAGTGTCAGCAGTATCTTTTTCATTGTCCAGCCTCCTTTCCAATAAATGTCTCGTAAGGCACATTACGTCCTATATAGTAGTTCCACTCTTCTTTGGTGAGGTTGCGCTTTAGTTTACCCTTAATTCTTTCAACCATGAGGTTGACGGCGATGAACTCTTCCGTTAGGTTGCCTTTCTGGTCGCCACACCAGATGTTATGCTTAGGCGTGTCGAAAGTAAAGCAAGTAATCCAGTTGCCTGTCTTCAGAATGTTCATAGGTTCCACTTTTGCCGTGTTGGTCATCCAGAGGTTCAGCGTGCCGTCATAGCTTGATGAATAAAGGAGCCAGCCGTTGATTTTCAGGAATGATATCTGGGAACGATGGCTGATGAGCTCATAGCGTTTTCCCTTGGCGTCGAAGAGATAGATGGTACCATTCTTCATGCCATAGGCCTTCAGTCCGGTGTTCTTACTGCTGGCAAAGGCTGTCACTTGTCCGCTGACAGGCAGTCGGCTGGTCTCTATCTTGTCCATGCTGCGTACGACGTGCATGCGACCTTTGTTGTCGAAGACGACAGGGGCATAGTCGTAGCGGGTAACGAAGACGGGCTTGATAGACCACTTCCGCGTCCTGGTAATCTGCTGGGTTTTCGTATCCAGCTGTGCGATGCCTTGTTCACCGAAAATAAACATCTGTTCGCCTGCAGGCTGGATGGCCATCAGCGGACCGATGCCACTGACCTCGTGAATGACGTTCTTGTTATTCTGACGGATGACCAGATGGCCTGTACGGCTAATGCAATAGATGATTTTCTCGCCACGTATAATGTAGATATCGCGGAAGTCGTAGTTGCTATTGGAAATGATGGTGTCCGTCTTTAACTGCTTGCCAACAAGTTTGTGCTTCAACAGTTCACCGTAAGAGCTGCTGGTCACGAAACGGTCTTTACTATCGTCTGTAAAAGCAATATCTGTGACTGTGCCTTTGTGCTTGTGCCATTGACTTCTGCTTTGGCTAGTCATTTCAAGTGCTTGGTAGATGGTAGGATAATAGACGTCGCTATGGTAACGATCGGTATAAAGATAAGCAGCATAGGCCAGCAGATCGGCTATCTCTCGGTTGTCTGCCTGGTGTTGAGTAATAGCTACGTTGCCCAATTGGCGGGCTAGCGTGATGTAACTTAGCGTGTCAGCCATCCGCTTGGAATGCTCTGCCTCTGCTCGCTGCTGTTCTGCAATGGCACGCTGGCTCTTTGCTATCTCGGAGGCTTCCAAGGCACGATGCTCAGCTTCAAGGGCGTTCTGTCGCTCCTCTTCAGCATTGCGACGCATCTGCTCGGCTACCTTGGTCTGTTGCTCGGCTGCATCACGCTGTTCCTCGCTGACGCGACGTTCTTGCAGCGCTATCTCCTCCATTTGGGCGTTGATGCTCTGCATAACGGCTGATTGCTTCTCCTGCTTGGTCAGCTCAGCTATTTGGGCTTGCAACTCTTCTACTTCCTGTGACTGGTTGTCATAGGCGATATAGGCCATGATTGCTCCAGTGGCACAGACTGCAGCGAGAATGCTGGCTATCAGTGTGCTTGTCTTGCCGAATATTCTCATGCCTTGCGTTTCAATGCCATCAAGGTAATATCGTCGCTTTGTGGGGCTTCGCCTGCAAAGGCCTTGACGTCAGCCAATTGCTGGTCGATGACTTCCTGACAGGTCTTGTCAGTCAGCCTACCCAAACATTGTTCCATACGGGCGTCGCCATATTCCTCAAACTGCACATTGGTAGCCTCGTTCACACCATCGGTATACATGACCAACGTGTCGCCAACACCCAGCTGTGCTTTCTCGTTGGTGAAGCTGATACCTTCAATGGCACCTACCATACAGTTGGTGCTCACGGGCAGCTGTTCCACGCGACCGTTAGCCCTCAGGATATAAGGTGAGTTATGGCCGCCGTTACTATACTCCAGTTCGCCGGTCTTGATGTTATAGATGGCGTAGAATACGGTAACGAACATGCAGTCAACAGACTCCTTGCTCAGCAACTCGTTCGACTTGCCCAGACAGTCGCCAGGCTTTCCGCCTTGCAGTCCGACAGTACGGATTAACGTACGGCTGACGGCCATGAAGATAGCAGCAGGAATACCTTTTCCGCTGACGTCGGCCATCACCACGCCGATGTGGTCATCATCGATGCGGAAGAAGTCGTAGAAGTCGCCACCGACGTCTTTAGCGGGTGTCATCAATGCTGCCAAGTCTAACTCTTGCTCATTCTCAGGGAATGGGGGGAAGATACGGGGCAGAATGGCTTGCTGAATCTCTGCCGCAACGGCCAGATCGGTCTTCAGCGACTCCAATTGCGTGTGCTCTTCCTGAGCTTTCTGGATATAGTCTATCTGTTCGATGGCTTTCTCGATAGTCACGCTCAAGTCGTCCAAATCAATGGGCTTCGTGGCAAAGTCGAAAGCTCCATTGTTCATGGCGGAGCGGATATTTCCCATATCGCCATAGGCGCTGACCATGATGCACTTCATGGCGGGATTTTGCATCTCGTTGATCTTGGTGAGCAGCGTCAGTCCATCCATCTCAGGCATATTGATATCCGAAAGAATGATGCTGATATCCTTTTGCTGAAGCAGGATGGTTAGGGCCTCAAGGCCGTTGTGGGCGAAGAAGAACTCGTATTCGCCCTTGCGAATCTTTCTGCGGAAATACTGGGTTAGTAGCAGCTCGAGGTCCATTTCGTCGTCGACGCTCAGAATTTTGACGGGTAGTTTCATTTTATGTTATATAATATATGTTTGCGTACATTATTTGTTTTTATTCTGCAAAGATAGAAATATTTCCAATATCCTCCAAATATTTTGCTAGATTTTTCTTGGACTACCCTTCAAGGACGTAGAAAAAAAGAAGTGGCTCATTCGGCCACTTCAATTTGTTTTTTCACCTTATCGACGTAGGCGTCGATGGCAGCAACAGCGACGATGTTGACGACATCGCGGACGTTAGCTCCGAAGTCCACGAAATGGATGGGCTTGTTCAGACCCATCTGGATAGGACCGATAATCTCGACGTCGGCATCGAGCATCTGCAGCATCTTATAGCTGGAACGTGCAGAGGTGAGGTTGGGGAATACGAGCGTGTTGACATCCTTGCCATAAAGACGGGTGAAAGGATACTGCTCGTCGCGCAACTCGCGGTCTAAAGCGAAGCCTATCTGCATCTCACCGTCGATGGGCAGATCGGGATATTGTTCCTGCATATACTCTACGGCGCGCTTCACCTTCTGTGCTCCGTCGCTCTGGTTACTACCGAAATTGGAGTGGCTGACCAAAGAGATGACAGGTTTCTCGTTGAAAAACCTCACGCTCTTGCTGGCCAGTGTGGCGATATCAATGAGCGTCTCGGTATCGGGGTTCTCGTTGACCAAGGTGTCGGCAATGTAGAGCGTGCCCCTGGCAGAGTTGATGATATGCATCGCACCGAAGTGTTTGTATTGCGGACGGATGCCAATGACCTCCTTGACAACCTTGACGGTGTTCGAATACTTGGTGTAGAGTCCTGTTATAAAGGCATCGGCCTCGCCCGTCTCGACCATCATCATACCGAAATAGTTACGCTCGAACATCTTGTCATTAGCCTCCTGGAAGGTATAACCCTCGCGCTGGCGCTTCTCTGTCAGAATGTGGGCATAACGCTCACGACGTTCCTGTTCAGAGGGATGACGCAGATTGACAATCTCGATTCCTTCGATGTTCAGGTCTAGCTTGTCGGCGAGCTTCAGGATAGCCTCGTCGTTACCCAGCAAGATAGGTTCGCAGATACCTTCTGACTTGGCCTGGACAGCAGCTTTCAGCATGGTGGGGTGGATGGCTTCAGCAAATACCACACGCTGTGGATGTGCAGCAGCAGTGGCATACAGTTTCTGGGTAAGCTTAGTCTCCTGGCCCAGCAGGATAGAAAGCGAGTGTTTATACTCTTCCCAGTTGTCTATCTTTCGGCGAGCCACTCCGCTATCAATAGCAGCTTTGGCTACGGCAGCGCTGACCTCGGTGATGAGTCGTGGATCGACGGGTTTGGGGATGAAGTATTCGCGGCCAAAGGTCAGGTTGTTCACCTTATAGACATCGTTCACCACATCAGGAACGGGTTGCTTGGCCAAATCGGCAATAGCGTGAACAGCGGCCAGTTTCATCTCTTCGTTGATGGCTGTGGCATGAACGTCAAGTGCACCGCGGAAGATATAGGGGAAGCCGATCACGTTGTTGATCTGGTTCGGATAGTCTGTACGGCCGGTGGACATCAAGGTGTCGGGACGAGCCTCCATAGCGTCCTCGTAACTGATTTCAGGTACGGGGTTAGCCAGCGCGAAGATGACAGGGTCCTTGGCCATTGAACGGACCATATCCTTAGTCAATACGTTGCCCTTCGACAGGCCAACAAACACATCGGCGCCATTGACGGCCTCTTCTAAAGTATGGATATCTGTGCGACTGGTGGCGAAGAATTTCTTCTGCTCGTTCAGGTCGGTGCGGCTGGTGGAGATAACACCCTTTGAGTCAAGCATGACGATATTTTCCTTCTGGGCACCAATGGCCATATAAAGTTTGGTACATGAGATGGCAGCAGCGCCGGCACCGTTGACTACAATCTTCACTTTCTTGATATCCTTGCCGTTTACTTCCAGCGCATTCTTCAGACCAGCGGCTGAGATAATTGCTGTTCCATGCTGGTCGTCATGCATAACCGGAATGTCGAGTGTGCGCTTCAGACGCTCCTCGATATAGAAACACTCTGGGGCCTTGATGTCCTCCAGATTGATACCGCCAAAGGTAGGCGCAATCTTTTCGACAGCCTCGCAGAACTTCTCAGGATCTTTCTCGTTAACCTCGATATCGAACACGTCGATGCCACCATAGATCTTGAACAACAGACCTTTACCCTCCATGACGGGCTTACCGCTCATCGCACCGATGTCGCCCAGTCCGAGCACAGCAGTTCCGTTTGAGATTACGGCTACCAGATTGCCTTTGTCGGTGTATTTATAAGCGTCGTCAGGATTCTGCTGAATCTCTAGACAAGGATAGGCTACTCCTGGCGAGTAGGCCAGCGAGAGGTCGGTTTGGGTACGATAAGCCTTGGTGGGCTTTACTTCGATTTTACCAGGTCGGCCAGCCTCATGATACTCGAGTGCGGCCTCTTTCGAAATTTTTACCATAGATGTGTATTATTACGTGTTTGATTTCTTTTGCGACGCCAAAATTACAAAAAACTCGTGTAAATCGTGTCGTTTTTTCGTTTTTTTTGTATCTTTGCAACGGAAATCAAATATTTATGCAAGAAATAAGAGAAACGAACAGCTATCGTTTAGCTTTGAAGGATAAAATCCTGAAGAAAGCGATGGAACTTTTCATCCAGCATGGTATCCGTGCTGTCAAGATGGACGATATCGCCCAGGGATTGTCTATTTCTAAGCGCACGCTGTATGAAATATATACGGATAAGGAGGAACTTCTCTTTGAGGGTATCAAGACTTATAACTGTCAGCGTGTGGACCATCTGACGGAATTTGCCTCACAGAAAGGCATTCACGTGATAGACATTATCTTGGAGGCCTATAAGTTGAAGGTAGATGAGGTACGTCAGGTCAATCCAACATTCTATGAAGACATCCTGAAATACCCTAAGGTTGAGGAGTTTATCCGTACGGCGCATGAGAACTCCCGTGATGAGTTCCTTAACTTTATGCAGCGAGGTGTGAACGAGGGACTCTTCCGCAAAGACATCAACCACGTGCTGATAGCGCAGCAAATGGATGCCATGAGTAAATACATCAATCAGTATAACCTCTGGCAGAAATATTCATTCAGCGAGCTATTTGCCAACTTCTATCTCGTTTCGCTCCGTGGACTTTGCACGGAACGAGGTGTTAAGGTGTTGGACAAAGCGATGGCTAAAATTCAGTAAACGAAAGGGGCATCAATTCCTTAATACCATTGATAACGTAGGTGTGCTTCCGTCCGTACAATAATATTCTTACGGGATGCTTGAAGCGTGTCTCTGTCTCGATGATGACCTGACGACAAGTTCCACATGGACTGGCAGGTTCGTCAATCAGTTCTCCCTTTGTATTTCGTGCAGTGATGGCTAACGTGACTACGGGTTGATCAGGATATTGGGCACCTGCGGCAAAGATAGCCGACCGTTCAGCACAGAGTCCTGCGGGGAAGGCCGCGTTCTCCTGATTGCATCCGATGAACATCTTGCCATTCTGCAGCATCAGAGCAGCACCTACACGGAAATGAGAGTAGGGGGCATATGAACGTGAGGTTCCTTCGATGGCCAAATCAATCAATTGACGGTCGGTCTCTGAGAGTTCAGACAACTGAGCCACCTGTAATGTGCTTTTTAAGGTCATTTCTTCCATAATATTTCGATTTTTGTTGCAAATATAATTATTTTTATTTATTTTTGCATCAAAATTCAGAAGAAAATTCATGAAACGATACATATTTGCAGTTTTTCCGCTGTTTATCACGCTTATTCCTGCTGATGCACAAAGCATAAAATGGAACAAGTCGTATAGTGATTATTTTTCTACGTGGGGTGAAGTAGCCGTACAGCAAATGGTGCAGTATCGCATCCCCGCCAGCATCACGTTGGCACAGGGTGTCCTGGAGTCGGGCGCTGGCAAGAGCGAATTGGCTCGCAAGGCAAATAACCACTTCGGCATCAAGTGTAACGGATGGACGGGGCGTAAGTCGTATCATGATGACGATGAGCGGGGTGAGTGTTTCCGAGCCTACGACAATGCCTATCAGAGCTATGTTGATCACTCGGTGTTTCTGACTAATAGTCCCCGATATCGTAGATTGTTCGACCTGAAGCGTACTGACTATAAGGGATGGGCCAAAGGCTTGAAGGCTTGTGGATATGCCACCAGTCCGACGTATGCTACGCGTCTGATAGAGATTATTGAGACCTATGGACTGCATCGCTACGATGTAGGTAAAGGATTTGACAAACAGCGTATCGAACAGATGCACCAGAGCGCTGATCAACGCCAGGTATTTACCTTCAACAACAACTACTATGTTCGGGCTCGTCGGGGAGACACTTTCCGTCGTATCGCTGACGATGTGGATGTATCGTACCGCAGACTGGCCAAATTCAATGAGCGCGATAAGAATGACACTCTCGAGGAGGGTGAGATAATATGGCTACAGAAGAAGCGTCGTAAGGCTCCAAAGGAATTCAAGAACCGTCCACACCGCGTAGAACCCGGTGAGTCGATGTATATCATCTCGCAACGTTATGGTATACGACTAAAAAATCTGTACAAAATGAATGGATTGTCGCCTGACTATGTCATTCAGGCTGGCGACCTGTTGAGAGTGAGATAAACAGGATAGGGGACTGAAGGACAAGAAGCGTTTAGTCCTTCAGCAACTTATCCAGGAAATTATCCAGATCTTTGTCCAAGTCGGCCATCAGTTCGTCATCCAGAATGACAATGTCATCATCAACCAGATAAAGCTCTTCAATAGTCTCCTTGTCATCATCTTCCAAGATGAATGAGAAGGGCTTCAGAATAGACATCTTTTCAATGGTGTCCTTCATCTTAGTCAGCACTCTGCGCAGTACGGCAGCTACATCCTGATAGAAAGAGTCGTCCTTGTTGTCAATCCATTGCTCCACGACACAACGGTTGATCTCATTATCGTCATCATCGAAAATGAGAATCTCGCCAGTCTCTTGCAACACGCGTACGTGAATGTCAGTCAACTGAGTAGCTTCCTCGGTCGAAGGAAATTTCTCGGCCACCTTGCGGATGGCGCGTTCTGTTTGTTGAAGTGTTTGTTCTGAAGCTTTCATGGTTGCAAAAGTAAGAAAAAGATAGCGAAAAAACAAACGTTTACGGTTTTTTTTCAAAAAAAGTTGCTCTCGTGCGCGATTATTTATAAATTTTGTACTACCTTTGCACATGTTATAACTACTTGACAAACTAATGAGTAACAAAATAAAGCATTCGGGGGTTGTAGAAAATATCGTGGGTGATTGCGTCAGCGTGCGCATTGTCCAGACTTCTGCTTGTGCTGCCTGTAAAGTGGCCAGCCACTGCAATGCAGCAGAATCGAAAGAGAAACTGGTGGATGTACGCTGCGCCAATAGCGCAGCCTACAAGAAAGGCCAACAAGTGGTAGTGACTGCTTCTACTGAAGTGGCTGCACGTGCCCTGTTGCTAGGCTTCGGTCTGCCTTTTGTCGTTTTGGTCAGCGTGTTGTTCATCGTTCTGCAAGTGAGTGGCAATGAGGCTCTCGCCGCGCTGAGCGGGTTGGCTGCGCTGTTGCCCTACTATGTGGCCCTCTACCTGTTTCGCAACCGCATTCGCGAGCAGTTGTCTTTCGCTATTGAATAGCAAACAAATCATATTAAACTAAAACAAATAAAACGTTAATTTATGGATTTCATTTTGATTGCAGTAGCAGTGTTGGGTGCTATCGGTCTGATAGCGGCCCTGGTGCTGTTCGTCTGCTCCAAGAAGTTTGCAGTCTACGAAGATCCACGCATTGCTCAGGTGACCGAACTGTTACCTGGTGCTAACTGCGGTGGTTGTGGTTTCGCAGGTTGTGGCGGTCTGGCTGATGCTCTAGTAAAAGGAGCCGACGCTGGTAGTATCGAAGGACTGAAATGTCCTGTCGGTGGAGCAGAAGTGATGGGTAAGGTGGCCGACCTGTTAGGTATGGCCATTGCCAACGGTGAACCTATGGTTGCCGTAGTTCGTTGTAACGGAACGTGTGAGAACCGTCCGAAGATTGCCGAGTATAGTGGCTTGCGCACCTGTGCAGCCATGAACTCATGTGGCGCAGGCGAGACGGCTTGCGGTTTCGGCTGCTTGGGTTGTGGCGATTGTGTTGCCGCCTGTCAGTTCGATGCTATTCACATGAACCCCGAAACGGGTCTTCCTGAGGTTGATGAAGACAAGTGTACATCGTGTGGCGCCTGCGTCAAGGCATGTCCTCGTCATATCATCGAGCTCCGCAAGAAGGGTCCGAAGGGTAGGAGAGTCTTTGTGTCTTGCGTCAATAAGGACAAGGGTCCCGTAGCCATGAAGGCTTGTAAGGCTGCATGTATCGCTTGTGGCAAGTGTGCTAAGGAGTGTAAGTTCGAGGCCATCACCATCGAAGGCAATGTTTCTTACATCGACTTCAACAAGTGCCGCATCTGTCGTAAGTGCGTAGCCGTATGTCCTACTAAGGCTATCCATGATGTCGGTTTCCCCACACCTCCGCCAGCTCCGAAACCCAAGGAGGAAGCTCCAAAGGAAGAGGCTCCCAAACCAGTGGAGGCTCCAAAGCCAGTTGAAGCTCCAAAAGCAGAGGCTCCCATACCTGTGGAAGCTCCCCAGCCCGTAGAGGCTCCTCAAGTAGAAGAGAAACCCGTTGAGAAGCCCGCTCCCGTATCGCGTGGTGCTATGCTCGACGCCGAATCAAGTATATCCATCAAATAAGCTAAGGAGGAAGAAGTTATGAACGTAAGAACATTCCGCATAGGTGGTATACACCCCGAAGAGAATAAGCTGTCGAACGACGCTGTAACCCAGGTGGCAGCGCTTCCCAAGCAGGCCATCTTCCCACTCAGCCAGCATATTGGCGCTCCTGCTAAACCCGTTGTTGCCAAGGGTGATAAGGTGAAGGTAGGTACGCTGATTGCCGAAGCTGGTGGTTTCGTTTCTGCTCCCATCTTCTCGTCAGTCAGTGGTACGGTATTCAAGATTGATACCGCAATAGATGCTACCGGTTATCGCAAACCCGTTATCATCATCAATGTCGAGGGCGACGAGTGGGAAGAGTCGATTGACCGCTCTGATAAGTTGGAGACTGTGAAGGCTCACCCCGAGCTCACTCCCGAAGAGATTGTGAACCGCATCAAGGCCGCAGGTGTTGTGGGTATGGGCGGTGCCTGTTTCCCCACTTTCATCAAGCTCTGTCCGCCGCCAACGGCTAAGGCTGAGTGTGTGATTATCAATGCCGTAGAGTGCGAGCCCTATATCACTGCCGACTTCCGTCTGATGATGGAACATGCCGACGAGATTCTCGTTGGTCTGGAGCTGTTGATGAAGGGTGCTAAGGTCACTACCGGTTATATCGGTATCGAGACTAATAAGATGCCCGCCATTGAACTATTGACGAAGAAAGCCGCTGAGGTATTTGGCGGAACAGAATACAACGTTGAGGTAGTGCCCTTGAAACAGCGCTATCCTCAGGGTGGTGAGAAGCAGCTCGTTGATGCTGTTATCCGTCGTCAGGTGCCTGCACCTCCCGCTATCCCTGTTAACGTTGGTGCCATCGTCCAGAACGTAGGTACTGCCTACGCTGTCTATGAGGCCGTGATGAAGAACAAACCCTTGTTCGAGCGCTACACCACCGTGACTGGTAAGAAGTTGCAGAAACCCAGCAATTTCCTTGTCCGCATGGGTACACCGATGAAGGATCTCATCGAGGCTTGCGGCGGTATGCCTGAGGGCGACAATAAGCTGCTGGCTGGTGGCCCGATGATGGGTAAGGCACTGACCTCTACTGAGGTTCCTATCTGTAAGGGTACCAACTCGGTCACCATCATTTCTGACGACGAGGCATTCCGTAAGGAGCCTAACCCCTGTATCCGCTGTGCCAAGTGTGTCAGCGCTTGTCCTATGGGCTTGGAGCCTTATCTGTTGGCCAAACTTGCAGCCGTTCAGAATTGGGAGCGCGCTGAGCATGAGGAAGTTGTCAGCTGTATCGAGTGTGGTTCGTGTCAGTTTACCTGTCCTGCCCACCGTCCGCTGCTCGACAATATCCGTCAGGCTAAGTCGACCGTTATGGGAATCATTCGTGCGCGTGCAGCAGCGGCTCAGAAGAAATAGCTCAATTGATAAATAAATTGTAAATTGTAAATTGTCAAATTGTAAATCCTCAATATGGGAAAATTAATTGTATCACTTTCACCTCATGCACACGGAACTGATACGGTGGAGCGTAACATGTATGGCGTCATCATCGCCCTGTTGCCCGCCTTGCTGGTATCGTTCTATTTCTTTGGCCTTGGTTCGGCCATTGTCTGTGCTACGAGTGTTGCGGCCTGCGTACTCTTCGAGTGGGCCATTAATAAGTTCATGCTGAAGAACGAGCGTGCTACCATCTGCGACGGTTCTGCCGTACTGACGGGTCTGCTGCTTGGCTTCAACCTCCCCAGCAACCTGCCTATCTGGATTATCATCATCGGTGCGCTGTTTGCCATCGGTGTGGGTAAGATGACGTTTGGCGGTCTGGGTCAGAATCTGTTCAATCCTGCATTGGTAGGTCGTGCAGCCCTGTTGGTTGCCTTCCCCGCCCAGATGACCACTTGGCCGAAGGTTGGTCAGCTCGGCAGCTATCTCGATGCTGAGACTGGTGCTACTCCGCTGGCTATCATGAAGCAAGCCATCAAGAGTGGCGATGCCTCGATACTCGACCAGCTGCCCTCATCGCTCGACCTCTTCCTGGGTAATCATCCCGACGGTGCTGGTGCGATGGGTGAGATATGTGCGTTGGCTCTGCTCTTAGGCTTGGCTTACATGCTCTGGAAGAAGATTATCACATGGCACATCCCCGTTTCAATCATCGCTACGGTGTTCGTCTTTGCAGCCATCTGCCATGCTATCAGCCCCGCCTACGCTGATCCGTTCTCGGTCATCCTGTCGGGTGGTCTGATGCTCGGTGCTATCTTTATGGCTACCGATTATGTCACCTCACCGATGACGGCCAAAGGTCAGATTATCTATGGTGTTGCTATTGGTTTCCTGACCATTGTCATCCGTAACTGGGGTGCCTATCCCGAGGGTATGTCGTTCGCTATTCTGATTATGAACGCCTTTACACCTCTTATTAATACGTATGTTAAACCCAAGC
>ERZ842401.6531-NODE-6531-length-12418-cov-3.584486_pt1 | contig 12418 bp, 13 predicted proteins | sample MGYA00521270_ERZ842401 | MGnify/ENA primary metagenome ERZ842401 (study PRJEB31892, sample SAMEA3878208) | bioreactor metagenome | biome: Moose rumen | place: Sweden | collected 2011-10 | study: EMG produced TPA metagenomics assembly of the PRJEB12797 data set... | reverse complement strand
TGACATGGCTTGCATAACCATGTAGGAAAGTTCGTTGTGAACACCACCCAGCATGGCATCGGAGTTGTAGATGAAGCTGTCTGTCAGAGCCTCGCCAAAGGTGACGTTGCGGAGCTTTGCAGCCTTACGCAACTCAATCATATCATCCTTGGTGATGTTGAAGCCGTGACCTACCTGCGGCAGTGTTCCACCGTAGAACTCCCAGCCCATTGTGCTGCGCTGCGGCTTGCCGGAATGCGTACCAAGCACGCTGGCACGTACCAGAATCGGGGTCTTCTTGATACCCTGCTTCCATTCACGATCGTCGGTCGGCTCTCCCCACGAAGCAAACTGACGCCAGATTGCACGGTTGTACTTGGCGTTCACGTTGTCGAGGATCAGACCGAAGTTCTCAGCGTCCACATACTGATGCAGACCGCTGATACCATAAAGATTCATGTCTCTCATAATCTAATCTCCTTTTTAGTTTACTTGCGGTTTGAGAAACGGAAATAGCACTCGTTGTCACGAAGAGCCTTCTTCAGACTGGCTGTGAGAGGGGGCATACGACGCTCCAACACGGGCTTCTCCATGCAGTTCCAGATGTAGTCGATGTCGATGGCATAAGCATCGGGGTCGAGTACGTTGTCACAGTAGGTCAAACCGTTGGGGATGGCCTTGATTTTCTTCACAGAAGCAGACTCGGCTTCTGCAAGAACGTCACCCTGTGCAACGAAAGCAGTACCAGAGGTTACGACCTTCTTGTAGTAGGTCTTCTGGTTGTCGGGGGTCTCGTCGGTGGTAAGGGTTGCACCTGCATTGTCCTCATACCAACCCTCTGTCTTCGGGTTCTTGCCCGTAGTGTCTGTTACCTCCGTGTAAGAGGTCGAGCCGCCTGTGGAAACGGCATCTACGGTAAGAACGTCATAGTCAGCATTGCTGCTGTCAATGGCAATGACGGTGCTGAGATTGCTCACAGCCTGGGCCAAGTCAGAACCGACAACGAGCAACTTCATACCCACCTTGGCGATGGTTCCAGTCTCAAACTTCTCAATGGTGATCTTGTTTTCGCTTGCGTCAACACTCTTCACCTTGAAAGTGTAGATAGGAACAATGGTACGAGCCTGCTCATCGGCATAGACAAGTGTTCCAGCAGCCATGACGTTAGGAGCAACGGGCATCAGAGTGGGGTCGCACATGAAACCACCGACGGCAATCGTCGGCTTACCCTCGTAGCACTTGCGGACACCACCAAAGTTCTTACTGAACTTAATGTAGTTGTTGATAGTTCCTTGTCTCATGTTACTTTGTGTTTGAATTGTTTGTGTTTGGTTTCAAACCTTGCTCGCGTCTTGCGGTTTGCAAGAATTAAACAAAGGTCTTCTCTTGTTCGGTGGCGTAGTTAGCGTTGTCCTGTGCCTCCTGTTTCAATCTGGCAATGCGCTCCTTTACGAAGTCATTGCCACCACCGTTTCCTCCAGTGCCATCGCCACCGAAAGGCTTGCCGCCATCTGCGTAGTAACGCTTGTAGCGTTTCTCGTAGGCCGATACTGCTGCCTGTTTCAGACCATCGAATGTGGGATTTTCGCCGTATTCGATATCATCCAAGGCATCGTCAATACAAGCCTCGTTGTTCGCCTTCAGTGCGATAAGATGCTTTTTCAGCTCGGACTTTACGCTGTTGAGCGTTGCGGTTTTCTCCCGCTCAATCTGTGACTTCATAAAGCTGGTCATGGTAGCAGTCATCTTGCCAAACTCACTTTCTGCGCCAGTAAGTCCTTCCAGTGCCTTCTTCACTGCGTCCTGTACTTTCGTGTCAAGATCGTAGGTAGATGTACCACCGTTACCACCATTGCCACCACCATTCTCAGGGTGTTCCTTCTTGTAGTCTTCCAATGCCTTGGCTACTGCCGCATTGATACGACCCTCAACATCTTTCTCATGCTGGGTGGCGTACTCCTTGGCGTAGTCTTCCTTGAACTTCTCGGTGAATGCCTTTTCGTCGAAACGCTTCTGTCCGGCAAACTGAATCAGTGTGGCTACGGGCAATTTCCACGTCTCGTCGGTAATCTTCGAGTCGTCGGCAAACATTGGTAAGACACTTTCGGCAATACCGTCAAATGTCTTGTCACTAATGACCTTCGCGTTGTCTTCTCCAACCTTGGTCTTCAAGTTCTGAATGAGAATGTCTTTCTCCATGTCGTAAAATGTTTAGTTTTTGTGTTGGTTGAACAGACCTTTTTTGTCTGTGCCTGTAATGATTTTTCCGCAAAATTATACTGAGAACAAACTTGTAAAGATATTTTATTTTGGAAATGTTTTGTTTTCCAAGCAAAAAAGATGTTATAGAGTCGTTTGCGAACTACCTTTGTGCCAAAAATGTAAATATTTTATGAGCGAACAGAACGGTTTAACTGGACTACATACGAAAGATGGAAAGCCCATCTATTCACACAGATATATCGAACAACTGCGAGCCAGAGAGAGTAGCAAAAAGGAGTCTAACTTCTTCATCGCTCAAAAAGGCGCACAGGAGTTTGGACTGAGCTGTGTGGCTGACATCATCGTTTTTGGAGGCAACAGAGGCGGTGGCAAAGCAAACACCTATGCTACACCTGTTGCTACGCCGTCTGGATTCAGAAAGATGGGGGATCTCGAAGTCGGAGACCTCATCTGTACGCCGTATAATGGGGTGCAGAAAGTGAGCAACATCTTCGAGCAAGGGGAAAACACAGTTTATATCTTCCACTTCGACGATGGAACAAGCATAACCTGCATGGATAATCATAGGTTCTGGGCGCGGACGAATAGCAGTGAAGACTTCCATGAAATGACTGCAAGGGAAATCATGGATAATTATGCCATAGACAGACCTTACCCGCTTTCTCTGCGTAGAGGAAAGACAGACTTTGTTGAGATTCCTCTTTGCGGCGAAGTAGAACTGAATGAGAAAAAGACGGCTATTGACCTGCCATTGCATCCGTTCATCCTCGGTTATATCAGTGGAACTGGATTCTGGCACTTCGACAAAGTGGGTGTCGCTCTTGAAAGCGATTACTTCCTGTGTAACAAGTTTCGCGCAATGGGCTACAAAGTCAGAACAAGCAGACGTGACGGGAATTGGTATCTGAGAGGACTGACGGATGAGAACCGCAGAAAGATTACTACAAGCCGTTCAAGACAACCTGCAAGGATTCCACCTGAATACAAGACTGCATCGGTAGCCGCAAGGTGGGAGTATCTGCGTGGTGTCATGTTCAAGAACGGACGTTCTATGCACAAACACCCGTACCTTGCCTTGCCAAATAAACTGCTGATTGAAGATATTGCAGAAGTAGCACGCTCACTCGGAATTTGGGCGAGAGTTTCACAGATTGACGATGATCCTGCAAAGATAGGATATTGGAAAGTTTCGTTTGTCGCACCTGACGATGGAGAATTGTTTGCAAGAACTAATTTCAAGTCACGGGCGCACGTCAACGCAAAGACTCCTACAACTCCTTCAGAAAGGAATATATTGACAAAGAAACTTCTTTATATCAAGAAAGGAAAGACAAAGCAGAACTGCCGTTGCATTACCGTCACGGGCAGAGACCATCTGTATATGACCGACGGCTACACCATCAACCACAACACCGTGACGATGCTCATGGAGCCGATGTACGACATTCGCAACAAACATTTCAATGGCATAATCTTCCGAAAAAACAAAGACGATTTCGAGAATATCATCAACGAAAGTAAACGCTGGTTCAACCACCTTGGCCGCTACAACAAGTCGAAAGATGATATGACTTGGAACTTCAAGACGGGTGCAAAACTTGGTCTTACCATCTACGACATGCCAATGTCTGACTTCGACACAAAGTTTCGTGGTCAACAGTTTGCGTACATCGGTATCGACGAGCTGCCGCAAATGCCGTTTGAAATGTTCAAGTTCCTTATGACTTCAAACCGAAACACGGTCGGAGTGCATTCGCGCATTCTCGGAACTTGCAACCCAGACCCGCTTTCATGGTTGAGAAAGTTTGTGGATTGGTGGATTGGAAAAGTTGACACCGTGTATTCAGACGGAAAAACTCACCCAGAAAGAAAAGGTTTTGCGATTCCAGAACGTGACGGAGTTGTTCGGTACTGCTATATGCCGGACGATTCTGTTGACAACATTATTTGGGGTGACACTCCAGAAGAAGTTTACGAACAATGCAAAGACCTCATTGATGATGCCTGGGACCCCGATTGGGAACAATACGGCTACACAAAGACTTCTTTCTTCGTGAAGTCGGTAACTTTCATCAAAGCAAGTTTGAAAGACAACAAGGCTCTGCTGAAGAACGACCCGGGGTATATAGCATCGCTGCTGAACCAGCCGCCAGAAATCCGAGCAAGGGAGTTTGACGGAAACTGGGATATCATAAAGATGGGCGACGATATGATTCAGGCACATCACCTCGACAAAATCTTTCAGAACGCGCAGATGGTGGGCGACAAAGTTCGACGCGCAACTTGCGACGTGGCAGGTGATGGTGGTGACAACTGTGTGACATGGTTCTGGATAGGACACCATGTAGCCGATGTCTATGTCTGTCGCCGAGACCCGTTTACTACCGTGAACCTACTGAAAGCAAAACTACAGGAATGGGGAGTTTTGGAACAGAATTTCGCTTATGACTTGAATGGTATGGGGCAGGTTTTGAAAGGCGCGTTTCCAAGTGCTGTCAAGTTCAACAACCAAGAGGCGGTTGACTTGAAAGACAAATACCTGTACGATAACAAGAAATCGCAGTGCGCGTATAAGTTTGCAGAAAGAACGCAGCAAGAGGGATGGAGCATTGAGCCAACTCTTCTTCGCAGAAAATACAAAATCGGAAAGGAAACAAAAACTCTTTACGACATTCTTCAGATTGAACGCAAATGCGTAAAACAGGACATGTCGAAAGAAGATAAGGGTTGGTGTCTTATCCACAAAGAGCAAATGAAAAACAAGGCGGTCGTAGGACATTCACCTGACTTCTTTGAGGCTCTCTTCATGCGAGAGATATTCGACATAAAGCATACACAGGCGGTCGTTCCGAAATGGCTACAAAACAAAGGTGGCAGAAGCCGCATAAGAACTATCAGAAAACTATCACCAAGACAATAACATAAACACAAATAGATATGGCTGAAAACTTCACACAAACACAGCAGTTAAGAGACATTCTTACAAAGAAGCCTTTTACTCGCGTCTTACCCGATGGTCACTATGATCATGGTTACATCTGGAACAATGTTTCGGAAGTTCCTATCACACACGACTCCCTGCACAGGAAGATTGTTACACAGGAAGACTTCTTGCGTGAACTTGACCCTGCGGGGCATCTGATCAACGACAAAGAACTGTTCCCAGATGTTTGGCAACAGAATGAGGAAGATGGGAAGTGGTATATTCAGGAGATTCCTCGTTACGCTTTCTCGTTCCAACAAATCATTCTCGTTAAACACCTCACACATCTTTGCGGCAACGACATTCAGTTTGAACTTTCTGACAAGAGCGTGACGGAAGAAACTACCGAAGTGTTCAATGAGTTCAGAAATGGATGGGCGAACAAAAACATGGAGGTTGCATGGTATCAACTGGCAAAGTCTGTCAAAGCAACAGGTGACGGTGCTTTCGTCGGATTCCTTGACAAAGGTGAGTTTGGCTGGAAAGTTTTGTCTTTCCTCAATGGTGACAAACTATTCCCGCACTACGATTTGCGCACAGGAAAACTCAGTACATTCGCAAGAACGTATTGCAACTACTCGGAAGACGGAAGTGTAACAAAACGATACATTGACGTATGGGATGATACCTACTACTATCGTTTCGTGGCTGATGGCGACCCGAAAAACTTATTGGAGAAAGCAAAACAACTTATCTTCAAACTTTTCTCAACCGACGGCTACAAACTGGAATGGATGGAGTCACACGGCTTCGACACGATACCCGTTGCATACATGCGAGACGAAAACGGACCGTGCTGGACGTTCTCTGAAGAGACAATCGAAAACTATGAGATTGCTTTCTCTAACCTCGCACACAGCAACCACGACTTCGGCCTTCCTATCATGTATGTCAAAGGTGAGGGAAGTGAGGAAGTGACTACAAAGGATATGTCCTATGCCTCCAAGATCATGCTACTGCCTTCAGACGGAGAAATCGGTTTCCTCAACCGTCAGGATGCAAGCAACGCATACAAGGCAGAACTTGACAAACTCGAAGACAACATCTACAAGCAGTCATTCGCAGTGAAGACACCAGAACTGAAGTCTGGCGATACGCCTGGTGTTTCACTCAAAATCATGTATCCCGACGCATACGAGAAGGCTATGACCGACGCACAGGAATACGACGGCTGTGTTGACAAGATGATTGACATTTTTACTTGGGGATATGGTATTGAAAGCGAAAACCGTCTGGCGTTCCTCAACACAAACATTCGACACTACATTGAGCCGTATATCCACCTCAACATTACTGAGCTGACCACAAACCTCAACACAGCAGTTGTGGGTGGCTTCCTCTCAAAGCAGACAGCATCAGAGAAACTGCCGTACAGCACACCACAAGAATGGGAGCGCATACAGGCTGAAAAGAAGGCTGAACAAGAACATGAACTGCTACTTACAGAGCAGAAACTTGAAATCCAGTCGGAAATCTCCATCAGACAGGCTGAGGCTCTTGCGGAAATCGAAGCCGACTACACACAGGAAACAACGACTTCCACTTCTACCGACGAAAATGGTAATAAAACCACAACGAAAGGTCGGGCAAGGAAACGCACAAAAGGTAGCGTAGCAACGGCACGCGGTAGAAAGAACAAGTCTGGGAAGTCTTGGGATGAAAACGGCAATGAGATTGACCCAACAACAGGAAAGGCAAAGTCGAAGTGGGATAAGTGGGATGCAACCCATTAAGTAGTGTGCAAAGCGGTTCGCCAGCTTTGGAAAGAAGTTCAAGATGAGTAATACAATCAAAATATCACTCGATACGTCGCAATATAGACTGCCGACATCGGAAGACATCACTTCTGCAAAGCAGTTTATATTGCGACGTGAAGATTATGCCCGGGTGCTGGAGGCGAAAGTGGACGAATGCCTTGCTAACGCAGCACAGGAAATCGTCACCATCTGCTATAAGTACAACGTTGACCCGCAAAAGTTCTCTATCAGCAGCCAATACAACGAAAAAATGATGGCTGAAATAGCAGAAGTCATGGATAACGCAGAAGAGGAAATCCTTGATCTCATCTATGACTACTCCACAGCCACTGTGCCAGACGGTTCTCCGTCTGGAAGAAAAGATGCCCTCGCCGCATGGATTGCACTACTCGGACGCGGAAACCGAAACCTGCAAGACACTCTCGACGGCTATCTGTATAAGGCAATGAAAGATTGGGAAGCGGCAATAGCCGCGTTACGTTACGCAAATGTCGCAATGGCTGCTGCCGTCACAAAGGTCAAGTCTCACCTGCATTCCATCTACACCATGCCAGAGATAATGGCGACATTCGACCATGCCGACGATTTCAATGCGACATACATTCGCAATAAGGGTGTTCAAAAGGGTGCCGTTGGTATATCAAACAATGGTAGCACGAATGTCACCAATATGGCAAAGCTCACTCTTCAAATGGCTTGGATGAAAGAATTGTCAATGGAACATGAGGAAGATGGTGCTGCTGGCTATTATGTCCTACGCGGAAGCAGTTATCCATGCGAGACGTGTGATAGCATGGTCGGATTTCATAAAATGGAAGACATAGATGGCTACCCACCTTATCACGGACATTGCTGTTGCTATGTCATTCCTATATACGGCATTGATGGCAAAACAACAAACAATGAGCGCACACAGCGGGAAGATGCAGATGCGATTGCACAAGCAAGAGCAAAGTTTGATGCTTACAGCGAAGAATGGGAAAAGGAATACTTCAACCCCAGCAACGGTGGTTTTAACGTATATCACAAAAAACATCAATTCTCTAACGTCAAGCCTAATGGAGCAGCAATGAGTGGTGGCCAAGCAGAAAAGCACGTCGGACGTTTACTTGCAGATTTCGGAGCAAAACAGGTGGAGTTTCTTCAAGAAAATGGCAATGGTACAGCAAAGCCGGACATACGTTTTGACAATCGCACATGGGACGTGAAATATATTTCTACTGCAAATGAAAACACCATTAGAAAGTATATCGAAAACGCGAGGAAAGCGGATTGCGCTATTTTCTATTGGGATAGAAACAACAAACTTGAAGAATTGAAAAGTGCTGTGACAAGAACAATCGGCAAGTTCTCGAAAAAAGGCGAACTTTCAACCATACCAAGTATATTCTACATCAACAAAGATGGTTTGTTACAATGTATATTCGACAACAAATAAAAAGAGCTCCGAGCAACCATTTTGGTTGCTCGGACTTAGGTGCAGAATGCGGGGGCATGACCTCCCTCACTCATTCCGCACTGCAAAAGTAGTCAGAATATCTGAACTGACCAAGAAAAATCAAAGAAAATTTTTCAGAATCGTATTAAATTATGGAATTATCTAAGCAAAAACAAACAGAAGCGAAGAAATTGAACGTCACAATTCAATATCTTGTCATGGCAGATTTAATGAGTATCGGCTACTCTGAAAACGATGCTTATATCATCGCATACCCAGAGAACGAGGCTCTATCGGTACAACAGAACAACAGCATACGCAACAACATTGTCGAAAGCGTGAAGTTCAAGAAACTCTATGACTCCAGACGCTCCCGCGTAAAGGATGGAGTGGCAGCACCCGTACAGCTCGAAGAGGTGGAACTGGTAAGCACGGAAGAGGTAATGAAAGAAATTCTGCGCTCTGCAAAGCAACAGCCAGTAGGCTCAAAAGAACGTGCCGACCTCTTCGCAAAGTACAACGAAATCAAAGCGAAGAATGAGCAAGGTACTGAAGACGAAACCGACACCATCAACTTCGTGTTCCCATTGAAATGCAACCAATGTCCGCTACTCTACGCATACAACGAATATCTGAAGGAAAACAATCTGAAAGAGGTGAGACCCGTAGAAATGGGAAGAATAATGAGCATTTCACACAAAATCATTCAGGCGGCCATGGATGCAGAAGAGTAATTATGGCGAAATCGCCACAATAAGAAAAGTGGTCGAATTTGACCACTTTCCCGTTCTGTATGTCGCAATATTATTGCGACTTTCCTAAACCCATCGAAATCGGTGGGTTTATTCTTTACTCTCACCTTCAGAAAGGATTTCCATAGCCTCTTCTGCAATGTTTTCCTGATGGATGTCTTGCTCGGTAGGCTCGTTTTCCTTGACATGCTTTTCGTATTCCTTACGCCAGAGAAGAAAACGCTCAATGGTGTCTTTCGCGTCTTCAACGAAACTCTTTCCCTCTCTGGTTTCCTGCAACAAAGTGGGATTGGCGTATGCTGACGCAACCATTTCTACGCCGTGATGGAAGAAACCGTTGCATACACTCGACACGTAGAACATGTTTGAAATCGCGGTACGGATGAAACCCTCACCACGTCTGCGCTCTTCCATGTCCTCGCTCTGTGACCATTGGTAGGCAACAGTCAACATACCAAACATTTCGTAGGTCTGAGGAATACGCACAAGCCATGTGCCGTCAAGATCGCTCACATTGATACACTCAACGTTGACTTTTGCCTTTCCCTTTCCGACAACGGTTAAAGACTTCCAGAGACGGAAGTTTCCCATTCTCGCTGGTCGCCCAAAAGGAATACCGACAATAGCATCTTCTTTCGTTTGTTTCGATGCCATCGAAACTACTTTTGCTTTCTTTTCGCTCATAGTATGTCTCTTGATAGTTGGTCAATCAACGAAAAATGGTCAATAAACATTCTGTGAAATGCAAGTGCTCTCGCGTCGATTTGGATTGGCTCAAAGTATTCCTTCAAGTCAACTTTCATTACATACACCTCTGGACGCGGAATCTTATTTGCATCAACGCGCAACTTCTCAAACTCTTTCTTGAAATCTTTGAAGTGCTTGATGGCTTCTGAACAGTCAACGTCAACACCAATGGTGATACTTTTTCCTTTGGACTTCTTTTCTGCTTGATTGAGATAGCCCAGTTCCTCACGGACTTTCTTGCACATGTAGAAAAGTTCCAAGTCAGAACTTTCTCCGTTATCCATCATGGCAACGGGTTCTACGTCCTCACCGCGCAACACCTGCAAACATTTTTCCATCTGAAGGTACGCGAGAACCAGCTGCTCCCGACATTCATCAGGAGTCAACTGGCTTGCGAACGCGGCGAACTTCTTTTTGAGTTTCTTTGTCTTACTCATACTCGAATACGATTTGCGTTTTACTTACTTTTTCTGCCACCGCGTTTCGGTGCAGACTTTTCCTTGTTCTCTTTCTCGGAGGTTTCGCCCTCTACAGAACTTTCAGCAGGAGGAGTTTCTGTTTCTTGCTGGACCTGGCTCTCGCCACCATCGCCATTATCGGCATCGTGGTCGCCATCACCTTCACCTTGGCCATCGCCATCGGTGTCAGCGTTTTCTTCGCCACCATCGTTCACGTTATCCGTGTCAGAGTTGTCGGCGGTTTCGTCGTTGACAGCAGCAAGTTTCTCGGAAAGTTCTTTTGCCTCGTCTTCAAAGCCCTCTTCGAGCAACAGCGGTAACTGTTCCTCTTCTGGAAGTGCCTTGATTTCTGCAAGGCGATTAGCACGGGATTCAGCAAATTTCTTGGCTTTCTCCTGTTCCTGTTTCATCTGCGCCTCGGTGATGTCAGCAACCTCGTTGAAGCCACGCTTGCGCAACTCTGGAACAATCTGCTCCTGCGGCAATCGCATAATCTCTTCAATCTGTTTCGCCTTTTCCTCGGCACTGATACCATTCTTCGTTTCAGTTGCATCATTGGGCGCAATGGTGAAGCCGCCCATGTCAACAGTCTTTGGACTCTTCTGTCCTACTTGAATTTTTCCCATAGTTGTAAAAATGTTTTAGTGAAACAATATATTCTTGATAGTTTTTCGAGAATTAGCAAGAAATGGCAAGAAAATCCTCGACATCGAGATAGTCAATACCAAAGTTCTCGGCACATTTCTTGTCAGAGTCCGAAAACTGACCATCTTTGCCGCTGGCATCGCCAATCATCAGCATTTCAGACTTTGCGAAATGTTTGTTTTGCCCGATGATTTCTTCCGACAAAAGTTTCTGCAACATTCCCGTGTTTGGCTTGCGCATCGAATCAGTCTTGTCAAGCGAAGCGCAATATGTTCCTGCAATCCACTTCGGACAACTGTGCTTTCCATCAACAGTAATGTCATAACACAGATACCGATTGAGGAAATAGAGAATAGCATCTAACTTCGTCTCAAAGTCTTGCTTGGAAATGTACTCTGGTATGCCACCTTGATTGGTGACAACAAGCACATATTCCAGATCTGGCATCCAACGTATCTTATCCAGAACGTCTTTTCTGATTCTGAAATCAGTACAGTCCTCGGCAAATGTCTTACCGCTTGCGGTCTGGATCAATGTGCCGTCTAAATCGGCAAACAAAATCTTCTTTTCTCGTAAATTCATATCGTACTTTTCTTTTTGAAATGTTCGCAACTTTTCTGTGATAGCAATACACAAAACTTTCCGTCTGTATAATACGGACATCTGCCAAGCGTAGGCTCACCTTTCAACGAAATAGTGTTAAACTTCGTCTCAAAGGTGACATGGACGCAATCGCGGCAAACGTGTTGCACATCGCTATTCTGACTATTTCTCATTGTCTTGCTCATAATTCTGGCTTTGAGTTATAATCATACATGATACGCATGTAAGTTTTTACCTGCATGAGCCTACCCAACGTCTCATAGTGGATGCCCTCAAACTTCATCGCTCGGCGAAGCACCAGAGGTTTCATAAACCAGAAACTATTATCGTACATGGCGCGATAATACTCACTGCATGTCTTGCAGAAATACAACCTGTCTTCCAACAACCGCTTGTAGCAGATGCAGAAAGAAAGTGAAAGCAGGTTATCGTCGCTCTCAAACTTCTCCAATGGAACGGTCTCGTTCTTGAAAAGGGATTCAAAGGACTTCAAAAACTCCTTGAACTCCTTATAAGTCATTTCTTTTCCTGTCTTATTCATAATTCTGCCTGGTATATCATGTTGCAAATATCTTCGTATGTTTCTACGCAGTCGAAATGTGTTCCAGAATAAATGATAGTCCTGTGAGGAGGCTTTACTCCGAAATCCATTCTCTCTGCCGCATTGTCAATTACAGAATCAATGCAAGCAGCACGGATAGCCGCCTTTTTACCATCATAAATGGACGTTACTTCTATAAACTCTTTCAAATTCATACTTTCAATGCGTAAGCTATCTTTGTTTCACTGAATATGCCATAGACGTAGCCAGAACCTGTACGTTTCCTGTTCCC
>ERZ842401.6530-NODE-6530-length-12420-cov-4.694784_pt1 | contig 12420 bp, 16 predicted proteins | sample MGYA00521270_ERZ842401 | MGnify/ENA primary metagenome ERZ842401 (study PRJEB31892, sample SAMEA3878208) | bioreactor metagenome | biome: Moose rumen | place: Sweden | collected 2011-10 | study: EMG produced TPA metagenomics assembly of the PRJEB12797 data set... | reverse complement strand
CCATCACATCGCCCAGCGCATCCTTTGCGGCCTTGCTCTTTAACGCCTCGTTCTCGGAAGATACCGCCTTCAGCTCTGCCATCAGATGCTCACACTTCTCAACCAGCGTATTCGGCGTAGCCTTTACCGCCTTTGCCGCGCGCTCCAGCGTCTCCGCCGTACTCTCGCCCCTAAAAAAGCGCTCCGTCTCGAATTTAAGCTCGCGCCCGCGCCCAATGCGCGGAAAGCCGATGACCGCCGTCTGTGTCGCCATGTGAATTACCTACCTTTTCTGTATGTTTATGCCGATTGTAGCAAAACGCCGCGCGCATGGAAAATACTATTTACACACGGTTTGCGATAGGCTGCGACTATGGCAAAAACCAGCAAAAGCATTTTCAGCAGATGATGTTATTTTTCTACATTTTTGTTACACTTATGAAAATGAATAACAGCCGCATCTAGGCATATAAAAGAGAGGATTTGTGCATACATGACAAAAAAACGAACACAAATTGACGACATAATCGACGCAATGCAGAAAAACGGCGGCTATGCGACGCTTGCGTATCTCAATCAAAATGTTGATACCTCAACATGGAAAACAAAAACGCCGTTCGAGAGCATTCGCTGTGATTTGCAACGACATAAAGAATTTTTCAAAATCCAACCGGGATTGTGGGCGTTGGAGGATTACCGCGACACAGTTTTGAAAAAGTTCGCCATAAAGGAAAATGAAAAAGAGCAAGTTGAAACTTTTACGCACTCGTATTATCAAGGATTGATTGTTGATATTGGGAATATGAAAAAACTGAAGACCTATGTTCCCGCACAAGACAAAAACAAATTGTTTCTTGACAAAAAACTGGGCGAAATCTCAACAATGACAGATATTCCAGAGTTCACCTATCAAAAGATTACGAACCGAGCAAGAACAATTGACACAATCTGGTTCAATGAGCGAGAAATGCCGAGTGCATTTTATGAGGTTGAGCATTCTACAAATATCATCAATTCATTGAACAAATTTTTTGAGTTGCAAGATTTTAGGGCACGTTTTTGCATTGTTGCTGATAAAAAGCGAAAGAAAGAGTTTGACGATAAAATCAGCCAGTCAATTTATCTTCCGATAAAGCCCCTTGTTGATTTTGTGGATTATGAAACGCTGTCAAGTCAGCATACGAAGATGTCTGAACTGTTCAACAGCCCAATGGTTTTGTGAGGAATAAACTATGTCAGATTTAGAAACAATCTTGTGTAAATTCAGCAAGAAAAGTGATATTGAGATATTTGATGATGATGGCAAATTCACGAAAGAAGGCTATGAGGTCTATTGTGATTTTTGCCAAATGTTGCATGAACTCAGCACAATTGTTGACTTTAATGCAGACGAAATTGAAACGGAACTAGATAAAATCGTGGAATTTGAGAATTGATTTACGGAGAACGCAATGCCGGACGTACTGTTTGAAAAGAAAGCCGAATTTATCTCGTGGTGCATAGAAGAATATGCGGCGGAAAACAACTTGAACGGGCGCGATGTGGCGAACGACTTTGCGCAGAAGAAAGTGCTTGATTTTTTGGGCGAGCATTACGAGATTCTGCACACGCAGGGAAAGCCTTACATATTGGAGACAATCGCGGACTTCATCAGAACGGGGGCGGGCAAATGACAATCTTTCACGGCGGATTTTCGGAAGTTTCAGAACCAAAAATCTTAAACGCAACACATTCAATGGATTTTGGGACAGGTTTCTACACGACAACTGATTTTGACCAGGCAAAGAAATGGTCGCTTATAAAGAAAGACAGATTCAATTACGAGAGAGCAGTTGTATCAACTTTTGAAATGGACAACTTAATTTTCAAAACAACCGACTTGAAAAGTAAAGTATTTCATCATGCGGACGAAGAATGGCTCGATTTTGTCATGTCGAACCGTCAGGACATTCATTTTACCTACGATTACGATGTCGTGATGGGCGCGGTTGCGAATGACAATGTGTATGAAAGTCTGAATTTGTACGAAGCGGGATTTTTGAGCAAGCGCGAACTGCTCGAAGAACTGATGACATGGAAATATGTTGACCAAATTTGCTTTCACACGGAAAAAGCGTTACACTATTTACGATTTTTAAAGGCAGAGGAGGTTTTCAAATGACACGCCCTCAAGTAACGCAGAAGAATGTCCATCTTTTCATTCCGCACAAAGTCGCAAAAATCTGCGGCGAACTGAACCGCTCCGAACACCTTTCGCTGAATGACAGCATTTTGAAAATGTATAACTCTCCCGCCTATGAAACACTGAGCCGCGAGTCTTCAAAACTGTGGCAGGAAGGCTGGGTGTACACATACCAGCTATTGTAAGTTCCTCCCCATGACACTCCAGCAGCTGAAATATGCCGTCGCGGTGGCGCAGGCGCAGAGCATCACGCAGGCGGCGGAAAAGGTCTTTATATCGCAGCCGAGCCTGACGGCGGCTGTCCACGAGCTTGAGCGCGAGATGGGCATCACGCTCTTTTCGCGCACGAACAAGGGCATTGCGGTCACGCGCGAGGGCGAGGAGTTCCTGTCCTACGCGCGGCAGGTGCTGGAGCAGGCGAAGCTGCTTGAGGAGCGCTACAAGGGCGCGGGCGGCGGGAGCACGATTTTCAGCGTGAGCTGCCAGCACTATTCGTTCGCGGTGAATGCGTTTGTGGACGTTATCCGCGCGTTCGGCGGCGGGCGCTACGACTTTACGCTGCGCGAGACGCAGACGCACGAGATTATCGAGGACGTCGCGCGCCTAAAAAGCGAAATCGGCGTGCTGTACACGGCGCGCAGGAACGAGGACGTGCTGCTGCGGCTCATCAGGAAGCACAACCTGCGCTTTGAGCCGCTGTTCACCGCTCCGCTCCACGTGTTCATCTCGTCGAAAAGCCCGCTTGCGGCAAAGGACGCGCTCACGCTCGCCGACCTTGCGCCCTATCCCTACCTGACCTACGAGCAGGGCGAGCACAACGCCTTTTATTTTGCGGAAGAGCCGCTTACGGCGGTGGACTTCGACTGCCCCAAGAGCATACAGGTGCGCGACCGCGCCACGCTCTTCAACCTGCTCATCGGTCTTGACGGCTACACCATCTGCTCCGGCATCATCAGCCACGAGCTGAACGGCGCGGACATCATCGCGCGCCCGCTCGCCACCGCCGACACCATGACCGTGGGCGTGCTCACGCGGAAAGGCACCGTGCTTTCGCGCTACGCCCGCGCCTACATCGCCGCGCTCCGACGGCACTGCGGCGCGGGCGCGGAGTAAGCGCGTTGACAGCAACGGCGCAATCCGCTAGTCTTGCAGCAGCTTAGTTTTACGTTGCCACCGGGTAGCAAGCGCCATGTTCCGTGCCGTTAGGTCTTAGAAGGCAGGAAGATGGCGCTTTTGTTTTTCGGAGGCAGCGGCGGGGGTGTGCATGAAATGGCTTTTTCTTGCCTGTGCGGGCGTGCTTGAAGTGACGTGGGCGTGCGCAATGAAGCTTTCAAACGGCTTTACGAGCGTGGCGCCGTCGGTCGTGACGGTGGCGGGCTACGTGCTGAGCGCGGTGTTCCTTGCGCTCGCGCTCAAGGAGCTTCCGCTCGGCACGGCGTATGCGATGTGGACGGGCTTCGGCATTGTAGGCACCGCGCTTGAGGGCGCGCTTCTGTTCGGCGAGCGGCTTACGGCGTCGCAGCTTGCCTGCACCGCGCTGATTGCGGCGGGCATTGCGGGCTTAAAGCTGCTCGGCGGCAAGTAGCGGCGCGGGCACAAGCGCACGCGGGGCACGCGGGGCGCGGTGTGTGCAGAGCCATGCGCTGTACGCTTCACGCGCAGTGCGGCAGTATGCAAGCATCCGCGCCATGCACGCACTGCGCATCGCCTACGTCCGCCGCATTAGCGCGTTCTGTGCACAAAGCGCCGCGCTGCAAGCTTGCGACGTTCATCGCGCTTCACCAGTAACGCACGCCGTCCTGCCGCACCCCCGCGCGCCGCCGCCTCTCATCTGAAAATTCACTATAAATTCGTTTTACAATCCACCCGTTCCCCTGTATAATCTTGTAGCCGAACACTTTTGCTTTCTTATTGATACACACTTACAAGGAGTGACTGTTGAAGTATATCCTACGAAAAGCCAGCCTGCTGCTCGCGTGCGCGGCGGCAAACCTGCTGTGCTCGCTGCTTATCCAGCAGATGGCGCACGCGGCAGGCGAGCAGCTTGCCGTCGGCTCGTTTGCCATTCCCGTAATCTCCGTGCAGGGCGTGCTTACCACGCTCCGCTCTTTTTCCTGCATACTCATGATTTTCATCAGCTATCAGATAGGCACCTGCATCGCGCTGCTCCTTACCGCCGTGAACATCACGCTCGCGCTGGTGCTCATCGTCAGGTACCACACGCTCGCGCCGCTTCCCGGCGTCCTAAGCGCGCTCATCTCGCTTGCGGTCATGCTCATCATCTACTCCTTCTACAAGCGGGCGGTGGTCGCCAGCTACACGGACTTGGTGACGGGGCTGCAGAACCGCCGCAGCTACCTGAAGGAAGCCTCGCGCAGGCTTTCGGAAGGAAAGCCGTTCTGCCTTGCCTGCGTGGAGATAGAGGGCTTCAAGGCGATAAACAATATGTTCGGCATCCTTGCGGGCGACTTTATCCTAAAGCACACCGCCGCAAAGCTTACGGCGGCGGCGGGAAAGGGCGCGCAGGTGTTCAAGATTACGGGCGCCATGTTCGCGGTCATCTTTGACGGCGCGGCGGCTTCTCCCACGCCAGAGGAGCGGCTGCGGAAGGCGATACAGAGCGAGAGCATCAAGATACCGCCAGAGTCGTGGGAAGACCAGAAGCTTGAGAAGCTCTGCACCACCTCGCTTGCCGCGGGCGTGCAGTACGTGCAGCCGCCGTTCGGATTAAAAAAGACCGCCTCCGCAATCTTAAAAGACACGGAGACCGCGCTGCTTGCCGCGCGCGCCCTGCCGCACGAAAAGCTGTGCGTCTACAACGACACGCTTGAGAACGCGGAGCTGAAGCAGAAGGAAGCCGAGCTTCTGATTCTGGAAAGCCTTGAGCGCGGCTACTTCTACCTTGTGTTCCAGCCGCAGTTCACCGCGCAGGGAAAGCGGCTGCGCGGCTTTGAGGTGCTTATCCGCTGCAAGAAGCCCGACGGCAGCATCGTAAGCCCCGGCTTCTTCATCCCCGCGGCGGAAAAGACCAGCCTTATCATGCGCATAGACGACTACGTGCTGCGCCGCGCGCTTACCGACTGCAAGCCGCTCGTAGCCGCGACGGGCAACGAGTGCATCATCTCCATAAACGTGTCCGCAAAGAACATCGCGAGCGCGGACTTCGCCCAGAAGATACGGGCGCTCTTGGAGGAGACGCAGTTCCCGCCCAAGAATCTGGAGATTGAGATTACGGAGTATTCCTTCGCGGAGTCGGAGACGACGATTGCGAACATCAACGCGCTCAAGACGCTGGGCGTGCAGGTGGCGCTCGACGACTTCGGCACGGGCTACACGTCAATCGCGCAGCTGATGAAGCTTCCGATAAACCTGCTTAAAATCGACAAGAGCCTTATCGACGACATCGAGACCAGCCAGACCATGCGCGACATGGTGGACTCGGTCATCTACATGGGGCACATCATGAACTGCGAGGTCATCTCGGAAGGCGTGGAGAACGAGCAGCAGCTTTCACTCCTGAAAGAGCACAAGTGCGACTTCATACAGGGCTTCGTGTGGGGTAAGCCGCAGTCCTTCGCCGACGCAGAGCGGCTGTGCCAAAAGCGGGGATAGGCGCAACCGCGTTATAACGCAAAAATAAAATAGGCAGCTATCGGGGAACGCAACGGAGCGATTTCATGTTTTCATAAAAAAGGCTCTGTATTACTACAGAGCCTTATTAACTGATTTTCTTTGTCCTCAAAAGCAAAAATCTAGTTTACGCACAAATCTGATGACGGCGGAAGTTCCACTTCTTTGCCGCCGCGCACAATGCCATACACGGGGCGCCCGCTGTTATCCGTCCATGTCGGGTCTACCCAATACACCGTGCCGTCCGTTGATTGCACCCAGAACCAAGCGTGTCCTGTAGCAGGTCTGCCGTTCCCCTGCAGATGGGCAAGAATGTGATTATGCGAAAACACGACTACAGGTGTTCTGTTGATTGTCATTGTTGAACTTTCGCCCGCTTTCGCAAGCCTGTATGCAACAATGTCGGAACCATCATCGAATGTCCCGACCATCCAGAAATTCGCCACATTCGGATATTCCTTTTTGTTGTCCGTCAGCTCTTGATATGCAAAATCCGCATAGTCAAAGCAGATTCCCTCGAACAAGGTCGTGCCTTTTGATGTCCGCCCGTCATTGCTTGCAAGGTAGCTCTTTATAAAGCTTGTTTTGTAATAGTCATGCGGATTTGTAGCTTTGAAATTGCCTGTATATGCCATATCATACACGCCCTTGCACGCAATTTTTACCGCAAGCCACTGAAGCCGATACGCAAGATTTTCGTCATAATAGTACGCCGAATTTCCCGTTGGTATGCTTGGAGCAAGGTTGCGGTCAGAATCGGGAACGTCAGACGGATTGAACGGCTGCGTTTTTGCAGGAGTCAATTTTACGGGCTGAACTTTGTACATTTCCTTCGGAATGAAGCCCACTTCGTACGCGAACTCATCTTTATGCAGTTTCTGCATTTGTTTAGAAACGGCCCCCTTTTTAAGATAGTTCGGTCTGCAAATGGTCACAATATACACACCTTTGGAATCTTCGTAACACGCCTGTGCCGCTGAATCCAGTGTCGTCATAAACGCCGCAAGCTGCCCTAAATCTTCCGCCTTGTAATATGAAATTGGAGAAAGTAAATTTTTTGATATTTCAAGTGCAGCATTTTCACCGTATTTGTCGACGAGAGAAGCTGTTGCTTTCCAAAATGGCGAAAGCGGTCCCGTTGGCATCCATTTCCAATACGGAATCAAATTGTCTGCTGTCCTCCCGCCTAAGCTTTCAAGGCTGGCAATGCGCTCCTTAGCCATTTGTTGCCATTTTGGGTTAAATTTTCTGCTTTGAACATTTTGCCACTTCATTTGGTCATAAATGTTATTGAATACATAAACAGTCATCGTCTTTCCATCGGGAAGCTTGCAGTTTTCTACCACATGGTCAGCGTAGCTGGACACATCTGCCGCATGTGCTTCTTCCGCAGCCTTATAATTCGGCGTGTTGAACATCGAAAAAGTAGAGGCGCAGGACGACAACAGACAAATTGCCGCTGCCACAGCTAGAGCAAACAATGAATGATATACTTTCTTCATTTGTGAACCTCCTAAAACACTTGCTTTTGCATCGCATATTCGTCTTCAATTTCTTTTGCAAGACGATTGCATTCATCTCTAAGCAGGTCACGCGCTTTTTCATCTGTCGTTTTAAACTGCTGCTCCAAGACCGCAATCTTGTCTTCAAATTTTTTCGTAACATCCATATCGCGCAATCTGTGGATAAGTGACACAAACTCTTCTTGTTCCATAAAGATAACTCCTGTATTTGCCGACTATACAATAGGCAAACGAAAATTCGGTTAAATTGTACTTTGTGTTATAAAAGTCAGTTTTACCGTACTTTCAGCCATAGTAGTACATTTTAACCGAATTGTAAAGACAAAAAGTCGGCTATTTTGTCTTGCATGGATAAATACGCATCGGACTTTGTGGATAATTTGATTTTCTATCGCACAAAAAAGAATATGTCGCAACTGGAACTTTCGGGAATTTGCGAGTGTGCGAAAAGCACGATAAGCGGCATTGAGTCGCGGAAAAATTATCCGTCCTTTGAGTTAATTCTGAAAATCGCCTATGCTTTAGAAATTACGCCCGCTGACTTGTTCGTGCGCAACGCTTCGCAGTCACTTTTTGAAACACGCAAAGTTATACAGGACGAATTTATGCCCTATGTGAGCAAGTTTTTTGAGGAACATTTTTAGCGGAAATCTGCCATAGTAGCATCCGACCAATGCTACTATGAGCTGCACACACGGCGGCGCCAACATAAGCGAAGCCGTGCAAAACATAGTTGCGCGCATAGTAACTGCATTTTACACGCATTGCGCTTTAGAACGCCGCCTGCACTGCCGTTGACTGCGCGGCGGCTTGCTTCTTGTCCTTGCTGCGGATTTCGGCGTGGCGGATTTTGCCGCTTATCGTCTTGGGTAGCTCCTTCACGAACTCGAACACGCGCGGCTGCTTGTAGCTGGCGGTGTGGTCTTTCACGAACTCGCGCAGTTTCAGCTCCAGCTCCTTGCACGCCTCAAAGCCCTTCGCAAGCACAATCGTCGCCTTGACCGCCTGCCCGCGCTGCTGGTCGGGCACACCCGTAACGGCGCACTCCAGCACGGCGGGAAACTGCTGCAAAATGCTTTCCACCTCGAACGGGCTTACGCGGTAGCCGCTCGTCTTGATAAGGTCGTCCTTGCGCCCCACGAACGTAAAGTAGCCGTCGGCGTCGCACAGCGCGATGTCGCCCGTGTGGTAGACGCCGCCCGCGAACACCTGCGCCGTAAGCGCGTCGTTGTGGTAGTAGCCAGAGAACAGCCCGAAGGGGCGGCGCTCGGCAAGGTCAATCACAATCTCGCCTTTCTCGCCCGCGCCGCACTCGCTGCCGTCCTCGCGCACTACCTTGATGCCGTAGCCGGGCGCGGGCTTACCCATGCTGCCGGGCTTCACCTCCATACCGGGGAAGTTCCCCATAAGCACGGTGCATTCCGTCTGCCCGTAGGCTTCGTGCAGCTCCAGCCCCGTCTTTTCCTTGATTTTGTTGAAGATTTCCGCGCTGAGCGCCTCGCCCGCCGTCACCACGTAGCGAAGCGAGCTTAGGTCGTACTTGGCAAGGTTCTGCCGAATCATGTAGCGGTAGACGGTGGGCGGCGCGCAGAAGGTGGTGACGCCGTAGTGCTCGATGTGGCGAAGCAGCTTGTCGGGCACGAAGCTTACCATGTCGTAGGCAAAGACGGCGCTGCCGCACAGCCACTGGCCGTAGAGCTTGCCCCACACGGCTTTTGCCCAGCCGGTCTCCGCCACGGTCAGGTGCAGGCCGTCGTCAACGACGTTCTGCCAGTAGCGCGCGGTGACGATGTGCCCGAGCGGATAGGCAAAGTTGTGCTGCACCATCTTGGGGTTCCCGCTCGTGCCGCTCGTAAAGTACAGCAGCATCACGTCGTCGTTCTTGGTGGCCGCCTCCCCCGTTGGGCGGGTGAAGCTGTCGCTTGCAAGCTCGTAGACGGGGTGGAATTCCTCCCAGCCCGCGCGGGCGCCGCCCACGGTCACTAGGCGCTGCACGCTCGGCGAGTCGGGGAGCGCCTGCTCAATCTCCTTCTGCACGTTGTCGTCGAACGAGACAATCATCTTGACGCCCGCCGCGTTGGTGCGGAACACGATGTCCTTCGCAAGCAGCAGGTTCGTGGCGGGAATGGCGACGGCGCCGATTTTGTGCAGAGCAAGGATGAACCACCAGAACTCGTAGCGGCGGCGAAGGATGAGCATGACGGCGTCGCCTTTCTTGATGCCGCGCTCGGCAAGGTAGTTCGCGGTCTTGTTCACGCACTGCGCCATCTGCTTGAAGGAGAAAATGCGCTCGGCGCCCGTGTCGTCGCACCAGACGAGCGCGCGCTTTTCGGGCGCCTCGGCGGCGTAGCGGTCAACCACGTCGTAAGCAAAGTTGAAGTTGTCCGGCACCTCGATGCGGAAATTCGCCTTCAAGTCCTCGTAGGTGTCGTAGTCGCGGTGCCCCGCCACAAAATCCTTGTAAATGTTCATTCTGCTACCATCGCTGTTATTATTTAGACTGATTATAGCACAAAAAGTTGCAGTTGGGGCGTAAAGGAAATAAAAAAGCGCCATGAATGGCGCAGTAAGGGAGAAAAAGCGGTAGAAGGGAGTCGAACCCTCCTCACAGGCTTGGGAAGCCCGGGTACTACCGATGTACTACTACCGCAGAATGTAGCTACAGCATAGCAAAAATACTTTTTTTATGCAACAGATAACATTAGCGGGTAAAAATGCTGTAGAGGCGGTCAAGGTCGGCGCGGCTAAAGTAGTCGATGACGAGCGTGCCGCGCTCTAGGCTGCCTTTAAGCGCAACTTTTGTGCCAAGCGCGTCGCGGAACTGGCCTTCTAGCGCGGCAAAGTCGGGGTCGCGGGTGTCAGCGGCGGGAGACGACTTTGCAGGAACGCGACCTGCGCTGCCTGCATTAAGCTCTGCGGCGTAAGCTTCCGCCTGCCGCACACTCATGCCGTTGCCGACGATTTTTCCGAACAGCGCACGCTGGGAATCGCTGTCGTTTACAGCGAGCAACGCGCGCGCGTGGCCTGCCGTCAGCCGCCCCTGCACTAACGCCGCCTGCATATCCTCCGGTAGCTTTAAGAGGCGTATGGCATTTGCTACGGTAGAGCGATTTTTGCCAACGCGAGCGGCCACCTGCTCTTGATTTAAGCCGCCGAGTTCCATCAGCTTGTAGTACGCTTGCGCTTCTTCAATGGCGTTCAGGTCGGCGCGCTGGATGTTTTCTATAAGCGCGACTTCTAGCTTTTTTTGCTCGCTGTAGTGGCGTAGCTGCACAGGAACGCGCTCTAAGCCCGCCATGCGTGCGGCGCGCGTGCGGCGTTCGCCAGCGATAATGTAGAAAGAGCCGTTACCCGCGTCCTCTACAATGATTGCTTCTATAATACCATGCTCGCGGATGGAGTCGGCAAGCTCGCGGAGCTTTTCTTCGTCGAACTCCTGCCGCGGCTGCTGCGGATTCGGCTGTAGCCGCGCAACGTCAGCCCACAGTTGCCCGCTTTCGTCCACCGTAATGCCAACGGGAAGCACCGGCGCGGCGCGCGCAACCGACTGCGTTGTGGCGCTTATGTCGCTAGCGTCGGCGCCGGCGGCGTGACCCATTGCCTGCGCCGCGGCTGCGCCGCTAGTGGCATCTTCCGCGCCTGTCGCCGGCTGTGCAGCGCTTGCCGCAACGGGGGTGGCAGTCTGCGCGCCTTCGCCCACGCCTTCCGCTAACGGCGCCAGGTCGCTGACGACTGCTGCTTGCGTGCCGTCGCTAGCTACATTCGCTGCGGACGGCGCCTCGTCGCCAGTTACAGCGGCTGCTGTTACCGTTGCGTGCTCCGTTACCGGCGCGGCGGCGGCGCTTGCTGTTGCGGGCGCGGGCTCCTGTAACGATGCTGCCGCGCCCATCAAGGCGCTTAATCCTGCGCCGCCTAGTCCACCATGCTTAGCCACGGCTCACCACCTCTGCCGCAAGCTTTTCGTAGCTTTTTGCGCCGAGGCAGGTCGGGTCGTACAGGCAAATCGGCTTTCCGTAAGAAGGCGCCTCGCTTAAACGCACGTTGCGCGGAATAATCGTACTGAATACAACATCTTTAAAATATGTTTTTACCTGCATAACAACGTCTTGCGCAAGGCGCGTGCGGCTATCGTACATCGTAAAGAAAATGCCGCCGATGGCTAGCTTAGGATTGATGCGCTCCTGCACCTTCTTAACCGTCTGCAACAAGAGCGTAATGCCTTCAAGCGCAAAATATTCGCACTGCATGGGAACAAGCACGGCGTCGGCAGCGGCAAGCCCGTTCAGCGTTAGCAGTCCCAACGACGGCGGGCAGTCGATAAGAATGAAGTCGTAACGGTCGTTGTAGGGAGCGAGCGCATTTTTAAGGAAGTATTCGCGATTTTCTTGCTCTACAAGCTCGATTGCAGCGCCAGAAAGGTCGGTGTCGGCAGTGATTGCGTCAAGACCAGCGACGGGCGTATGCTTTATGGCATCGTCAGCGCTCACCTTCTCCGCTAAAAGCTCGTAGATGGTGGGCTTATTCTTGCTAACGCCAACGCCGGTAGACATGTTGCCCTGCGAGTCAAAGTCTACCAGCAGCACCTTCTTGCCCGCCTGCGCAATATAGGCGCCAATATTGATAGCAGACGTCGTTTTTCCAACGCCGCCCTTCTGGTTCACAAAAACATAAATCTTTGCCATGACGAGCAAATATAGCACTTTTGACGGGAAAGGTATATAGTTTCCATCAAGATGATTTTAGCCGCAACGCTTTCTAAGCCGACTGCCGCCGTTGAAGCAACACTCGGCGCAAAGTATCTTCGCATTAAGATTAAGCTGCTCGCAACCAGCGCCGCAACTGCCAGCGACGCGCCGACGTACCTAGCAGAGCTGTACACAAAGACGCAGGTGTTCCACAAGCGGCTTACGGCGGCGGAGTGTGACGATTTTTTGAAAGCGCATGGCGGTGGCACTTTTCATTCCTGTGTTATGCGCACGGAAACGGAAGAAATCACGGTGCTTGTAAGCAAAAAAGGAAAGCAGACGCGCTTGGTTAAGCCGCTGCGGGCACTGACGGCTAATAACAGCGAAGCCGACGACACGCCGCGCGCTACGAACGCCGCCA
>ERZ842401.6529-NODE-6529-length-12424-cov-3.378689_pt1 | contig 12424 bp, 8 predicted proteins | sample MGYA00521270_ERZ842401 | MGnify/ENA primary metagenome ERZ842401 (study PRJEB31892, sample SAMEA3878208) | bioreactor metagenome | biome: Moose rumen | place: Sweden | collected 2011-10 | study: EMG produced TPA metagenomics assembly of the PRJEB12797 data set... | reverse complement strand
GAAGCCATGAGATGGGAAGAGCGCGGGTGGCGAAGTAGGCAACGGCCATCACAGCGAGGGCAAAGACGAAGAAGGGGGCGATGTCCTTGAAGGCATGCCACCAGCTGAGGCCGATGAGACGGCGGGCACAGGCTTGCCAAACGAAGAGCCAGGCGATGTTCAGCACGACGTAGAAGATGACCATAGCGGTGAGTTCGTACCCCAAAGCATGCAAGGCGATGATGCCGCCCCAGACGAATGCGCAGTTGAGCAGACCGATGACCATATTAATAGTGGAACGCCCGCGCGCGATGACCAAGTTGCTGTAGAGCGTCACCACTGGCGAGAAGGCACCATAGACGCAGAGCATAGACAGCAACAGCGCACTCTCGTGCCATTTCTCACCGGCCAGCAACACGATGAAGTCCTCTGCGATGAGGGCGAGCCCCAAGAGGCAGGGGAAGGAGACGAAGCAGGTGAAGCGAAGGAGCTTGCGGAAGACGGACTCTCCCCCGGCCACTCTCCGAACGGAGAGGGAGGTAGCTGGCGCGTTGACATCTTCCATCAAGCCGGAGGCTCTCCCCTCTCCTTTCGGAGAAGGGCAGGGGGTAAGGCCTTCTCTCAGCACTGGTTGTGCCACGCCCTGTACCATGCCTCCGATGGTAGCGATGGCCATATCGTCCCATTTGCGGGCGTTGCTGTAGATGCCGGCGATATGACCGCCGGGGAAGAAGCGGTTGAGCAGAACGCCGAAGGCATTGTTGTTCAACTGGAAGGCAAGGCTGTTGATGAGGAGCTTCGACGAGAAACCAAACATCTGCCAGGCAGGTTTCAGCGTTTCGCTCGGTGCGCGAAACACAGAAACCGTCGGCCTCCACGGAGAGAAGTACCAGGCGAAAGCGGTGACGGAGGCGACGTAAGCCAGACTCTGAGCGGCCAGGCCCCAATAAGCAAAGCCTGCGTAGGCGAGGCAGACACCGACGATGCCTGAGATGGTGATGGAGGCCATCTGCATGATGCTGGTTTGCTTGACCATCAGATGTCCGAAGAGATAAGCACGCTGGGCAGTGCCGAAGCACGAGAAGACGAAGCCGAGGAAGGCGAAACGTCCTAACGGGCAGAGCACGGGCTCATTGTAGAAGTCAGCAATGAACGGAGCGGCGAAGAAGAGAATCACGTAGAGAACAATGCCAACGATGACGTTGAACCAGAAGACGGCGTTATATTCCTCGTGCGTCGGCTCTCGTTTATTGGCCAAAGCAGCCGTGAAACCGCTCTCCTGCAGCACGCTGGCGATATTGGAGAAGATGACCAGCGCCGCCATCTTGCCGTAGTCTTCCGGGTCGAGGATATTGATGAGCCAAAGCCCGAACAATGCCCCCAGCAACTGCACTACGCCGTTGCTGAAGCCTCCCCAGATGAGGCCCTGGGCAGTCTTTTCCCGTAGAGACATATTAACGGATTAACATATTAACGGATTAACAGATCTGTTAATCGCCCACTCCATTCTGCGAAGCACTTCCTCCTTGCCGAGGAAGGCGGCGAGACCATACATATCGGGGCCTTGGCCTTCGCCGACGAGGCAGACGCGCCAGGCGTTCCAAGGCTTGATGCCCGTCTGCTCGACCCACGGATCCACGACAGCCTTCTGACCTTCGACGCTGAAATCATCGACGGTAGCCAGGACATCGTGCAACTGCTGCATCTCGGCAGCAGTCTCGGGCTTCCAGTTCTTCTTGACGAACTTATCCTCGCGGTTGAACTCGGTAGGAGCGACGAAGAAGAAGCGGCAGAGGGGCCAGAGATCGCTGACGAACGAGATATTGCGTTTCTTCATGCCCTCCTTCGTCTCGTACTCGATGACCTTCGACTTCATCATGCCCACGACCTCGGCGGCACGCTCCTCGCTGCACTCGATGCCCTGTTCCTTCAGGAGCTTCACGAAGGCGGGAGCCCACTCGGCATCGGAGCGCTTCAGCAGGTATTCGCGGTTGAACCAGAAGCCCTTGACGTAGTCGAAGCGGGCGCCGTTCTTGGAGCACTTCCCGAGGTTGAACTTCTCTATCATCTCTTGCATCGTCATGATTTCCTGGTCGTCGCCAGGGTTCCAGCCGAGGAGCGCCAGGAAGTTGACAACAGCCTCGGGCAGATAGCCCTTCTCGCGATAGCCGCTGCTCACTTCGCCGCTCTTGGGGTCGTGCCACTCGAGCGGGAAGACGGGGAAGCCGAGGCGGTCGCCGTCGCGCTTGCTGAGCTTGCCCTTGCCATCGGGCTTCAGCAGCAGCGGCAGATGGGCGAAGCGGGGCATCGTGTCCTGCCAGCCGAAGGCACGGTAGAGCAGCACGTGGAGCGGTGCCGACGGCAGCCACTCCTCGCCGCGGATGACGTGGGTGACCTCCATCAGATGGTCATCGACGATGTTGGCCAGGTGGTAGGTCGGCAGCTGGTCGGCACTCTTCCACAGCACCTTGTCGTCGAGGATGGAGCTGTTGATGCACACGTCGCCGCGGATGATGTCATCCACGTGCACATCCTCGCCCGGCTCGATGAGGAAGCGGACCACGTAGGGGTGCCCTTCGGCAATGAGGCGGTCGGTCTCTTCCTGCCCCAGCGTCAGCGAGTTGCGCATCTCGCTGCGCGTCGAGGCGTCGTACTGGAAGTTGGGCACCTGCTCGCGCTTGGCGGTCAGCTCCTCGGGCGTGTCGAAGGCGATGTAGGCGCGCTTGGCATCGAGCAGCTGCCTGACATATTTCTTATAGATCTCCTTGCGCTCGCTCTGGCGGTAGGGGCCGTGGTCGCCGCCGAAGCTGACGCCCTCGTCGAACTGTATGCCCAGCCAGCGGAAGGATTCCAGGATATATTCCTCGGCACCCGGCACGAAACGGGTGGAGTCGGTGTCCTCAATGCGGAAGATCATCTCGCCGCCATGCTGACGGGCGAAGAGATAGTTGTACAAAGCCGTGCGGACACCCCCGATATGGAGGGGTCCAGTGGGTGATGGTGCGAAGCGAACGCGCACTTTTGGGGTATTCATAAGACCTTTTAACGAAATTTTGTGCAAAAATACAACAAATTCTTGGACGGGGCACAAATAATGTTGTATTTTTGTCCGCGAAAACGAGAAAGTTGATACGCATACCTTATGAGCAGATACAATAAACCCCAGGAGCGGACGTGGAAGAACTACCTCGTCCAGGCGCTCGTCGTGGCTGCGGCCATCTTTGTCATCGTCTGGTTCCTGCCTCGTGGCGACCGTTCCACCATGCGCTTCGACGTAGGTCGCCCGTGGCCATACGGCCGCTTCATCGCTCCCTACGACTTCCCCATCTTCAAGACGGCGGAGCAGCTGCAACAGGAGCGCGACAGCATCCACGTCTTCTACGAGCCCTACTTCGAGTTGCAGCAGGATGTCGTCACGCGCCAGATCACGGCCTTCCGCGCGGCGTTCCGTGAGCGCTATTCCGCGTTGCTCTCCCATCAGTACCGTACATACGTAGAGGGTCGCCTGCGCGAGATCTATGAGCGGGGCATCGTGGATGCCAATGACCTACAGGTGCTCCAGCTCGCCGGTACGCAGGCCGTCAGCGTCTATCACGGCACGGAGGCGGTGACGACGCCCATCACGCAGCTCTACACGGAGAAGTCCGCCTACGAGCAGTTGCTGGCCGTCCCCGATGAGAACGTGCTGAGCAAGGCGAAGCTCAAGCAGATGGATCTCAATGAGTTTGTCACCCCCAACCTCGTCTATGACGAGAGCCGCTCGCAGGCGGCATGGGAGGAGATGGAGAAGTCGCTCTCGCCCAGCTCCGGCGTAGTGCTGGCAGGACAGAACATCATCGACCGCGGCGACATCGTGGACGAGCAGGTGGCGCAGATTCTGGAGAGCTACAGCCGCGCACAGGCATCGCGCCAGCAATCTACGAAGGCCGACCATCTCAGCATCCTGGGGCAGGTGCTCTACGTGGCTGTCATCTTGCTGTGCCTCGCCTTCTACTTCAACCTCTTCCGGCAGGACTACATCAACAATTCGCGCAGTGTGCTGTTGCTGTTGGCGATGGTACTCTCCTTCCCGCTGCTGACCTCGGCGCTGGTGCGCCACACATGGCTCTCAGTCTATATCATCCCCTATGCGATGCTGCCCATCTTCATCCGCGTGTTCATGGACTCCCGCACCGCGTTCTTCACTCACACGGTGATGGTGCTGCTCTGTGCCATCTCGCTGCGCTATCCCTATGAGTTCGTGGCCACGCAGCTGATAGCGGGCCTGGTGGCCATCTACTCGCTGCGCGACCTCTCGGAACGCTCCCAGATCTTCCGCACGGCCATCCTGGTCACGGGCTCCATCCTGGTCACCTTCATGAGCATCGACCTCATCCACGGGCGTATGCTCTTTGCCGATGATACGATGACGAGTGCCGATGTCTCCATGTACACACACATGCTCATCTCCGGTGTGCTGCTGCTCTTCGCCTATCCGCTCATGTACCTGCTGGAGCGCATCTTCGGGTTCACGAGCAACGTGACGCTGGTGGAGCTCTCCAACGTCAACCGCGACCTTCTGCGCGAGCTCTCCCAGACTGCCCCCGGCACCTTCCAGCACTCCATGATGGTCAGCAACCTGGCCGCCGAGGTGGCCAACAAGATTGGTGCGAAGGCGCAGCTCGTACGTACGGGTGCCCTCTACCATGACATTGGCAAGATGAAGAACCCGGAGTACTTCACGGAGAACCAGCTCGGCGGCGTGAATCCCCACAATTTCCTCACCTGCAAGGAGAGTGCCGCCATCATCCTGCGTCACGTCACCGACGGTCTGGAGCTTGCTGACCGCCACCAGCTGCCGCGGAGCATCCGCGACTTCATCGCTACGCACCACGGCAGGGGCGTGGCCAAGTACTTCTATATCACCCAGAAGAATGAGCACCCTGACGAGGAGACCGACATCGCGGACTACACCTACATCGGTCCCAACCCCAGCACGACGGAGCAGGCCATCCTGATGATGGTGGATGCCGTGGAGGCTTCGGCGCGCTCGCTGAAGGAATACACCGAAGAGAGCATCGGCACCCTCGTCGAGAAGATCATCGACGGGCAGATGGCCGACGGCTTCTTCCGGGACTGCCCCATCACCTTTGCCGACATACAGGCCGCCAAGACCGTCCTCAAGGAGAAGCTCAAGAGTATCTACCACACCCGCGTCTCCTATCCCACACTGAAGTCGGAGCCGGCATCGCTGAAGGCGGTGCCCGCCACGGAAGAGGCCGCCCCGGCACCGGACGCGAAGAGGGAAGAGAGTTATAAGGGATCCACGTCGAAGTAGATCGTGGCGGCGCCGTAGAGGCGTTCGGCGAGTAGCTCGCTGCGCGTCTGCAAAAGATACTGACGGGCGCGCGAGAAGGGGAGCGAGGACTCCAGCTTGATCATCAGACGGCGGATGTAGAGGCTCTGCACGCGGGGGACGGGCGGCTCGTCGGGTCCCAGGACGCGGGAACCGAAAATGCTGCGCAGCCGCACGGCAGCATCGCGTGCGAGGGCCTCGATGGTGCTGACGTGGCGATGCTTCAGATAGACGATGACCATGCGTGAGAGGGGAGGGTAGTTGAAGTCGCGCCGCTCCAGCATCTGTTCCTGATAGAGTCCTTCGTAGTCATTGCCTACGACCTGACGGATGACCGCGAGGTCGGCGCTCATCGTCTGCAACAGCACGCGCCCTTGGCGCTGACGCCGTCCGGCGCGCCCTGCCACCTGCGACATCATCTGGAACGACCGCTCGAAGGCGCGGAAGTCGGGCTGGTGCAGCATCGTGTCGGCAGAGAGGATGCCCACGACGCTGACGTGCTCGAAGTCCAGTCCTTTCGTGACCATCTGCGTACCCACGAGGATGTCCGTACGGTGGGCTGCGAAGTCATCGATGATCTGTTCGTAGGCGGTGCGCGTGCGCGTCGTGTCGAGATCCATGCGTGCGATGCGCGCCGTGGGGAAGAGCCGCTGCAGCTCGTCCTCGATGCGCTCCGTGCCGAAGCCGTGGCCCCGCAGGTCGGGGGTCTCGCAGGCGGGACATTGCGCAGGAATCTCGGCGCTGTAGCCGCAGTAGTGGCAGGTGAGGCGCCCGCTGCGCTTGTGCAGGGACAGCGGCACGTCGCAGTGCGGACAGCGCGGCACCCAGCCGCAGACGTGGCATTGCAGCTGGGGCGCGTAGCCGCGGCGGTTCTGGAACAGGATGATCTGCTCGCCGGCGCTGAGGGCGCTCTGCATGGCTTCTAAGAGCTGAGGCGAGAATGGCCCTTGCATCAGGCGTTTGCGGCGCAGCTCCTTGACATCGACAATCTCCACGGCGGGCAGCTGCACCGCCTTCAGCGCGTCCAGGATGGCCACGGAGGTGTGTGTGTAGGCGGCGGGATTGATGATGATGCCGTCCATTTCCCCGTAAGCGCTTTGGATTTTTTCCACCAATTCGCCCTCGTGATTGCTTTGGAAAATATCCACATCCAATCCCAGCTCCCGGGCTTTTTTTAATATGTAGAGCTGTAAATCCTCGTAGGTCTGGGCGCCGTACAGGTGCTTTTCCCGGATGCCCAGCATGTTCAGATTAGGGCCGTTCAGAATGAGCAGCTTCATCGAATCCCTCCAATATTTTTGCGGTCGTTTCTTCCTTGGCGTCCTGTGAAATCACGGCGAAATCCGCGCAGGCGCGGTACAGGGGCGTGCGGGCCGCTTCCATTTGGCGAAGGGCATCCAGGCCGGAGGAAAGGGGCCTGCCCTCCGTGGGCAGCTGATCAACGGGACGCTGAATCCATCCAATCACGCCGTTTTGACACAGGGCGCGCACGTTGTCCTCCTGCAGAATGGCCCCGCCGCCGGTGGCGATCACCAGACCGCTTTGCTTTCCGTATTCCTTCACGATTGCGCTTTCGATTTCCCGGAAGCCCTTTTCGCCCTGATGCGCGAATAGATCAGGGATGGGCCCGTGACGCTTCACGATTTCCGCGTCCAAATCGACGAATGTTCGGCCCAGCGCTTGGGCCGCCAGCTTCCCTTGGGTGGTTTTTCCGCTGCCGGGCATGCCCACCAGAATCAGGTTCAGGCAGTCCTTCCGCACTTCCTGATATGCTTTTTCAACGGCTTCCTCAGAAATGTCCTGATCCAGAAACAATTTGGCGGCGTGCCAGGCCTGGGCCACCAGCATCCACAGCCCGTCGATGTGGGGGATACCCGCCGCCTCCGCATCCAGCAGCAGGGCCGTTTTCGCCGGGTTGTAAATCACGTCCGCCACGCCGGAAAGATGGGGGAAGCGGGACAGATCGACGGGGGATACCAAATTATTCGGGTACATGCCCACGGGGGTGGCGTTGATGATCACATCCGCGTCGGTATGTTTTTCATACAAGGCTTCATACGTGACGGGCCCTGATCGGGACACCACCACGTATTCCAGGGCCTTCTCGACCCTGCAGGCAGCCTGGGCGGTGAGGGATGTTCCGCCGCTGCCCAAAATGACTACCTTTTTTTCGGTCAGGGATATGCCCGCCCGCTTCAGCATGGACAGCATGCCCGGCAGATCGGTGTTTTCAGCGCAAAGCTTCCCATTTTGGAAATACAGGGTGTTGGCGCTACCCACCTGCCGCACGGTATCGGAAACCTCATCGCAGAAGGGCAGCACGTCCTTTTTGTAAGGAATAGTGATGTTCAGCCCTTTGAAGGCCCGCTTTTTCAGCGTCTCAAACAGCGTTTGCCGATCCATGGGGTACAATTGATAATCGTAATCCCCGAAATACCGGTGGATTTGGGGGGAATAGCTGTGGCCCAGCTTTTCCCCGATCAAGCCGTATTCCATTACCGCAGCTCCTCATAATTTCCCAGGAACACAAACTGATCGGCGTCCTGGCGCAATTGCTCCATCAGGCCCCGGATGGCGGGGTCCAGGATGGAGGCTTCGATATCGAAGAAGAAACGGAACTCGAAATCCTTGCCGGGGATGGGGCGGCTTTCCAGCTTGGTCAAATTGACCCCCATCACGGAAATATGGCTGAGCAGCCGATACAGGGACCCGGGCCGGTGGGCGGCGCTGAGCATAAGGGAAATCTTGTTGGCCCCCTCGTACACCTGCAAATCCTTGGCGATGCAGATGAAGCGGGTGGAATTGTTGCCCGTATCGCTGATGGCGTCGGACAGCACCTCCAGCCCGTACAGCGCTTCGCACTCCTGGGAGGCGATGGCGGCCAGGTCCCGCCGTCCGGATTGTGCCACAAAGGCGGCAGACACGGCGGTGTTTTCCATGGGGGTTACCTTGATGTTCGGATGCGCGGCCAGGAACGCGCTGCATTGGCGCAGGGCCTGTTCGTGGGACACCACTTCCCGGATGTCCGTCAATTTCGCGCCGGGCAGGGCCAGCAGCCGATGCTCGATGCGCTGCCGCGCCGCCTTCACGATATGGAAATGATGCTTTTCCATTAAATCGTACACCTGGGTGACGGACCCTGCTGTGCTGTTTTCAATGGGCAGCACGCCGAAGGGGCACATGCCCTTTTCCACTGCGTTGAACACGTCGTTAAAGGTGTTCATGTACAGGATATCGGCGTATTCAAACATCCGCTCTGTGATTTTCTGGGAATAGGCCCCCTCCGTGCCCTGGCAGGCCACCATGACCCGGTTGGGCATTTTCGGTTGAGCGTTTTTCGCTGCCTGCTCCAATTGGGCCGTCAGGGAGGATTGGGGCCGCAATTGCTCCGCCTGATAGGCCCGGCTCACGTTGAAAATGGTTTGATAGAGCATTTTGGTGTACTGCTCCAAATCCTTCCCGACCTCCAGCGTCACCCGGTTCACGATCTCCCGCTCCCGGCCTGTGTCCAAAATGGGCAGGCCCTTATCTTTTTTGTAAGCGGCTACCTCCGTGACCAGGGTCATCCGCTTGGTAAACAGCGCGGTCATTTGGTCGTCGATCTGATCCAATTGGGTCCGGATTTCCTGCAAATTCAGTTCCATGCTCATTCTCCTCGCTGTAATAGTAAATCAGTGAGCACCAGGGCGGTAACGGCTTCCACCACGGGCACGGCCCGGGGGACAACGCAGGGGTCGTGGCGGCCGCGGAGAGACAGAGTGGTTTCTTCCATGGTTTTCAGATTCACGGTCTGCTGAGGGCGGGAGATGGAGGGGGTAGGTTTAAAGGCCAAGGTAAAATGAAGGGGCATGCCGTTGGAAATACCACCCAGGATGCCGCCGCAATGATTGGTAGCGGTGTAAACCTTGCCGTCCTCCATGCAATAGGCGTCGTTGTTTTCGCTGCCGAAGCGCTGGGGATCGCCGAACAGGATTCCCTTCACGGCGGGAATGCCGAACAGGGCTTGGGCCAGCTTTCCTTCCAGCCCGCCGAAATAGGGCCCCCCGACGCCGCTGGGAAAGCCGGTGACGATGCAGCGCACGGCCCCTTCTACGCTGTCGCCGTTTTTCTTCGCCTCCTGGATCACCCGTTTCATGGTTTCTCCCCGGTTTTGATCGATCACCGGGAACGCGCCGGGAGCATACAGCGGCAGCACGGGGTATACCGTGTCCGGCACGGCGTCCAGGGTATTCCCGATGCGGGCGATGTGCGCGGCGATTTCAACGCCCTTTTCTTTTAAGTATTGCAGGCATAGCGCACCGGCAAAGCACAGAGGAGCCGTCAGGCGGGCGGAAAAGTGCCCGCCGCCCCGATAATCCCAGGCGTCGCCGTATTTCAGCGTGGCGGCGAAATCCGCGTGTCCGGGCCGTGGAAGATGTGCCAAATCCGGGTAATCCTGGGAGCGGACGCTGGTGTTGCGGATGAGGGCGGTGATGGGGGCCCCGCAGGTTTCGCCGCGCTCGTTCAGGCCGGACACGATCTCCGGCGCATCCGCTTCCGTTCGAGGGGTGCTCCAATCGTTCTGGCCCGGGGCCCGGCGGGCCATGAAGGCGTTCACCGCGTCCAAATCGATGGTTCGTCCTGCCGGAAAGCCGTCGATCACGCAGCCAATTGCGGGACCGTGGGACTGGCCGAAAATCGTGATTCGCAGCTTGTCCCCGATAGAAAAATCAGGCATGAATGTACCCTCCCAGTGCTTCAAAGTCGTTCCAGAAATCGGGATAGGATTTGTTCACCGCTTCCGCGCCCAAAATGGTCACTGGCTCCTGACAGGCGGTGGCGGCGATGGCGGCGCTCATGACCACCCGGTGATCGTTCATGCCGTCCACCGTGCCGCCCTTCAATTTAGTGCCGTGAATGATCAAGCCGTCCGGCAATTCCTCCGCCTGTCCGCCCAAGGCCTGAATGGTTTTCGCCATGGCGGCCAGTCGGTCCGATTCCTTGAGGCGCAGGCGGGCGGCTCCGGTGATGCGGGTGACTTTTCCGGGAATCGCGGCGGCGACGGCGGACAGAATGGGCATCAAATCGGGGGTATCGGTCACATTGATTTCTCCGCCGACGCGGGAAAGCAGCGTTTCAATGGCTTGGTCCCCTTGGCAGGAATGGTCGTTCAGGCCCTCCACCGTCACGGCGTTTCCAAGCATGTTGGCCCCCAGCCAGAAGGCCGCGGCGCTCCAATCTCCTTCCGCTTCCGCTGTGCCGGGGGAAGCATAACGCTGCCCGCCGGGAACCCGCCAGCCATTTTCCATTTCATCGATACAGATGCCGAACTGACGAAGCACCGATAAGGTTAAATCCACATAGGGCCGGGACTCCAGGGGGGAGGTATACCGCAGAGTGCTGTCCCCTTCCAGCAGCGGCAGGGCGAACAGCAGGCCGGAAAAATATTGGCTGCTCACGTTCCCCAGCAATTCATAATCGCCCGCAAATAAGCCGCCATCCACAGTCAGGGGCAGGAAATCGCCGTGGATTTGGGCCCCGTGGCTTCGCAGCGCTTCCAAAAGGGGGCCGTTGGGACGGCTGGGCAGGCGGCCCGAACCGGTCAGCACGATGGGGGCTTCCAGATCATGGGGCTTCGCCGCACACACGGGCAGCAGGAAACGCAACGTGGAGCCGCTCTCCCCACAGTCCAGCGGATCATTGGCCGCGAAACGGTGCAGGGAGAAATCCCGGTACACATGGAATCCCTGATCTTCTCTGGTAATATCCGCGTTCAGCGCTTGCAGGCAGCGGACGGTGGCGGCAATGTCTTCATTTTCCCCGACACAATGAATGGCCGTTTCCTGCTCCTGGCACAGGGCGACTATTATGTGCAGGAGATAAATGGTGAATCGCTGCTGCCATACCACACCATCTATCTCGACACTCCAGCGCTTGACATGTATATGGCTCACCACGACGGCCACAGCCAGCGCTACAAGGTGCGTATGCGCACGTATGAGGTTGACGGCACTTCGTTTATAGAGGTGAAAAACAAAAACAACCACGGGCGCACGAAGAAGAAACGCATAGAGATTGACGACCTTATATATAATAAGGAGAATATGCGTGAGTTTGTCAGCAGTAAGACACCGTATGATGCCAAGACGCTGCAGCCTACCATTGAGAATAGTTTCAGACGCATCACGCTGGTGAACAAAGGTAAGACGGAGCGTCTGACAATAGATCTGGGGTTGCGCTTTCATAATATGCTCAATGGCGAGACTAAGGAGATGCCTGACCACGTCATCGTGGAACTGAAACGCGAGGGACTGGTTGATTCGCCCGCCATTGCCATGCTGCGCAACCTGCGCATACAGCCCTGCGGTTTCAGCAAGATGGCTCTGGGCATGGCGATGACGTCGCCCGAACTGAAACAGAATAACTTCAAGGAACGCCTGCATTACATCAGGAAAATTAAGAACTAAAGGTTAAGAACTAATGTAAATACATAACGATATGGACGAATTGGAATTTATGGAATCGCAGGTTATTAACGCTGACTTCTGGCAGTTGTTGATACGTTTCGTGTTTAATGCCGTGGTTACGGGTGCCATTGTGGGCTTCCTGTATTACCCAAAGTGCCGCCGCCGCGACTATTCATTCACGTTTATGCTCATCAGTATCTCTATCTTCATGATGATATTCTTGCTGGGCAGCGTGAAGGTGAAGATAGGCTTCGCACTCGGACTGTTTGCCATCTTCGGCATAATACGCTACCGCACGGAGCAGATGCCAGTGAGGGAGATGACCTACTTGTTTGTAATCATAGCCCTGTCGGTAATCAATGCCTTGTCGCTTACGTTTACATGGGCGGAGCTGATAGCTACCAACGTGCTGTTCTTCCTCAGCGTCATGGTGACGGAGTGGAGCAAGTGGCTACGCCACGTAAGCACGAAAACCATCAAGTATGACCGCATAGAGTTGATAACTCCTGAACGGCGCGCAGAGCTGAAAGAAGACCTGACAAGGCGTACGGGGCTGAACATACTGAAAGTGGAGGTCGGCGACCTGGATTTTCTCAAGGATATGGCAATCGTACGCATCAGCTATGAGCCTGAAAATCACGACGTAAACACTGCTGACGGAGTG
>ERZ842401.6528-NODE-6528-length-12424-cov-3.578947_pt1 | contig 12424 bp, 8 predicted proteins | sample MGYA00521270_ERZ842401 | MGnify/ENA primary metagenome ERZ842401 (study PRJEB31892, sample SAMEA3878208) | bioreactor metagenome | biome: Moose rumen | place: Sweden | collected 2011-10 | study: EMG produced TPA metagenomics assembly of the PRJEB12797 data set... | reverse complement strand
ACAGGAAAAAAAGAGGAGTAAAGAGAAAAACATGAAAACTGAAGTTATAAAAGATCTGCAAGATTTGCGAAACTTGAGCTGGACGCGTACAAGGAAATCATCCGGGACTGCGGGTTCTTTTTTGAAGGCGTATTCGGATGTCAAAATCCCTAAGCTGTACTATAAACTTTCCCGATTTGACAGTGAAAGAGGCGTTGTTGGGCATGAATGCGTCAATGAAATCATTGTCGATCGACTTTTGACGCTTTTGGGAGTCGAGCATCTGCATTATCGGCTTCTTCATGCGGCTGTTCTTATAGATCGCAACCCGTATGAAGTTTATCTTTGCGCGTCCGAGGATTTCAAAGGGAGAAGCGAACATAAAATAGCGCTGGACGCTTATTACCAAGCAGAGTGTGACGACGGAACGGCGCTTCGCGATTTCTGCATTGCACGTGGATGGGAAGACTATATCTATAAGATGCTTGTTGTTGATTTCTTGATTTTGAACCGTGACCGGCATGGCGCAAATATAGAGGTCCTTCGCGATAATAAGAAAAGGACGCTGCGCCTTGCTCCGCTGTTTGATCATGGATTGTCGCTGATTTTGGAAGACGACGATGACAAAATCAGCGCGATTGACGTTTTGGAAGACAAAAGGGTTCAGTGTTGTCTTGGCTCATCGTCCGTGCGGGAGAATTTGGAGTTGATTCCCAAAGGCAAGCTCCCTGCATTCAATCGCTTGAAGGAAACAGACAGGCAGATGATTTTCCGGGATTTGGAAACGGTGATTTCTCCCGTCCTGATGGGAAAAACGTGGGAAATGATTTGGCGAAGGTGGTGTTATTTTGAAAGTTTTTGCGCTCAGAGACAGTGAATATAAAGCCGTGGATTTGGCATATTTGTTTTATTATAAGAAGAGCAGGAAATTCTTCTTTGAGCTTCCAAAACATGCCGACCCCTGGCAGCTGCCTTTGTTGTTGTCAAGTTTTGCCGCGCGCAAGATTTACACCGTTGACGCCGAGAGGAGCCGGCTTTGGGTACAGCAGCGCATTGTTCCGCCGGATCGCCAAAATATCGGCCACATTTTGAAAGAATACAAGCTGAAAGAATACAATGAATTCAAGCTGTTGATGATCGATTCCGGGACCTGCGCGCAGGACAGTTATTATTTAAAAAAAATCCGGGAAGACGATTGCCTGGCGGAAATTCGTAAACGGCGCGAGAAGAGGATTGCTGATATTCTTGCTTTGGATGATTGTCGGATGCTGATATTTTTCAAAAACGGAAGGACAAAAAAATATGATTTCCGTCGGTTTTTGCAGAATGACGTACGATTTGCGCCTATATTGCGGGAGAAAGAGCTTTTCCGGCGCGCCGAAGTGCAGCCGGGAGGGTATGGGATTCAATGGGGGACAAATCTTGGTATCATGTATCCGGAGCTTTACAAAATGGGGAAATATATTGATATCCAGCTGCAAGATATATTACGTTTTATCGACTGCCGTGTAGTCGATACGATTGAGGCCATGCAGATACTAAACTGTACGAGGCAAGGAATAGGCGCCTTTATTGACAAGGGGAAACTTTTCCCTATAAAGAGCGGAAAGAAAAGCCGCCTCTTTTTGAAAAGTGCAGTCGTTCAAGTTGCCGAATAGAACTTTTAAAGAACATGGCAACAGTCGGTTGGAAGATTTGTGTGTAATCCTTCGTTGTCGTTCTTTCCTGACTTCATGTTTATCAAGGCATTGTTTTGCAACATGCTTCCGTTTTGCAACACGAGCAGGAAAAACGGAGTTTCCGTTGAGGAGCCGAATCGTATGAAAAGTGTTGTGACTGATTTCTACGAATTTCATAAGGCAATTTGCGATGATGCGCTTGTCTTTGTATTTGGTGCTGGTATATCAAGCGCTCTGACTGGCAGACAGTGTGGCTGGCGTGAATGGTTGTTGGACGGAATTCACGGGCTCGCTGATGTTTCACTGGCCTCTGCGCTTCGTGCCGATTTGGCTGGATGTTCCTCTGCGGATGAACTCATTGCCGTTGCGGGCAGGGTTTTAGACGAGACTAAAAAAGACGGAACTTATGCCAAATGGATGCATACATCATTTGAAATAGCAGAGATTACCGATGCACGACTTGCAGACACATTGCGGAAGTTGACTGTTTTTAACGACGTGTTCGCGACTACGAATTATGATTTGCTGTTGGAGCGGGCGACGGGGCTTGGCGCTTTGTCTTATGAGGAACCGGATAAAGCGTTTGCAATGCTCACATCCGGACAAGCGGATTCCGTGCTCCATATTCACGGTATCTACGATTCGGTTCACGGTATTGACAATATCATCGCAACCCGGAACCAGTATAATGCCATTCTCAACGATAAAGGCGCCCAATTTATTCAAAATGTGCTTGGGACGAGGACACTCATTTTTGTCGGATGCGGGAAAACAACAGAAGACGTTAATCTCAGCCAGTTTGTCGCGTTTGCCCGTAAATATTTGAAGATGGACAGAGCATATTATTTTTTGTTCAATTCTTCGTCGCGGATAGCCGATTTGCCTGATAATATTCATCTTATTCCTTATGGAGATGATTACGCGGATCTACCGGCATTTCTTGAAGATGTTGCGCAAATCCGATTCCAATCTCGTATGTCCGGCGTAAAACTCATTGAACGTACGGCGTTTGATCGACCGTTATCTTCATGCGATACACTCATGAAATACCATTTTTCTCAACAGACAATTTCGTTTTGCGGAAGAGAGCGTGAAATGGAACTTTTGAAGGATTTTGTGTGTGGAGACAAGGCTTTTTCATGGTGGGCAATCACCGGGCAGGCTGGCGCAGGGAAAAGTCGGTTGGCCTTTGAGTTTATCCGTAGGCTCCCTTCTTCTTGGTTTGGTTTTTTTGCCAACTGCGATATATGTCAGGCCGACTTTGAACGATATATTCCGTGTTGTAATACTGTGGTTGTGGTTGACTATGTGGCGGGACGGGAACGCAAAGTTTCCGAGCTTATCGACGGGCTCGTTCGTTTGTTTTCAGCGACTCATTATAAACTTAGGATTGTCCTTATAGAGAGAGATAATCATAAGGCGGCCGGTTCATGGTATGCAATGCTTTTGCAAAGAAGCAGGAGAGCAGAATCAAATTTGCTCAAATCGGCGGAGTACTCCGACAGCTTCTTAACCCTTGAAGATATGGACAAACCGGCAGTCGAAAAATTCATTTCCGAGGTTTGTTTGGTATGGGGAGAGCCGGATAATCCCGTGCGGAATTCTAAGCTTTATGAGTCTTACAAAAATCGATTCGAGCGGCTTCGCTTTCGACCGCTGTATCTTCAGATTTTTGTCGAGGCATGGATGGAGAATGCATTTCATCTTCCCAAGTATGATGACTATACGGCGCTGTTGGAAGATTTATTGGGGAGAGAGCAAACTCGATGGTTGGAAGCGGTCGGCGGTGATCAAGCTGTTTGCAATGCGTTTATTCGTCTTCTTGTACGCGCCAATATATCCGGGCGGTTGGATGTCGATAAGGTGCCCGAGCTTTATCGCAGCGATTGGGAATTAATCAAGGACTATGTCGCTTCGCATGCGTTTTCCGGACAGCAGAAGAGCGAGCTGCAGGATTCCCTGATTAATTCAATGTGTCAAAATATCGACAACAGTCATCTGATAATCGCTCCACAGTTCCCGGATATTATTAAGGAATATATGTTTAAGTATTATACAGACTTGGCGTTTCTTCCTGAAATGATGAAGGAGATATGGCAACATGCCGCAGAGCCGTTTTCAGCCTTTATCACAAGATGCTTGATGGATTTTGAAGGGCAGGAATTCTATCGGCAAGCGTTAAATGTATATGAAACGGCTACCGCTGATGTGGGCGTGCTGCAGGGCAGACTGTCTCTGTTACAAAGTATGACGGTTCAAGAGGGGGACGACCCTCGAGTTTTTAGGGATATTATTGCCAATGAATATGGATTTTGGAGCGCTGTTGTTGTGCCGGGTGAAGGCGACGACAGCCTTCGGGAGTCGGTCGCAAGCTTGAATGTTTTCGGTCTATACGAAGTCGCAAGGCAAATTGGGGCGTGGTCAACATATGACGTTTCATTGATGGTTGAGGTCATTGATGAAATGCTGGCAGTTACAGGCGGCAGGGCGACGGAATATATGAAGAAATTCTTAGCTCGAGAGATAACCGATATGCTGTGCATAGCCGATTTTTTTGATGAGGCGCAATATTTCCGTAAAAAACTTGACGCGCTGATAGGGAACGACCCTGAAGATGAATTTGACGCCACATTGCAAATGCAGAATTTTAACCAAAGAATGATGCAGGCAATTTTGTCGGACGAGTGGGAAACGGCCAAAAAAATTCTTCTTGAGATGGCGGAAAAGTGCAATCGGGAGCAAATCGGGCCGGTGCAGATATTGGCGCATTCGTGTTTCAATCTAAGCTATTATTCGTTTCAATCCGAGCATTTTGAAATGGTGGAAGTAGGGGACGTGATTGCCAATGCGGCAGCGATTCAATATCCACAGGATTGGACAATCAAGTCATGGAAATTGGGATGTGCAGTTGCAATTCTCCAGAAACGATATTTCGTGGATAAACTCGGCGCGGATATGCTGTCTGACGAATTGGGGAAAATAGAAGCGGAACTCTCCGACATGCAGTCCAACGACAGCGTACCCGATGAGCCGCTTGGCATGACTTGGGGAATGACCAAAACATTGCGAATCAACATAGCTTCGCAGCAAGAGCTGCAAGGAATTATCCATGAAGCGGAAAAGATATTAGAGCGTAATCCGAGGCTTTCCGAGGTAGTGTGCACGATGATAAGCGGCATTTGTGCACTCCATCAAAAATATTTGCATACGAAAGTTTCCCATGAAGAGGTTGAATTACTCTATCGTTACATGGAGGCCAATTGGGATTCTGCGATTGTGAGGAATGGTTTTTTTGATATGCTTGCGGAATCAGAAGATGCGGGAAATCGGAGAAACTATATAACACAAGATATTGCCCGCGGCGCAGTTCAGGATGCCCGGTATAATCCTATAATGGGAAGCGGGATTCCCGAAGTGGATTTGGGCGAGTCGTTTTTTCGGGATGTGATGTTTCCTGCGGAGCCGTATGTCAGAGGACATGAAAAAGTTGGCCGGAATGAATTGTGTCCTTGCGGAAGCGGGAAAAAGTTTAAAAAATGCTGCCAAGGGAAAGGCATTTATGATTGAATCGCTTTGAGAAAGAATGCGCGTCGTCACACGACGTTTCAGCCTTGATTTTATTCTTGCCACGACACATATAAGGCCCCATTGATCTCCACGCGGACGTCGCCCATGTAAAATACAGCGCTCTTGACGTTGCTGTCGTTTCGCAGGGCGAGGTATTTTCTTGTATTGGCGGACAGTTTGGCTTCGGGTGCGTGAGCGCTCTTGACTTCGATGGCAAAGGTGTGCCGCCAGTCCGCGATCGTGTCGATTTCAAAGCCACTTTTGTCGCGGAAAAAAGTCAAACCTAAAGTTTCGCGTTAGGATAATCTAAAGTTTAGTATAAGGAAAATCTAAAGTCAAGGATTGGACGCTTATCTCATCATAAAACATCGCCCCCGCGTATCCAAGTAGCAGATACGCGGGAGCGTTAGTTTTTGCAATATTCGAGTTACCGATTCGCCAGTTTTGCCAGCAGCGGATCGGGGTCGTAGGCGGCTTTTGCGCCGAGTTCTTCTTCGATGCGGAGAAGCTGGTTGTACTTGGCTACGCGCTCGCTGCGGTTCGGGGCGCCGGTCTTGATCTGGCCCGCGTTCAGCGCGACGACGAGGTCGGCGATGGTGGCGTCTTCCGTTTCGCCGGAGCGGTGGGAGACGACGGCGCGGAAGCCGTTCTTGTGGGCGAGCTGGATGGCCTCGATGGTCTCGGTCAGGGAACCAATCTGGTTCAGCTTGATGAGGATCGCGTTGCCCGCGCCCATCTTGATTCCTTTCGCGAGGCGCTTCGTATTCGTGACGAAGAGGTCGTCGCCGACGATCTGGAGCTTCGAGCCGAGGCGTTCGGTCAGCTTTTGCCAGCCTTCCCAGTCTTCCTCGTCCAGCGGGTCTTCAAGGGAGACGATCGGGTATTTCGCGACGAGTTTTTCCCAGTAGTCGATAAGTTTTGCGGTGGTGTATTTCGTCTGGGCTTTCGGCAGGACGTACTCGCCTTTCTTCTTGCCTTTCCACTCGCTGGCGGCGGCGTCGATGGCCAGCGCGAAGTCTTTGCCCGGCTTGTAGCCCGCCTCTTTGATGGCTTTCATGATGTAGTCGAGGGCTTCTTCCGCGCTCTTGAGGTTTGGCGCGAAGCCGCCCTCGTCGCCGACGGAGGTGGCGAGCTTGTTCTTCTTGAGCAGCGCGGCGAGCGCATGGTAGACTTCGGCGCACCACTGGAGGCACTGGCTGAAGCTCTTCGCGCCGATGGGCATAATCATGAATTCCTGCACGTCGATGTTGTTCGTGGCGTGCGCGCCGCCGTTCAGGATGTTCATCATCGGCACCGGCAGGATGCGCGCCTGCGCGCCGCCGAGGAAACGATAAAAGGGCTGGCCTTCGGAGACGGCGGCGGCTTTCGCACTGGCCAGCGAGACGGCGAGGATTGCGTTCGCGCCGAGTTTTTTCTTGCCTTCGGTGCCGTCGGCTTTGAGCATGGCATGATCGACCGTGTAAGTGTCACAGGCGGTAAGGCCCGTGACGGCTTTCGTGATCGTCGTATTTACGTTTTTGACGGCTTTCAGCACGCCCTTGCCGTTATAGCGTTTCTTGTCGCCGTCGCGAAGCTCCAGCGCCTCGTACTGGCCCGTGGACGCGCCGCTGGGGCTCGCTGCGCGGCCCTTGCTGCCGTCACAGAGCGTGACTTCGGCTTCGACGGTGGGGTTGCCGCGGGAGTCCATGATTTCGCGGCCGATGACGGATACGATTTTCGCAGATTTCATTCCAAATCCTCCAATCTTTTTCAGCGGGAGCGGAGAGCCGCCCTTCGCGTCGGATATTCACGCATACTATTATATCATATATATCATGCAATCGGCGTAAAAAGAGGATAAAATTTCGCTTTTTTCTGTCGGGTTCTGATATACTATATATATCTTTGCGAAATGTGGTTTCACCGGCTTCCCCTGCGGCGGAGCCGAAGGGGAAGGGAAGCGACCGGAAACGGGGAGGAAATGTATGGGAAATTTGCGCGCGAACGGCGCTTCGCCGTTTTACGCTTGCTATTTGTTCGACTTCGATTATACGCTGGCCGACTCGTCGAAAGGCATCGTCGGCTGTTTTCACCGCACGATGGAGGCGTTCGGCCTTTCGCCCGTGGACGATCTGTCCATCGAACGGACCATCGGCCTGCCGATGAAGGAGGCCGTGCGGCGTATCACAGGGCTTTCGGACGACGGGGAAATCGAGACGTTTTTGACGCATTACCGCGCACTGGCCGACAAGTACATGACCGCGAACACGTTTTTTTATCCGGAGGCGCTTCCCGTGCTGCGGGCGCTCAAGCAGCGCGGCGCGAATGTCGCGATCATTTCGTCGAAGACGTCGCATCGAATCCGTGAGGCGTTCGTGCGGGACAAGGCGGAGGCCTTGGTCGATTTCATCATCGGCTGCGACGAGGTAAAAGAGTTGAAGCCGTCGCCGGAAGGGATTCGCCTCGCGTTGTCGCGGCTCGGCCTTTCGCCGGAGGACGCGCTCTACACGGGGGACAGCACGACGGACGCCGAAGCCGCAGAGAATGCGGGCGTCGCGTTTCTCGGCGTCACCCACGGCGTCACGAGCGCCGAAGCGCTCGCCGCCTATCCGCACGAGGCGATCAGCGGAACCTTGGAAACGGCGCTCGCGCTGGCGCGAGGCTGAAGGGTTCCACGAAGAAAAAATCCTTTCAGCGAACCGCTGAAAGGATTTTTCTATGATGTGCCTGACGTCGAAAGGCATTTCCGCAACATTTACCCCAGATTGTGCCGGAACAGCCAGCCTGCCAGTGGGAAGGTTACGGCGGCGACGGCCAGCATCGGCACGAAATTCCACGCGATGGCGGAAAGGCCGCAGCCCTCCAAGTACACCCGCCAGACCGAATCAAGCGCGAAGCGGAGCGGGTCGGCGTAGGTGAGGATTTGCAGGATTTCGGGCATGTTCGCCACCGGCGTCGCGATGCCGGAAAGCAGGATCATCGGCATCAGCAGCAGGAAGCAATAGACCATGACTTGCTGCATAGTGGACGAGATGGCGGAAATGGACAGGCCGATGCCCGTACAGCTCAGCGTGAAGACGAAGAGCACCGTCCAGAGCGTCAAAGGGCTCCCCGCCATCGGAATCTGGAACCAGAACCGGCAGATCAGGAGCACCATCGTGGACTGGATCATACCCATGAGTACAGGAACCGCCGCCTTGCCAATCAGGATGACCGACGGCGACATGGGCGTCACAAGGAGCTGGTCGAAGGTGCCCTGTTCCCGCTCCCTCGCGACGGAAAGGCCGCTCAATATCAGCACTTGGTTGAAGGCCAGCATGGCGATCAGCGACGGCAGGAACGTCCAGCGGGTAATCAGGTTCGGGTTGTACCACGAGATGGTTTCCAAGGCCACGGCGGCAGCCTTCGGGTTCCGTTCCGCGTTGAACGCGGCGGCGATATGCTCGACGTAGCTGCTGGCCGCGTTGGCGGTCATGGTGTTCCGCCCGTCGGTGATGACCTGGATCGGCGAGGCTTCGCCCCGGGACAGCTTGCTTTCAAAGTCCGAAGGAATGGAAATCGCCAGCATGGCCTCGCCGCTGTCGATGGCTTCGGCAATCTCGCTGGAATTGGAAAGCGTCCGCACGCGCCGGAACGCGGGGGAGCCGTCGATGTTCGCCTCAAAATCCGATGACGCCGCGCTGTGACTCAAATCCAAAACCGCGTAGGGGGCGAGATCCAAATCGTAGGTGGCCGCGTAGCCAAAGAGCATCGTCTGCAGCAGCACCGGCACGATCAGGATGAACTTCGTCCGGGGATCGCTGAGGGTGGCTAAAAGTTCCTTCCGCACCATCCAGCGCACTTTTTCGATATAGCTTTTCCACGCGTCCAATCATTCCACCTTCTTTCGCGTGGCGAGAAACGCCAGCCCTAAGAGCAGCACGGCGTATCCAGCGAGGATAACGCAGTTTTTCCCGATCAGCGGCCAGTTGTTGCCCGCGAGGAACAAGGATTTCAACAGCTCCAGATAATAGGTGGAGGGCAGCGCGTTCCCTACCGCCGCCACCCATGCCGGGACGCTTCTGAGGTCGAAGAGGAAGCCCGAGAGCATCATGGCGGGCAAGAGGCTCAGCACGAGGGAAACCTGGCTGGCCAGGAACTGGCTCTTCGTGGCGGCGGAAATCAGAAGCCCGATGCCGAGGGCTACGAAGAGGTACAGCACCGACGAGACCACCAGCATGATAACGGAGCCGTGGAGCGGCACGCCGTAGAGGTAGCGGGACGCCAAGAGGCAAAGAAAGAAGCCCAACATCGCGATGCCAAAATAAGGAATCATTTTCGCCAGCAACAGCTCTTCCTTCCGCACGGGCGTCACGAAGATGGACTCCAGCGTCCCGCGCTCCCATTCCCGCGCCATGACGAGGGAGGTCAGGAAGACGCCCACGATTGTCGTGATCAGCATCATCAGGCCCGGCACGAAATACCAAGTGCTGGAATGAGCGTCGTTGAACCACATGCGGTTTTCCACCGTCACCATGCCGCGAGGCGCATACCCTGCGACGCGGTTCGCGTTGAATGCGGCGACGCCCGCTTCGACGTAGCCCTTGATGGAGGTGGCCGTGGTGGGGTCGGTGCCGTAGGCAATGAGCTGGAGCTTCGCCTCCCGCCGCTGCAGCTTCGACGAGAAATCTGCGGGCACTACGAGAATCGCGTTGACTTTCCGGTCGTCCATCAGCCGCACGGCCTCCGCGCGGGAGGTCACATACCGGGGCGAGAAATAGGCAGAGCCGGAAAGGAAGCTCACCGCGTCCTGCGCTGTGGGCGAGGCGTCTTCCAGCACCACGGCAATCGGCGCGTTCTTTACGTCGAGGTTGACGCCGGAGCCGATGATAACAATCAAGACGATGGGCAGCACCGTCCCGATCAGGAGGCTGCTGCTGTCCCGCCAGAGTTGCATGAATTCCTTGCGGCAGAGTGCCGCGAGCCGCCGGAAAAATCCGTTTCCGTCCATCAGGCCGCGCCTCCTTTCCCTCGCGCCGTTTCCACGATGCGAATGAAGACTTCGTTCATGGTCGAGGATTCATCGCCGTATTGCGCCCGAAGGTCGGCGGGCGTGCCGATGGCGAGGAGCTTTCCCTGATCCTGGATCATGATGCGGTCGCAATACTCGGCTTCCTCCATGAAATGCGTCGTCACGATGATGGTGGTGCCTTTCACGGAGAGGTCCGTGATCTGCCGCCAGAAATCCCGCCGCGCCAGCGGGTCGATGCCGCTGGTGGGCTCGTCGAGGAACAGGATCTTCGGCTTGTGGAGCAGCGCCGCCGCCATCGAGAGCCGCTGCTTGTAGCCGTCGGGCAGGGACTCCGCCGGCGTGCGGCGATATGCTTCCAAATGAAATTCCTGAAGCGTCTCTTCCAATCGCCGCGCGATATCTTTTCGGGAAAGGCCATAGGCACCGCCGAAAAAGGAAAGGTTCTGCTCCACGGTCAGATTCCCGTACAGGGAAAATTTCTGGGCCACATAGCCGATATTGGCGCGGGCTTCCGTGCGGGCGTCGCGGAGATTCACCCCGGCGACGCTGAGATAGCCGCTGGTCAGCGGCAGGAGGCCGCAGAGCATTCGGAAGGTCGTGGTCTTGCCGGCGCCGTTCGGGCCCAAGAGGCCGAAGACTTCTCCGCGCCGCACCTCGAAGGAGGTCTTGTCCACGGCGGTGAAGTCGCCGAATTTTCGCACCAATTCCCTGACCTCGATGTCGATCTCGCTGCCGAGGGCATGGTTTTCGCTGAGGTCGAGGGGCGCGAGGTCGAGGGCTTCCGCTTTGCCCTCGGCGTTTTTTTCCTCGTCTTCGCGCAGGAGGCACATGAAGCCGTCCTCCAGCCGTTCCTCGGAGGGCGTGACGGACAGCGGCGCGAGGGCGCGGATCGTGTCCTCCGTCGCGCTGTCCCGCCGGATGAAATGGACGTCGCCGCGATCCGGCACCGCGTCCACGACGGCGTCCTTGTCGTCTAGCAGGAAGCCCTGAAGGACGCGCATTGGCAGCCCCACAGGCGGCGTCATGCGATAGCAGCGGCCCCGGGCCAGCCCTCGCAGTTCTTCGGGGGAGCCGACAGCTAAGATACGGCCGTGGTTCATCACATAGACGCGGCGGCAAAGCTCCGCCTCGTCCATGTAAGCGGTGCTGACGAAGATGGACAGCCGTTCCTCCCGGGACAGCTTTTGCAGGATGTCCCAAAGCTCCCGGCGGGACAGCGGATCGACGCCCACCGTCGGCTCGTCTAAGAGCAAGAGGTCGGGAGAGCGCACGAGGGTGCAGGCCAGTCCCAGCTTCTGCTTCATGCCGCCGGACAGTTTTCCCGCCAGCCGCTGCGTGAATTTTACGAGCCCCGTCATTTCCAAAAGATGGGGAAAGCGGGTTTTCCGCGTTTCTTCCGGCACGCCGTGGAGATTCGCATAGAGCGTCATGTTCTCCTCGATGGTCAGATCCTCATAGAGGCCGAATTTCTGCGGCATATAGCTGAGGCGGTTTTGGACGTCCTGCTCGTGGCCCTGTACGTCCATGCCCAAGACGCGGAGCGTGCCGGACGTGGGGGAAAGCAGGCCCGCGATCAGCCGCATCAGCGTCGTCTTGCCCGCGCCGTCCGGCCCAATCACGGCAGTCAGGCAGCCCGTTTGCAGGGAGAGATCGATGCCGCTGAGCGCCGTGACGGGCGGCGCGCCCTTGGGCGCGAATCGTTTGACGAGGCCCTTCGCCTCGACGATCATTTCTTCGTTCATGTCAGAGAGCCACGCGAACGGTGGCGGGCATCCCGAGCCGGAGACGGTTGTCTTTGTCGTCGACGTAAACGCGGATCTCATAGAGGAGCGAAGTGCGGAGCTCGTCCGTCTGCACCGTCTTCGGCGTGAATTCCGCCGTTCCGGAGATATAGCCCACCTGCCCCTCGATGGGATCCTTCGGGAAGCTGTCGATCGTGACTGTCGCTTTCTGTCCTTCGTGGACTTTGCCGAGATCGGTCTCGCGGATATAGGCGCGCACCCATTTCTTGTCGTTCAGGGACAGCTTGAATACGGCCAGCTGCGGCGAAGCCATGTCGCCGACTTCCAGGAGTCGGGAGCGGATCACGCCGTCCGACGGGGCGATGAGTTCCGTTTCCTTCAAAAGATACTCCTGCCGGGCCAGTTCCTGCCGCAAAGATTCCAGCTTCGCTTCCGCCTGCGCCACTTCTTCGGCGCGGGGGCCGGTC
>ERZ842401.6527-NODE-6527-length-12425-cov-3.035166_pt1 | contig 12425 bp, 12 predicted proteins | sample MGYA00521270_ERZ842401 | MGnify/ENA primary metagenome ERZ842401 (study PRJEB31892, sample SAMEA3878208) | bioreactor metagenome | biome: Moose rumen | place: Sweden | collected 2011-10 | study: EMG produced TPA metagenomics assembly of the PRJEB12797 data set... | reverse complement strand
TTTTTTTGATTTTCTATCTTCTTGTTTAGTTTTTCAATAATAATTTTTTCATTATTAAGTTGTTCGGAAGTGTTTGTAAGAATCACTCCCGAACATACAAATGTTATTATAGAAATAATTAATAAAATAAACGAAAAATTCTTTTTTTTCATAAATATTCCTTTCTATTATCCTTTATATCCATCCGCTGAATCATAGAATTTTTCAAGTGTATTTCCGTTGCCTATACTGCATATAAATAACTGAGTGTCGTGCCAACCGCCCGTACCTCTCGAATTGCATACGCTCACTGCTTTAAAATATAAAATTCTATGCTTAACGGCATATCCACCTTTATCAAATACAAGACTTAATGCTCTTTTTGCATACTTACCGGGATGACCTCTTCCCGGCATATATGAATCTAAGGCTTCGAAGTTTCTTCCACCGTGTCTTATGGTATCAGGAGTTTCGCTTTTATCACGTTTGAGCTGATCTCTTATAGTTTGAGCTGTTAATACTGCCCCTGCCCAACTTCCACCGTTTTCATTATGTATAAGATAAAGCATTTTTCTTCGCTGAGAAGCGGTTAATTTGTATTTACCGCCTTTATAATGCGGATCAGTATATCGAGGTTTTAGTCCAGTTCCCTTCGCCAATCCACCTGTTTGTGAATTGTCAGAATAAAACTTACTCATATCAATATATCCCCGGACTGATGATGAGCCTGTAGTGTAGTTTGTATGCTTACCGACTTTAGAAGTATATCTGTTATATGAGTCTGTATTACCCTCTATAGTAATTAATTTTTCTCCCTTAACATCGTATACTAAACCAACGTGTCCCCAACTAAAAAAAATTATATCTCCGGGACTAGGCTTGTAATTTCCACTTGCTCTATACAATCCTTTTCCTGAAGCTTGTGATATCCAAGAAGAACAGCTTGCTGACCAACCGATATCTTTTACAGGACTTAAACCTACTTGTTCTAATAACCAACCTTGAAAAATAGCGCACCATTCTTCCATTCCACCGCTCCAACATTTAGTTTGACCTAAGCAGTAATCTTTTCCCATTTTTCCTAATTGGCTGTTTGCAAGTTCACATACCTCACTTGCGTCTGAACCGCCGTTATATGAACCATCTTCTTTTACTGCTGTTAATTCATCAGTAAAATCAATTATGTTTTTCTTTATCTCTTTATCAAATTTATGTGTCTTTTTATTGTATAACCATTTAATATTTTTATCCTTTGTTTCATAAATCCAATCGGATAAATGTTGATTGATAAATGTTTCTTTTGTAACGGTTATTGTTTTATAAGTCCTTTTTGGCTTTTCTTTTTCAGTAGCTTGTTTCGTTTCTCTTGTTTCTGTTGTTTCGTCAGAATCATCAGAACTATTATTTACCGTTTCATAGACTTTTTTACTTGTTGTTTTTCTTTTAACTGTAACTTTGGTTTTACATTTTTCTAAAAGTCCGTTTTTTCCTTCAAGATTTTTTATAGCTTGCCTTATTTGGTAATTTCTGCTCTGTTCAATTAATTCTTCATCAGTCTTATCAGCAATATTTTTCCCTTTTTCTTTTTGTATTTTCTTATATTCATCAAGAAAGCTTTCTCCGCTTTCAAATACATTGTCAGTTTTCTTATCTACAAACGCACCTAAACAGGCTTTTATTACATTGTTACAATAACTATAATGATATTCGCTGTTAGCAATATTGTTTTCATCTTTCTTTGATTTCGAAGAATTAATATAGTTAAAATCTTTTCCTACTATATATGTGCTCTCGCTTAAATAATAATTAGGTGTAAATGTTTTGTCTATGTACGTTCCCGCTTTCTTTTTCAAATAGAATTGACCGCAAAAATAATCATACATAGCGTTAAAAGAATCACTATATTTCTTTGTTTTCTTATCAATTTTATCTTTTACAGTTGCGCTTTCCGTAAAAGAAGGCGGTTTACCACTATCTTCGTATCCTTTTCCGTAACTCCCTTTTACTATATCTCGTACTTTCCATTTCTTTGAGCGGTTAGTTATGTATTTTTCCATAGTTATTTCTTTCCACATACCACACAATGCGGGAGCGTAACCATTATCAAGTATTTCGTTATATGTATCGTATTTGCCATTACTATCGCTGTCGTTTGATGTTAATACATAAGACTTAAATACGGAAAGAATTTTTTTTCCTTCTTCTGTAAGTTCTATACTTGACTCTTTATTTGCCTGAGCCGCTGCCGCTACAGACGCGTTCTGCGAAGCTATTATAACTATAATTGCAATAAATATAGTACAAATTACTAATATTATCCCAATTATAACAGCTATACCTGCCGGCCCCATTGAACTTACTATAGCCGTAAAAGTATGCTTTGCTCCTTCCGCAGCGGTTTTTGCAACCGACTCAGTACCTTTTTTTACTGCTTCAGCTCCTTTTTCTACACCTTTTTTAGCGCCTTTTTTTCCTGCTTTTTGAGCTGTTCTTTTATTTTGGTCACGGACAATTTTGGATTTATTAAAAGGATTAGCGTTTTTATCAATATCCTTTTTTACAGGAGATTTATTGCTATTCTTTAATGTGTTGTTATCAGAATTATTATTCCTTGAGTTTTTTGGAGAATTTCTTTTTTTCTCTTTTAAATTATTCTTTTTTTCAGGATTATTCGAATTATTACTATTTTTTCTTTTGTTTGAACGAAGTCCCGAATCATCAATATGGTTACCTCTGTATTTATTTTTTTTGTTTTTTAGCAGCGCATCACGAGCGCTATTAACCTTATCAACTCCATCATTAGCAATATATGATCCATCATATGCGCTTTGCGCCGCCTTATCCTGAGCAGATTTAGCAAATTCATCAGTTTTATTGTCATATAATTCGTTGTCGTGTTTTTTATATTCAGACATAAAAGAAATTCACCTCACTTTTTATATCAGATTTTCAAAATGTTTTAGACTATCATATGTATGAGGACAACATAGCTTATTTAATATCATTAATTTTTCGCTGACTTCTATCTCTTGCGCTAAACCTGTTTCACAAAGATTTCTTACTACCTCTGCGTTATAGTTTATTAAGTCCTCATACTTATTAAGGTAAATAAACAAATAAGGTTGTTTATATTCACCGCTTTCCAACCTTTCAAGCTCTGCTATTTCTTCTTTTAGAAGTTGAATATACGTTAAGTCTGTTACCTTTTTACTTTCTCTTTTTAAATAATCTTTACATTCAGTTATGTTATTTGGCATATTGGTTATCAATATTTTAAAGTTTGCGGGCGCTATCGCTCTATATACTCGTTCCCAATACGCAATATCCAGTTTCGTTTCGTTTTCCGATTTATTTACATAATCGTGATTGTGAATTCTGAATAAATTCATATATATATTATTTTTTAATAGAAAGCCTGAATAACCTTTATCTATATAATCAAGTATCGGGAGTAGATGAGTTGAATCTAATCTTGTTTTCTTTGCAATTTCTTTATTGGTTTTTTTATTTATTTCTTTGTTTTTTCTCGAATTCTTTTTTGGATTTGCTTTGTAATTTAGATTATGATTATTCTTATTATTTGGCTTTTTTGTTGGCTTTTTTTCTGACGGTTTTTTCTGTGAATTGACACTAGCCAGTTGACTATTATGTTTTTTTGAATATTCAGTCTTGGACGGTAATTGAGCGGGTTTATATCTTTGAGGTAGTTGTTTCTGTGGATTTGGAGAATAGTTTCTAGCCTTATTATTTATTCTTTTTTTTCTGAGGCGGTCTTTTTTTGACTGCATAGGAGTTTTTTGAGTTTGTCGCTTTCTTGGATGATTATGTGGTTTTTTACCGGAATTAATAGTATTCTTCTGGTTCGACATACTTCGATCTACCTTTCTCTTTGTTGTATTTTATAACGGTATTTGGTAAGTCTTTGACAGGTTTTATCGGTACATATTCGTGAGTATCCCGGAACAAAAAAGCAAGAACAGTTTGATACAATCTTTTTTGCGTATTATACTTTGATTTAATTGTTAAGAGAAATCCTGTAAGACTGTTGTAAATTACAAAAGGTATTTGTAAGGGAGGATAAACCATACCTCTTAGACTAAAACCTAAATACAAAAAAATCGCAAAAATTAATACCGTATTTATTGTTATAAATTTTGTTAATCTTATTTCCTCGTTTATTTCTGAAGGTATACTATAAGTTGTGTTCTCATCCATATTCTCACTTCCTTTCAATAGGCGCATAAAAAAGAAGGCAAGATATCTGAAATTCTTGCCTTCTTTTATACATCATTACTTTTTAAACGCTTCAGCTCCTGCGTTTCTTTTCTCTTTGATCGAGTTGTTTAAGATTGTGTTTGACATATCTTTGATATATTTTTTATTAATATCAGGAGCTACTCCGCCTAAATTATATTTTAGTACATGCTGTACTGCTTCCTCATATCCTACCTTTGGAGTTCTATGTGATTGGAATTTTTTAGCTTCACGAGCTATACTTGCTTCATTAGCTTGAGCGTATGACATATGTGCTACCTTATCAACCGTATTATCACTATAATTTCCATTAGGTATTCTATCAGCCGCGTTCTTTGAAGCCATACGATAACCTTCCATTGTGTTTTTAGCTTGACCTGAATTAACATAGTCTTTACTCTGTTTAGAAATGTTATTAAGTATATCTTCTTTTGCAGCTAAGAATTGTCCGCCTTCACTAAGATGATTGGCAAGTTCTCTTGCTTCTCTTCCGTCTTTGCCCGTCAAATATTTATCGCTGTTGTTAACGATATTTTTTAATGTATCGTTATCATTTTTACCGTCTGTCGCTTGATTAAAGAGCGCTCTTTGATAAAGGTTATCTTTATCTTCATTTGCCATAAGTCTGTTAGCAAGATTTCTTTTATGCTCATTATCCAAATTCCCAAATCTTCTTTTATTTTTATCGCTATTTATTTCTTTTAAGAATCCCATAGCGTCTGGATGTTTATGGAATTTAGGTAAATTGCCTAAATCTTGAAGCTTATTAATTCCACCTTCAATGGCTTTATTTGCTCCGCTTTTAACAGCTGCCTTACTTGCGGCAATCGGATGAAGCATCTTGTCAACCGCTGTAGGAGTTCCTTTAGAACCAAATCCTGACCTTCTGTTACTAAGCCTTTTGAACATAATTGCTTCGTGAGCGGCTCTTCTTCCTGCGTTATACGCTCCTTTTACAAAACTTCCTCCCGCTCTCATTCCTGTTTCTATTCCGAAATATTTGGCTATGATGTTCGGTCCATCTAAAGCTATAGAAGCAAGCATAAGAACTAATATCGAATAACCCATACCCGATACTTTTATTGTAGTTTGTAAGAAAGTACAAGCGCTATTGTAAAGTATAAGCGTAAAAGCAACAAACATAATTGATATATATAAACCTAATAAGCCGTTTAATGCTCTTTTTACTTTCTCGCCGTTTGTTAAATCAATTGCCGATAATGTACTTATAAATATTCTATTATATAAAATTTCCCATATTATTTTTAAAAGCGCATATGTGGCGCTTAAATACAAGAAAATATTTGCTATCATTTCTATCCAAACGCAAAGAAAATCAGTGCGATATCTAAAATGTTCTTCTTTTACTCCAAAAGTATTGCTAACTTTATCAATTGCAGCAGGAGAGTCACTTCTTGCTTTGTTGTTCTTTGCATCTCGTTTTGCCATACTCTTTAACTTATTATTAAGCTGAGAATAGATTTTATGATTACTTGCGGCTTCTAACGTAATTTTCGCATCATTAGCAAGTCCTATAAAAGAGTAAGAACCTCCACTTAACGAAACCGGTTTATAATCCAAAAACTCTGAATTCTCAGGGTATTTTGAAATCATATTTTTATCTAATACTTGGTTTATATCAAATTCTTCTATATTGATATAATTGTAAGCTTTGCTAATTTTGTCTTTTTCTTTTTTTGAAGCGTTGCTTATAATACTTAACACTTTATTTTTGGTATACTTACCCCCACTTTTTTTGTCAATTCCCGCTCCTAAAATTACAAAATTCCCTTGATCATCTTTTTCAATAAGAGCTGATAATAATTCACTGTATTTTCCTTCAATTGATGTTATGTCTTTGCTGTTCCCGTCTTTATTATCTGATATTTCTTTATCCAGTTTTTTTATAAGCTCATACATGTATTTATAGTCAGTTGTATGTCTATAAAAAATTTTTCCCGCACATTCTTCAGAATTTACACTTATTACCGCTTTGCTCTTATCGTCGAGAAATATATTATTTACATTGGCAAATACAGTCGGTAACAACGTTACAACTACAAATAAAGTAATCATGTTATGAGAAAATCTTTTTAAATCTTCTCTTCCTTCACCGCTTTTTGAACGTATTAAGTTAACACATAAAACTATAAACGCCAATAGTATAGGAATCCATAAATATCTATTTAATAAATTAAAAATTCCTGTTCCCGCATTGTTGTTATTAGTTAAATCAGTGAATTGTAAAAAATCCCACGCTTTACTTAAAACGTACTGAGAAACGTTAAGTATTCTATAAATGATTTTTGTAATTAACATACATAGGTAATTAATTATAGTTTCCGTACCAAAATAATTGTAACCTACACGCATATCTTTAAATGCGGAAATTGTATATAAATAAATATAAAAATACGTTTTTACCATCTTAAAACACCTCGTAAAAAGTGGTAGAAGCATTCGCTTCTACCACCTCTTTTGTTATCAGCCCGTAGATTGACCTGCGGCATAGTTTTGCGCTTCATTTTGTAATGATGTCAATCCCGAAGAATCTCCACCAAACATTGTAATTACAGAAGATACAATCAGCACCACATTAACAAGTATAATTACAGCCGCAACCACATAAAAGATTTTTGTTTTTGCGAATTCTGCTCCTTTACGTCCGCCAATAATAGCTACAGCACAAATACCTACTATTAAAAGAACAGGTATCCATATATTTCTTTGTAACAGCATAATAAATGACATTACAACACGAGCCATATTATCAAAAATTGATTGTGCTCCGCTAAACGCGTCAAAACCGTTGCCGCTTGCGTTTGTAGCATTTGTAGCTTCTGTATTAGTTTTAGCAAGTATGTTTAACAACATATTATTTCCTCCTTTTTTTATTTGTTACCGAGCGTCTGTTTTTTAGGCTCGGCTCTTATCTTAAAATAAATATTTTTCATCTTTTTCACCGCTTTCATAAAATAAAAAACTCTCCTTATAGAGAGTTTCAATTTATAAATTATTGTTTTATATATACCTCAATGGTTTTCTTGCCGTGCTCATCTTTATAACTTCCAACCTTTGTTACACAGTCTTTATATTTTTTCTTGTATTCCGAATATGGAACTTCCAATAATAAATATCCTTCTTCCTCACACTGGCGGTTTTTACACTCAGGGCATACATCTCCCTGTATTTTCTCAAGCTTGTACTGAACTTGATAAGGATTACCTTTAAGTCGTACTGTTCCTTCGTGAGAACAGTTGTATATTACACAATATTCTTCGTACTTGTTCATTTCCTTTAAATGCTCTTGAGCTTCTTCTTTATCTGTAAACGCATAAATTCCAAAAAGATTGAATGGTATCTTATCTTTATTAAACTTAGTTTTAGATTGCGGTTTATCTATTACAATTACATACCATTTATTATCTATTTTCTCAACTCCGACGACATACCATTTCGTTACTTTTTCATTTTCTTTGTCTATTTTATAGACTATATTTTCTGTAAAAATCATTTTTTACCTCTTAGAATCCGAATATGTTCTTAATTAATAAAATAGTTATAACAGCTAAAATAAGAGAAAATATAATTATCTGATACCCTGTCCTTAATTTATGAGAATTTATAATAATATCCATAACTTCTATATCTTCTTCATCAACGCATTGTTGCTCAATATCGTTTATTACCTTAGCTATAAGGTCTGCTTTTTTATCCCTCTGCTCAATATTGTATGAATATTTAATTTTATCTTCTTCTCTTCCTCGTTTTAATTCCTTTACTTTTTCTTTGCTCTTATTTCCTTCTTTATCCTCTATTTTTTTCTTTTTTGTTTTATATAATCTAGATAGGTTTCTTTCTTCTTCCTGTTCTGACATTATATTATCCCGCAACTCTAAATTAAGATAATCTACAATTTTCTCAAAATAAGTTTGTTCTTCATCTGTAAGATCTCCTGTATTTATTTTATTGCATATATCATCAATTTCTGATAGAGGATACATATTGTTGTATACAGGTGTAAAAATCAATGAATGTAATTTATCAGTAAAAAACATAAGATTTTTCCTTTCTTTAGTTTTAGCGGTTACAAATATGTTTTGTAACCGCTAATATATAAAAAGTTGATAATTACCTCTTTAATATATTTTGATTAACACTCGATATTTTTATAGATTTGATATATTGGATTTATTAGTTTGAAATGATTATTATTTTTTAGCGTATCTCATATATTCTTATCAACCTTTTATTGCTTAATTTTTATTAGTTTTCTACTTCAATTTTTTTGCGTTTTCTAGCCAAGTAGAAATACTTGCGCTCCATTTAAAAACATCAGGTTTAATGTTAGCCTGTTCCATAGCGTAAGCGCAGAAAATTGAATCCCATTCAACAATTCCGCCTTTCCACGATTTTGTATGACCGCATATATATTTACCATTCTTTCCTATGGCTTTATATGCTTTATCCGCTGCTTTTTTTGCTACTGAGCGCTTTACTTTACTTGAAGCGTTAATATAATACGTTATTTTTTTATCTGTAGTTTTCCAAGTACGTTTACCAACTTTTGTATTACGGCAGTTTGTACCGTTGATATTACCCTCAATTGTAGTTATTGTTTTACCGCTTACTTTATAGACAATACCAACGTGACCGTAGGAAAAGAAAACAAAATCGCCTTTTTGGGGCGTATATCCTTTTGCGGGGACAACTACTTTATTAGCTCTTTTTGCTCCCGCCGATGTAATTCCAAATGTAGAAATAGATAATAATAAAGTACAAATAAGTAATAATGATAATAATTTTTTCATAAGAATCCTCCTGTTAATATCTGTTGTTTATATGAATATCTATATAAAAAGGCAAAGAGCTTACCCTTTGCCTTAAACTAATAGTATTCTTCTTCAAAATCCGCTGTCCATTTATTTGTTTTTTCATCATAAGTAAATTCCAGTGATTTTGGAATCTCAATTTTATCGTCTTTATTAAAAACAAACTCCGTTTCAATCTTCTGAGTACCATATAACCGCTTTATGAGATAGAAAGCTTGTTGTTTTTGTTTGCCAAAAAGCAAAGATTTCTTGAGCTGACCTTTTTTATAAAACTTTCCTACAAATTTTTCTTCACTCATTTTCTCTGCTTCTTCTCACTTTCCGATTATATAAATAATAATATACAGCTCCGCTTGAAACACTTACAAAAGCCGTTAATACGAAAACAAATAAAACAGATAAAAACATCAGAACAGCAGGTTTATTTCCTATATCTCCGGTTTTAGGAGAAATAGGATTTTTATCGCTTTTTATTGCTGTATTATCGTATTTATTATTTATTGACTTAAAATATGGAGTAGCTTCACAATCAGACCGCAAAATAAGGGTAAGAATTTTTTGATTGAGATTTCCTTTTTTTATATGATACTTACCTTTTATTATCCAATGCGTAAACGTATACCCTTTCTTTTCGTGAGCGGTTATTCTGTAATAATTCTTGTCGATTTTTCTTTTTGTTCCTGTACCGCCTTTTGACGGATAAACAACTAACGTATATTCCGAACTCTTTGTAGGACTCGGATAATTATCTTCCGCTGCGAAAGCAGATATACTTCCCCACAAAAGATTTATAGCTAAGACAGCTATAATACTAAGCCTGGATATATAAAATGACCTTTTGAACATAATCATTCCCTTTCTTTATAGTTTCTTTCCTTATTCTAAATGTTCTTCTAACATAGAAATAACCACCTTATCCGCTATAAAACTCATAATGTTATTTCTTAAATCGTCAACTGTTTCCTGAGCGATTTCCTTTTTTATTTTGCCAATGATAGTTGTAGAGTCGTATTCTAACGGTTCAATTCTGATTTCATCTACAACAATAAGCATTAAATTGATCTGAGCTTTTTCGCCGGCGCTCAGATCTTCTACTCTATATCCTTTTGGCGATAATCTGTTTAGTTCTTCAATTTTCAATTAGATCTCTCCTTTAGCTAAAGAATTACCGTCCACTAAATAGAGGACGGTAATTTCTTTTTATTATTTTTTAATAGTCCTTACTCTAAACTTAATAATAACCGCATCACTATAATAGGTCTTTCCGTTTACTACCTTGTATGCCCTTATTTTCAGTCTATAGTATTTATTTTTCTTTTTTATGGTGTATTTATAAGATTTTTTTGTGGTAGTTTTTATTTTCTTCCACTTATGATTTTGATATTTGTAAATCTTATATCCTTTCGCTCCCGCTACTTTCTTCCATTTCAGTCTTAATTTTTTGTAGTTGTTTATAAACTTGTATTTAACTTTCGGCGCCTTAATATATATCTTAGAGTTAAACGTGAGATTGGTATAATCACTGTAGTATTTGTGTCCTAAAACTGTCGTTAAGGCTCTAACTCTGAATTTATAGCTCTTATTCGCCTTTGTATATATGTAAAACTTCGTCGAAGTGGTATCTTTAATATTTACCCATTTATTGCTTTTATACTGATATATCTGATATTTTTCAGCATTTCCGATTAAAGACCATTTAACGGTTAAAAGTCCATTGCTTTTTTTATATGTATACGAAACAGAGGGCTTGCTTACATAAGTTTTAGCTCGTGAAACCTCATTAGAGAAGTCGCCGTATATATATGAGTTTTCGACTGTTTTAACGTACGAACGAACTCTGAAGGTATATTTATAATTTGGATTCAGCTCCAATACCGCTTTATTATCAGCGCAATTGGTTCTAAGGCTGTATTCATCATTATTAATCTTCTGATAAATCTCATATCCTGTCACTTTATCTTGAGCGTCCCAACTTAATTCTACTGAGTCAGGACTGTTATATTTAAGTTTTATACCCGTTACTGTTTCACAAGGCTTTTCCCAACGGGCGTATATTGTACTGTTGCTCGTTAACTTATAAACCGTATTTGTGGTAACTTTATCCCCGCCTGTAGCTGAGGTAAACCAACCAACAAAAGCATAACCTACTCTTGTAGGTGTCGGTAAATCTCCGATTGGTTGATTGTAAACCGCGTTAACAGACTCAGTATTACAAATACCACCGTTAGTATTAAGGGTTACTGTATATGTATTTGCGTTATACTCTGCCGTTAAAGTATGAGAAGCAGCGGTAGTTACAACTGTGTCAGCCGTAATTGTTTTGTTATTTAATACCCACCTTGTAAACTTAGTGCCTGTCTTAGTCGGAGTAGGCAGTGTTCCGTATTTCTTATTAAATGTTACAGTCTTAACGGATGTGCCCACTGTACCGCCGTTAGCGTTAAAGTTACAATTAAAGTCCCAATCCTGATGTGTCAGAATATATCCTTTACCGTTGAGTTTATTGTATACAGCGGAACCCTGAGAACAATGAACTCTTAACTTTGGTACATCTTTAGCGAGAGAGAATATATCGTTACCTACACTTGTGATTGACGGCGGTAATGTTACATTTTCAAGTGTTTTGCAATTGTAAAAAGCGTGATTATCAAGAGTTGTGCAATTATTCTTAATTGTTATTGTCGCAAGCTTTTTTGCTCCGCTGAAAGCACGACCATTAATCTTTTTAATGTGTCCCGGAGAATTCTGTGTTACCTTTTTTACGTTTTTATTATTACTAAAAGCAAAACCTTTGATATCCGTTACACTGTCGGGGGCGGTATATGTATCTCCGCTCTTATTGGCGGGATACGCTACCAATAAAGATTTACTTTTGTTATATAAGATTGATGAAGCTGTTGCGTAGTTTGCGTTAGACGAATCTACAGTAAAGCTTTTTATGCTGTCACACTGACCAAACGGCGCTGTGTTAATCGTAGCTACGTCTTTGCCGATAGTTACCTTTGTAGCTTTATCACACTCCCAGAAGGAGTATGAGCCTATTTTTGTTATGTTATTCTTAATTTCGATAGACTTAATACTGCTTTTGTATTTATGCCAAGCGGGAAGATTTGATGTCGAATAATCAGGAATTTCAGCTTTACTGTCGCTTGTGTATTTACTGATTGTCAATACACCGCTGTTGCTGATTACCCATTTAATCTGTTTATTATGTCCTTCTTGACTTGAAGGCTTTATAGCCGCCTGAGCAGGAATAGTAATAATTGACATAATTAATGCTATAGCTAATATAACACTTAATAGTTTTGTTGTTTTTTTCATTTTTAATTTACACTCCTTTAAATTTTAAATCAGCTCGCC
>ERZ842401.6526-NODE-6526-length-12427-cov-4.429761_pt1 | contig 12427 bp, 14 predicted proteins | sample MGYA00521270_ERZ842401 | MGnify/ENA primary metagenome ERZ842401 (study PRJEB31892, sample SAMEA3878208) | bioreactor metagenome | biome: Moose rumen | place: Sweden | collected 2011-10 | study: EMG produced TPA metagenomics assembly of the PRJEB12797 data set... | reverse complement strand
TAGCTATAAATTATATTTTTGGCCGAAAATATAATTTATTAATAGTAATAAAATCCACCATAACAGAAAACAAAAAAGACACTTTCTGAATTTTCATTCTTAGAAAGTGTCCTTAATCTTGCTTATTTGATTTACTTGCCGAGTTTCCCAAATGCACGAGATTTTACGGCATTTTTCAGTCTATGGTACGCATTGTCGGGATAGATAGCACTAATATGTCGTTATCATGCATTATCGTGTATTATCGCCGTTTTTTTCATCCTACATTGTCGTTATCATGTACTATTATGCACACAGCTTTTGAACTTTTGTGTACGATTGTAGGACTGGGCTTCTATTTTGTGTACCCAGTCGAGTCCCTCAACAGGACTCTTCCTAAAGTAAATCCTCGTTGTTAAGTTTCTTAAAAACCTCCTGCTTTTTGGCTTCAGAAACCTCAGCGTAGATATCCAGCGTGGTCTGAATGTCTTTATGACCCATGACCTGCTGAATGACCTTAACATTGGTCTCTTTCTCACAGAGCCTGCTGCAAAAAGTATGTCTCGTGATGTGGCAGCTGAACCTCGGAATGATCAGAGGCTCTCTGCCTTCACGACTCGCCTTTACCTCCTCACGGGCATTGTGGTCATCCACGATGCGCTTGATCGCACGATTGATACTCGCAGGATTGTAAAGATTGCCGAAGCGATTGCAAAAGATGAACCCGGACATTCCGTCCACTTCCATTGTACAGTGACAGCCGGTTTCTTTCTGGTACGCCTTCTCTTCCTCAAATGCCTTTCTGACCTTTTCCAGCATCGGAACTGTCCTGATGCCTGCTTCGGTCTTAGGCAGTGAGACACGGAACTCGCACTTATAGCCGTTCTCGCTTCTCGGATAGTAGGTCACATTGTGGTTTACGCTGATCAGATTATCGTCGTACTTCAGATCCTCCCAGCGGAGACCAATGATCTCTCCCACTCTGCAGCCTGTTCCAAACATTACAGTAAACAAGGGTCTCCACCTGATGTTCTCCGGTCTGTCAAGCCAGTCAAGGAATTCTTTCTCTTCCTCATGGGAAAGAGGGTGTCTGTCCTCAGTCTCGCCCTTCAGCTTCTTCTTCAGCTCCGCCATCACACCATCCGTCGGATTGTTACGCAGGATATTGTCGCGGACGGCCATCTGGAACGTGGGATGAAGCACTCCGTGCACGGAATCAATGGTGTTGACCTTCAATCCCTTATCGTGCAAAGCGTTGTAAAACAGCAATACATCCGAGTATCTGACTTCTGCTATTTTCTTCTTCCCGAAGCCTTTTCTGACATACCGGTCATACGTGTACACATAGTTGGTCATCGTGGTACTCCGCAGCTCCGTCTTGGTGGAGATATAGCGGTCGAAAACGAAGTTAATATCGGACTTTGCCAGCGCATATACATCTATGCCGTCCAGCGCATCCTTTGCAATGCTCTTCTCCCGCTCTCTCAAGTCACCGAGATCCTGCGAATATATGAACTTCCGGTCACCAAACGAATCCGTATAGGCATAGCAATAGAGCTTCTTTGCCTTATTGTAGGATTCTCCCCTGTGTAACGTCCTCCCCTTGGGGTCTTTCCTAATCTTCGCCATGATACACATCCTTTCTACGAAGTCAGGAAGAGCAGCCCTGTAAGACTTACTGTTTGGAATCAAGCATTACCTCGACTCCTTTTCGTACTGTCTCTGTTATGGTGAGGTTACTTTCTTTTGCGCACTCCTTCAGCTTTTGATATTCCTTGTCCGTAAAACGAACCATGACCTGATTCCGCCGTGGTTCGTCCGTCTTCGGGCGTCCCATCTTAGCCAAAATCATGCACCTCCTTTAACCTGACCATATTATAGTTTTGAGTTACTTAAAAGTCAAGAACTTTTTTGTTACTCTAAAATAAATCCAGCTGCTCAATTCCTAATCCTGCACCCGGAAATACTCCAGGTACCTGTCTACGATATCCACCTTGACGAGAACCATCTTGTTCCTTTTGTAGATCGCATTGGCATCGTGAGCAAGCTTATTAAATTCCCTCTCGCTCATGCTGTACAGGTACGCTCCTTCCTTGTACCTGACAAACTTCTTTTCATCTACCTGACTTCTCATCAGCATAGAGAAAAACACCTTCACCGGAATATGATGGATTGCTCCGTTGTAATGACATTCCACAAGCTCATCATCAAACGCACTTTTCTTCATCTGATCACGCCCCTTTCGCTGTCTGAACAAATATAAATATCTGTCCACCAATACCTATCTATCTATCTGCCGGCAGATAAGCATTGATTGACAGATATTCAGTTAAATCTCATAAAAAAATACCATGCACCGGCACCGGGGATGCCGCATTGGTGTTTCACCAGCAGTTTTTCAGCTCCCGCCTTACGGGAAAGTATCATTATAAAGAGTACTGTCATAGTCATAGTGCTCCCCAGCACTATTTTGACCGGATAGTCGTCGCTCCTGCGCAGGCAAAATGAATCCGTTTTTATCATATTTAAGCGCACGCAATTATGGCGTATCCGGTTCGCAACTCGGTACTCCCTGTGTTGTGCATAGCATCGCTATTCAGTTGTCAAAGTACGCTGCCGGCATCCCGCCGGACTTTGGATAAAACACACGGGCCTTGTCCGCCCTAAAAACACATAAGCGCACCACGGTACTGTTGTGAACCGTTGCATAGATTATGTGCTTTATGAGACCGACAAAATCTTGTCTAAAAAAGAACGACAGGAAATAGCACAGCGCCTGTATAAATGCTATCTCGGTCTGTACTTTCTGACTGCTTCCCTCATTCCGATCCAGACCGTGTTCATCAGTTCATCAAAAGGGAAATATCCCGCCCATAAATCGAGTCTCTTGATCCTCCTCTCGATCATTTTCACAATATCTCCCTCGTATCGCTTGAAAATGGCATACAGAGCATCATCATCTCCATACGCCGCAGCTTTTACAATTTCAGCCTTTACATATTTGTATTTGTCATAATTACCTTTTCCCATCTGCCGCCTCCATCAGTTTTTCCAATTTTCGGAGAACCCTGTATCTGTATGTGAACACGGACTCCCTTTCAATATCCAGACATTCAGCAATGTCCTCTTCCGTACAGTCAGATACAAAATCAAGCTCAATCAGCTTTTTCTCCCATGGCTTCAATCCGCCAATGGCTCTTGCAAGCTCCTCATTCTCCAGGTAGAGTGTTTCCTTATCGAGCTTTACCTCGACCAACTCCAAATTGGATTTCAGCTCAACAGTAGCGGCTTCGGCAAGAATGTCATCCGGCTGTATCGGGAACTTGGCAAGTTGTCTGATATACTGCCCTACAGCATCCTTCACCAGTCTTTTGAGCGTCCGCTTAATATAGGTATCAAACTTGTGCTCAACCTGTTCCGCACTCCAGCTTCGACCGTTCTCGTCGATCCATTTCCAGTTTCTTTTTCTTTTTTTCACTGTGTCTGCCTTTCCCAGACACGCCTGCTTTTTTCCTGTCGTTAAAACTACAAGGAATCAAATTTCAAATTTTGAACAACTTTTTGAAATTTTCTTAAAAAAATTTTTGAGGTCCCTGCTACCCATATGGGGAATAGCCAAAAATAAGCGCCTGGCTCATCTGCGAGTCAGACGCTCAAATCATCCCTATTCGTTTTGCACCCGATATAATCCATAGGCCCACCTCCACCTGTACCGGATCCATGTGGAAGCAGGGCATACCCCTCCACAATAAAAGTCTACTCTTTAGCCAGTCCGATAAAACTCTCTCGCAACTAAATTTTTCTTGTTTTTCCGGCTGTCCTCTGTTACAATGACATGCGGATAAAACGCATAAGAATATCAAAGCTCCAGAACTGTTGTAGCCCGGTCACGGGTCTATGGCAGTTTTTTGTTTTTTACGGGCATAAGGACAAAAGCAAGAGACTGTATGCCGGATACGTCGTTATGAGTTCTAAGCAGACCGCCCGAAGGCGGTCAGAACTCGCACAGTCCCCTCCGGGGATTGTGCCTTTTTCGCAAGCACTGCCTGTGGATGTCCACAGACAAAAAATCAGGCCATTTTCCACCCCGGAAAAATAGCCCTGATTTTGCTTGCAGGGGAGAAATCCCCTGACCCCTTGTCCTGCTCCTTATCCGGAGCGCTTACAATATTGACGGAAACGGCAATAGTTCATAAACAGGCACCCCATGGCGGCATTCACAAAAGGAGCCAAATACTATGGAACGAAACAGATCAAGAAAACATCAGGTCACTCTAAGATTGAACGATGATGAGATGCGCATATTAAGAGCAAAAACCAGACTGTCCGGCATGAAAAGCAATTCCGCATTCTTAAGACAGCTTATCATCGAGGGCATCGTCTATGACGTGGACTACTCCTGCCTAAGAGAATATAACGTCGGTCTTGGCAAAATCGGGACAAATATCAATCAGATCGCAAAGCGGATAAATGAAACCCGGAGCATATACCAGAGCGATATCAACGAAATCCAAAAGGAGATGGATGCACTATGGCAATTACAAAAATCCATGCTATCAAAGCAACCGTATCTGGAGCAGTAAACTATATCTGCGACGAGGAGAAAACAGACAGCAGGATGCTGATTTCTTCCTTTGGCACAACGCCGGAATCTGCTGCGGATGACTTCAGATTTACGCTTTCTCATACGAACAGTTCTGATCCAAATAAGGCATTCCACCTTATACAGTCTTTTGCGCCCGGAGAGGTCAGTGCAGAGGAGGCTCATCAGATTGGAAAAGAGCTTGCAGACAGGCTACTGGATGGACGCTATTCCTATGTGCTTACCACCCACACCGATCATGATCACATTCATAATCATCTGGTGTTCTGCGCTGCTGATAATATCGACTACCGGAAGTACCACGACTGCAAACACAGCTACTGGAATATCCGGCACATAAATGACGAACTTTGCGCCGAGCATAATCTGTCGGTCATCCGTGAAAATCAGCATAAGTCAAAACAGTACGGTGAATGGCTCAATGACAAAAAGGGAACCTCGTGGAAATCCCGACTTAAGAGCGACATCAACGAGGCCATAAAACAGGCGCATACATATGAAGAATTCATCACTCTTATGCAGTCAAAGGGATATGAGATAAAGGACTGGGAGATCAGTCCTGATGCTCACAAATACATCGGATTCCGTGCCCCGGGGCAGGAACGCTGGATTCGAGGCAGAGCCAAGTCCATGGGACCGGATTTTACCAAGGAAAAGATAAAAGAAAGGATTGAAGATAAGGCACGGATCCGTGCCAAAAGAATGAAGCGCCTGGTCAACCGTCCGAAAGCACTGATTGACACTACCGAGGAGAGATTTACAGAAAGTCCGGGCTTGAAAAGATGGGCAGAGCGTGAAAATCTTAAAATCGCAGCAAAAATACAATCCGAGCTTGCCGGTATGGGCTTTAAATCTCTTGAAGAAGTGGATGAAAAGATTGAAGCCCTCCACCTGCAGGCAAAGTCCGGCAAGAAGACAGTAGTTTCACTTGATAAGCAGCGTAAGGAAATAGCAGAAATCGTGCGCTATGCCCGTCAATATGAGGAAAAGAAGAAATACGCAAAGAATTACGAAAAATCCAAGGATCCTGAACGCTATTATCAGGCGCATAGCTACGATCTTCATCTTGCATGGGGAGCGCAGGATATATTAGAAAACGCAGGCATCAATCCGGAGATAATGAACCTGCATGAGATCGAATCAAGATATGAGAAATTATGTGATGATCGCGAGAATGCGTCTGATGCATATAAAAATGCCGAACGCGAGTGTGAAGATCTTAAGCGTAAAAAGGATAATCTGTTATCCTTTATGGGAGAAGAGCCTTCACAGGAAACCGAGCGGTCAAAAGATCATACCCGTACATAAGAAAAATCCGGTGCCTTACATCTGTGGGGCATCGGATCATTTTTCCGCATTATCCTGGGCTTTTAACATTCCCTGCGCATAAGCGAGCAAATGCTTCTGGTTCGGCTCACTCAGGCGGCGATTTGTCTCCACCAGAGCGGTGTCGCCCTCGGACATATATCCTCCGGCCCGTGGTTTGGAAAACGAGGCAAAAAAATCGCTCAAGGTGATATTCATACCATTGCAAAGCTTTTCCAATGTCTCGATCTTCGGCATTGTCCCCCGCTGGAACATATTGTACAGACTGCTGAGAGCCATGTTGGATCTCTTTGCAAGTTCATACGGCGTTAATCCGCGCTCATCCGCAAGAGCATTAATCCTGTTATGCACATCCACTACATTCATAGCCAAGCACCTCCTTCCCCCGGAAATGATTATGCTATCATTGTAGTGGACGCTTACCCTCTTGAAAATTAAGAGGTTGTGTATGATTATTACCCATAAGGGTATCATTCTCTATAATTAAATAGAAAGAAGATACCGATTATCTATATGGCACCTGTCGGCAAAAATGGAGGTATAACCATGCAGATCCTATCTTGGAACCTTAACGGACTGAAGGCCTGCATTAGGCGCAACGATTTTGAGCAGCTACGCAAATTACCACCGCTGGATGTACTATGCTTTCAGGAAACCCGTACACACGAAAAGCCCATAGTTTTCAAAGACTACCATCACTACTGGTATCCCGCCGAAGCTAAAAAATACAGCGGAACACTCACACTATCTCTTGTAAAGCCTCTAAATGTTATATACGGCATAGGCGTTCCCGAACTCGACAAAGAAGGACGTGTACTCACCATAGATTTGGGAAATGTTTATGTTGTAAACACCTATGTACCGAACTCTCAGGGTGGTCCCGACAGAGAAGAATATCGAATGAAATGGGATGCCGCCTACCACAACTTTCTTTTTTCACTTGCATTGGAAAAGCCCGTCATCGCCTGTGGCGATTATAACGTAACAATGGCAAGAATTGATGTATATGAAGAGAACATAAGGATTGACTGGGCTGAGCAGGGATATATCTCTGACGAACGATCTAATCTCCAAAACCTTCTGGATGATGGTTTCACAGATGCTTATCGTTTCCTGTATCCGGATGAAAAAAATGCCTTTACCTGGTGGTCAAATCGCAGATACAAGCGCAATGAAGACCGTGGCTGGCGACTGGACTATTTTATTGTATCGGATGTCCTTCAGCCTCAGATCAGAGATGTTATCCACCATCAGGATATCACGGGATCTGACCATTGCCCCATTGTGCTGGATTGTGATATAGACGATAACGAATATGTCAAAAAATACCAATCAGCCCTCGAAACAAAGCAGGCAAATGAAAATGAGGAAAAACGTCTTGCTCAGATGTGGAATAACAGGCAGCGCCAGTTTGAAAAATATGAAAAAAAACTGGCAGACCTCCAGGCTGAAATAACAATATATACCGGATTTAAGGATAACGAAGAAGTCTTAAAACGGCAGATCCGCATCATGGATGATATACGCTTCAAGTGCCTTGCCGTACAGAAGGTCGCAAAGGCCAGCGCTCCTCCCGGTGTGGACGATGTAAAGTGGAAAACCAGTGCTGATAAAATGCGTGCCGCCCTCGATCTGGAATGGCGTAATTACAAAGCCTCTCCTAAGCGTATCATCGAGATCAAATCTAAGAACACCGGTAAAGTTCGTCGCACCGGAATTCTCACCTATCGCGACAAAGCCATGAGCATCCTCTGCGGCTTCACATTCTCCCCCGTGGAGGAAGCTTACGCAGACAGATCATCCTTTGCATTCCGCCCGGGTAGATCAAGGCAGGATGCCATAATCGCCGCTTCCTACCTTTTCAATGGCAATGATGCCCCTGTCTACTATGTTTATGCTGATATCAGAGGCTTCTATGCCGCCCTTCAACACAAATGGATCATGCAGCATGTCCCCATTGTAAAGGATGTTCTCCACTCATTCCTGAAAGCCGGTCATATCTTCGATGGCGAACTTTTCCCAAGCGGAGACGCAGGGATAAGCGAAGGAAGCCCACTATCCCCCGCAATCGCCAACTTCACACTGGATGGTTTGCAGAAAGCAATCTATAACGGCATTCACGGGCGATATAGTGATATCGACTACGCAAATGGAGCAATGGTACGCTATGCAGATGATGTGCTTGTCTCTGTAAGAACCTCTGACGATGCCAAGATTGCCATAGCTGCCATCAGAAAATTTCTGGAACCCCGTGGTCTGGTGCTGTCTGAAGAAAAATCAAAGATCGGAATAATATGGGATGGTATTGAGATAATCGGCTTCCATATGAAAAAAGAAGCCCATGATATGGTCATTCGTCCAAAGAAAGATGCGGTAAACCGATTCAAGTGTGGTATCCATGATTATATCATCAACTGTAATAGTTCACAGCGGGACATGATCAATACCATCAATAAAAAACTCATGGGATGGGCAGGCCAGTATCGCTGCTGCGATGCCTACGATTCCTATCGTGAAATAGATGCCGCCGTAAAGGAATCCCTCTTGGAAGCAGCAATCAAAAAGCATCCAAAGCTTCAGACCAAAAAGCTGATCGAGCGGTACTGGTACTCCGATTCCAACGGGGATATGTGGTATGCTCTCCCCAAAGAAAAATCCGTGAGAGTCATCCGTCTGATCGACACACTGCTCATTGCTCCAAAAAGAAGCCGAACGGATCTCAACCCCTATTTGTCGTCCGAATACTTCGATGGCAAGAAAAAGTCAGACGATATAGAGAGGATCAACTCTAAATACCGTCCTGTCTGGGATAAGTTTGATGGGAAATGTTTGTACTGTGGCAGACACATACTGCCGGAACAGAAAAAAGAACTTGTCACCATCGACCACACCAAGAAGGATGCCCTCTGGAACAAAGCTTATGTTCATTCTATCTGTGTCCAGGATGACTATGAGTTTTACATGACAATGGAGGATGTTGACGGGATTACCGACTATGATGTCTATGAAATGCTTGAACGCATCAGCACTTCCGGCATGATCATCCGTGATTCAGAAATTCCGGAGGACTGGCGGTTCATCAAGCTCTATGATTATTTCGGAGAATGCAGCAAACCCAAGATCACACTCTCCTTTAAGGAAATAGAAGCGATCCTCGGATTTGAGCTATCCGATGCCAGAAAGACCAACCGCACCTCATGGTACTCCAGAAAAGGAATGCATATGATGGCAGATGCATGGAATCTTCAGGGTTACAAGCTGAAGCGTCTTTATCTCGGCAAACAGAAAGCCCTCTTTGAAGCCCAGTTTGAAGATGCCGAGCAGGTAGTGATCCCTCCGGAGATCCTCGACCGTAAGATTCCTGCCAATGCAAAGCATGAGATAGAACACTTCCTGCAATCCATCATAAAGAAATACAGTCTCGGGAATGACGATATCTTACCACGAAGCCACCGTAACCACGAAGATGAGGGAGAGGCGTAATCAACGCATCTCCCTCTCTATCTTTGTTTCTACTGGCAGCTTTGGATAAGAATGCAACCAATCGTCTATACTAATTCCTCCAACATTACAAAAAACGACATGATCCCAGCGTTCTTTTATAGATTTTCCATTAAATACTTCTGCGGAAAGCAACTCCTCCGCACTTTCAAATTCACAACCACCCTGCACATCGCAGTATCCAATCCAGTATGGTTTTTCAAAATCTCTGATACAGCCAAGCATATGGTCTCTTTCATCTGGATCATCTTCAAAATAGAATGATGTTTCATCTACTGCGTAACAATCATCCTGTTCCAATATTTTTAAGAATTGTTCAAAGGAAAATGGGTTCTTCACTTTTGCCTCATCTTATTCCGGGAATGTCGGAATCATCCCGCAACTATATACAGCTTCTCTCTGTCAAAGCATATTCCGGTTGTCTTATTGTAGATGAAATTAATATCTTCAAGTCTTCTTAGGAATCCGGCTGTATTTGGATCACTTACCTCCGCAAATGATTCAATCACTTCCCGGCTTACCTTTTGAGCATCCCCATGCAGCTTCTTTCCACTATCGATCAGAAAATCATCCACACGACCATTCTTAACTTTGGGAATATTTCCAATCAGTTTTCCCGCAACGTTACTCACTGCTCCAACCCCTTTTAGGATATTTGTTTCCACTGACGCTTTTGACATATTTTCCAGATATACGGAGCATTCCCCAAACAAAGCCCTGTATTCATCAGTATTCTTTCTGATCTCGCCTATCGCAGCCCGAATGTTTTCTTCCTTAAAATTCCCGCTCAGCATTATCTCTGCAAGTGACGATAATGAAAATGTGTACAAAGCAAGTCTATAATACTTAAATTTCTTCTGCATATCTCCTAATGTCGCATTCACCTTGTTTCCGAGAACAATAAGCTGTTTTGATTTTAATGTCTCCGCCACCTGCTTCTGATAGGAAAGCATATTCTTTCTTGCAGTGCGCTGAATGTCACATACCATTTTATGATTGCTTGCAATGTACCTCTCGTTATCCCAGTTATGCTTATACTTGGTAATTATGTCTGTAAGAGTTATGACATCAGCTTCGATTTCTGACTCCTTCTCAATCTCAAGAAACGATATAATCTGCTTCTGCATTTCCTCAATATTCTTTATCTCTTTTTCAACGGAGAACAGTGCTACTGCCATCATCATAGTGGCAGGATTAGCGCTCATAACCATTGTACTTGTTGCTGATACCGGATCTGCAGCGGCAAGCTGTGCAAATTTTGACCCTCCCTCAGCTGTCTTGAATGCGCCCCAGAAATTCCCATTCTTTGCAACCTTAAGTGCGTCTCCGACACTCGCATTGGCTAACTGGTATAGCCCCTGTGTGTTCATTGTCATTGTCTGGGTGACAGTATTAAAGGCGGGGAGTAAAGACGATACTCCAGCTCCGAGTGTTGATAGCTGTGCCAAAGGCATTGATATCGAATTACCTGGCATAAGAGACACGTCTCTCGCATCTTTCAAAAGGACTTCTGTCATCGTCCCTATATCATTATTCTGTATAGCCAGTTCTTCTGATGCATTGATATTCACAATATCTCCCATAAATATGTCTCCCGATTACTCTCTATCTTCTTTTGCTTTTCCTGAATTCCTCTATCTCCTGTGCAATCGTATTATAGTCCCTCTCGAAAAGTTCCTCGTATGCCTGCGGCCAAAGAATTTCCGGGGATATTTTTTCCAGCAGTTTATCCTGCACAAATAGCTTACTCTTCTCCTTGTACTTCGGAAGACTGTTCTTTTCAAGCAGGCGGTTTAACTCCGTGCGCCACAGAATCGTTATCTTCCGCTTTTCCTTGACCTTTTGATTTTCTGCCGCATCTCTCAGTATGTAAAAATCGACATCTCCATTTGCATCAAGTTCGACCGTTATGATTCCCCACCACTCCGGAACGTGTTCTCTGACATGGCACGCATGAGAAGTTCCCACCACAATGATATTCCGGTCATAATACCAGTCATAGTTTTTGACCTGCTTCTCAAGCCGGGCATAAGTATCAGCGTCGCTTTTTATTTCAATTCCATAAAGAGCCTCAGGTGTAATCATCACTACATCTGCCCTTGCGCTCCCAGTTCGTTTTTCTTCCAGTATTCTTACCTTGCCATATGTAGTCTCTAAAAAATCAAACAGTGGCTCTCTTATGTCCCTGTCGTAAAGTGTTTCTTTATCGGTCATGGTCCTATTAACCTGCGGGCATAACGAGTCCCTTGCCACATTGCGCATCCTTCAGTGTTTTTACCAGGCTGAATATAACAATATCCTTCTGCTTGTCTGTCAGCTTCCCTATTGCCTCATAGATATCATCGTCTGTCTCTGCCATAAGAATCTTAAATACTTTTTCTTCTGATTTCATTTGATTTACCACCTCTTATACTTTTTCCTTAACCTTGTCAATGATTATAGATACATACTCCCACAGTTAGTCATAAGCCAATGAGGATTCACGTTATACAATTGGCAAAACTTCATGATAAGCTCCGTAGCTGGGAAGGTCACATCCTCCTCATAATTCTTCCAAGTGGAGGGAGCAATCCCCAGTGACTTTGCCATTTTATTCATGGAAAGTTCTGCATCCTCCCGCACACAGCCCATCCTCATTCCAAAAGAAAATCCAGGCGTAGGCGAATCCTCTTCTTCATCCGGAAAAGCATGTGCTTCCTCCATAAATTTAGCCTGTTCAATAAGATCCTGCAAGGGATCTTTTCTACTAAGTATTTCCTCTAATGCCTTTCGGTCTAAAGGTCTTGCAGACTTAACACCTTTTCTCATAAATCACCCTCATCTACACATGGCAAAATACTATCTATCCCGCCAACCTTTCCTTTAACAAAGTATTTCTCTTCGTGACCGTCACATTCTTTACCGCATAGGCAAGAGCCTTCTTTGTGCCGACTATGACCAACACCTTCTTTGCCCTGGTAATACCCGTGTATATAAGATTCCTCTGGAGCATTACAAAATGGTTCATCATAATCGGCA
>ERZ842401.6525-NODE-6525-length-12427-cov-7.585677_pt1 | contig 12427 bp, 17 predicted proteins | sample MGYA00521270_ERZ842401 | MGnify/ENA primary metagenome ERZ842401 (study PRJEB31892, sample SAMEA3878208) | bioreactor metagenome | biome: Moose rumen | place: Sweden | collected 2011-10 | study: EMG produced TPA metagenomics assembly of the PRJEB12797 data set... | reverse complement strand
GCAAGGATCTTAACTTTTAAAAAGACTTTTCTAAGTTAATTGGACAGCAATGACTGATTATATAAAGCAAGCCTTTGAAAACGATATGGGATTTAATCCATATTCTTTTGATAATTTTAACAACAATAAGGAAGCCGAGTATATTTATATTGAAAAAGATATAGTCTCCGAAGATTTTTCTACAGCCGTATTAACTGACACAATGATTTATAAATTGAAAGGAATAAATTTTGAACAATTTGAAAAACTATCATCAAAAGATACTGATAAATTATTAAATGGAAGTTTTGTTGGAATAAATGAAAATACAAAAAAAAGTATTGAAGAAACAGTAGAAAAACTTAATAAAAAAAATCAAAGCAGAATTCGTTTTAATTCAGATTCAAAATTAAGCATTGATAAAGTTTATACTTTTTCGAATATTTCGCTGGAATTTGAAAATACCGCAGGACTTAAAAAAATATATTCGAGCGATATTCTTTTTATCGGATTTGCAGAGCCAAAAGGTTATTTACCAAATGATTTTCATATTCTGAATAAAGAGTGGTGTGAAATCGGGCGTTTCACAGCCTCTTACAAAGACATTGAAAATTCAACACTAACAAAAGGACTTTATCTTTTAGATAAAAATTTTCTATCGTCATTCTCAATGGTAAAAGAAACAATCTCCGCCTCAAAACCTCGTGGAATTGAAAAAGATTTGCTTGATTTTTATGGAACATACAAAATATATTCCACTTCATATTTTTATAAAGCCAGTCGTAGAAGTGCAATAAATTTAGACAATGTAGATTTGTTATATTTTGATGATTTTGATTTTTCGTATAAGCTAGGAAAGGGGTATAAATCAAACGCCTATATTATGGACTCAAACGATTCTTATATCGGTTATAACGGAAAAATGCCGACTTTGGAATCAGATTTACTCCGCTTTATTATAGACGATAAAGCAAATGTCATAACAGAAACAAAAGTAGAAAAGAATTCTTTTCAAAGCGGAACTTATTATGAATCTGTATACAAGTTTGATACAAACAAAGAATTTTTACTAAAAAATACTCATAAAACGCAAGCAGTTGAAATGCAATTCGGCTCTGACAGATATTATCCAATTTATGAGACAGTTTTAATAACAAAAGACAGCCCACTCTATGGTAAAAAATCAGAAATGAAAAATTACAGGCACATAGCAAAGTGACTATAGGCTTTCCGCCAATTTTTCACTTTCTCACATACTGCACCACGCTTTCCCCAGTGCTGACCGTGCGCTTTTCTTTGTAAATGAGCGTGTATTTCACTTGCCCGATGGTGTAGTCTTTTTCGGCTTTGGGGAAGAAGGAGCGGCAGAAGAAATCGCTGTCTTTTGTCTTGCTCGCAAGAAAAACATAAATATCGTTTTCATTATAAACCGCAGAAAGAAGCCAGTCCGCTTCAATCATCGATGTAGGATTGAACGAAGGGCTGTAGCGGAATGTCAGATAATTGCTGTCAAGCATGGCTTCTAAATGAGAAAGCGGCTCAAATCGGTTCTCGATTTCCTGAATGTAGCGGCTAGTTTTTATCGTTTCATAAGAGATTTTTCCTTTGAGGATTTTGTTGAAAGTGATTTTCACTTCGATTTGATTCTTCTTGTGCGCGATTTTTATTCTATATTCGGTGTTGAGAAGTTTTTCAAATGCCTTCGCACAAGCAAGAAGTTTATCCATAGTTCTCCGATACGAAAAAACCCCGTCGTTCGACAGGGCTTGGTTGGGCATTTTCTTTCGGCTTTCGCCTACTCCAGGTTGGGGTTATTGCGCAACCCCTACTGAAAGCTCCGCACAACAAGGCATTCTGGTACGCTGCTACGCTTCATCGCTTGGGCAGACACACTTGTTGCCCGCCACTAGGTAAAATATAAGGCATGATGAGCGGAAAGTCAAGATAAACGGAAAATTGAAATATGAAAGGCGATAAAAAATCCCAAAATTTAACTTTGTACATCCCCCATTCCCGTGCTATAATATCCGCATGGAATACAACACAGAAAAAATTATCGAAAACTTGAAAAAACGCGGTTTTGAGGCGGTTTTTGCCGCGAACAAAGCCGAGGCTGTTGAAAAAGCACTCGCTTTTATCCCCGCTGGCTCGTCTGTAGCGTGGGGCGGCTCGGTCTCAATCGAAGAATCTGGCTTGCTCGACAAAATCAAAAGCGGCGACTACAAGACAATTGACCGAAGCACGGCGAAAACTGGTGAAGAGCGCACCGAACTCATGCGGAAGGCTTTCTTCGCCGACACATTCCTCACGAGCTTCAACGCGGTGAGCGAGGACGGCGTTCTTTTTAACATCGACGGAAACGGAAACCGAGTCGCGGCAATCGCATTCGGTCCAAAATCCGTGGTCGCGCTCGTTGGAATCAACAAAATCGTTGCGAGCGAAAGCGAACTTGAAGAGCGTGCGCTCAAAATCGCCGCCCCCAAAAACGCAAAACGGCTCAAGCTTGCCGACGAAAAGGATATCTGCGCGATTTTCGTCAAAACGAGGATTTGCAAAACGAAAGGCAGAATCAAAATCGTCCTCGTGGGCGAAGAGCTGGGGTATTAGAAGCAAGGCGGTCTGAATGAAAAAAAAGCCTCTCAGCCGAAGCATTACAATTAGTTGTGTTGCTTTCATTGTGTTTTTGTGTCTCTTTCTCGGGATTGTGACCCATTTGAGTTTTAAAAATGCCTTGTACCAACGCTACGAGTCTTACATCACGGACATTTTGCATTACATCGACAGGCATATTGATGACGATGACCTTTCTGAATGTACGAAAACGCTTGTGCGCTCCAAAAAATTCGATGAGCTTGAGCTTTTTATGGACGGTGTTAAGGAAGACTTTGACATTCACTATCTGTACATAATCAAGCCGCTCAACACGAACGATACAGCCAATTTTATGAGCGTGATTTCGGCAGAAAATTATTATGACCGATATGTCGATACCGAGGGGAATCTTTATCTTGGCTGGATTTCTGATGATGAATACGATGCCGACACGATGAAAAAGATTTTCAGGATTATGGAGAAGCGGGAAATCGCTTTTTTTGAGGAAAAAACGGATTGGGGAACTGATTACACTGGTGCGCTCTCCCTTTACGACTCAAAAAATACGCCGTACGCGCTTCTTGCGGTCGATGTTGACATTTCGAGCATCAAAAACCTTATCCAAAAGAGGACGGCGGAATCTTTTGCAATAATAATCAGCTTAGGCTTGGTTTTTACGCTCATTTTCCTTTATTGGGCAAATAAAAATCTCACCAAGCCGATTCTTTCTCTCGAAAAAAGCGTCGTCGAGTTCGCCAAGAAAAGCCATGGTCAGAGAAATCTTGACGCGCTTTCCTTTGATTCTCCGCAGATTGACACGAAGAATGAAGTCGCCTCTCTCGCCTCCGCAATCAATCAGATGACGGCTGACATGCGCGAGTATGTGAGGGACATTATTCTTGCCGAAAAGAAAGCCGACCAGATGAGCGAGCTTGCCAACAAGGACGCGCTCACGGGAATCAGAAACAAAACCGCCTACGACAAAGAAATCAAGCGGATGGAATATTCTCTTGGAACTGGTGAGATTTCTTTGTTCGGAATCGCGATGATTGACTTGAATTTCCTCAAAAGAATCAATGACACTTACGGTCACGAGCAGGGAAATTTCGCAATCAAAAAACTGTGCTTCATCGTCTGCAAGACTTTCCAACATTCGCCCGTTTTCAGAATCGGCGGTGATGAATTCGTCGTGATTTTGCGGGGCGATGATTTTGCCAACATCGAAAAACTGCTCGCGGAATTCAGGCAGAAGCTTTCCCAAATCGCATCTGATGAGAATCTTGAGCCATGGGAAAAGGTTTCGGCGGCAATCGGAACGGCTTTTTATGACCCTTCAATCGACGCGAATGTGCTGAATGTGTTCCGCCGCGCTGACCAAGCGATGTACGAATGTAAAAAAGAAATGAAAGCAGTGCGTGAATGAGAAATTTCACCCTTTTCCCAAAAACTTCCCTTTCTCTCAACGACTTGCTCCGTTCGGAGTTGCCGCGCTTGCTTGGCACGGCGGTGTCGAACTCGAAAATCCGCCGTCTCATTGTGGCGGGCTGCGTGAATGTGAACGGCGTTCAGACGCGCTTGCCCGCCTTTGTCGTGCGGCCTTCGTTCACGGTGACGGTTCAAGTTGAAGAAGAAAAACTCTTCTTTGAGAAACAGCCCGACGACATCGCCTTTGAGCTTTCCGAAAAAGACATTCTCTTTGAGGACGAAAACATTATCGTCGTGAACAAGCCCGCGCATTTTCCCACGGAAGCGGGCATGGTGGGAAGCCGCGACAATCTCCATGCGGCGGTCGTGCGCTTTTTGTTCGCACGGCAGAAAATCGAGCATTCCAATGCGAAAAATCCGCCATATCTTGGAATCATGCACCGCCTTGACCGCGACACGAGCGGTGTGATTCTCTTTACTAAAACGCGAGCCGTGAATGCCGCCTGCCACGACATGTTTGAGCAGCACACGGCGCAAAAAGTGTACGAAGCCGTCGTGTGCGTTCAAAAATCTGAAGCCAAAAAATTCCCCGTCGGCGCGTCCTTCACGGTTGATCTCCCGCTCGGAAGAATCAGCCCGAAAGGTCAGGCGGCGAAGTGGGGCAGAGTGAGCGAAAAAAACGGCGGGCTTCCTTCAAAAACGGAATTCACCGTGCTAAAAGAAATCTCGCTGCACTCGCTTTCGCTTCCCCAGCATTTTTCTGAAAAACAGGCTTTTCTTCTATTAAAATGCGCTCCGCTCACGGGGCGCACGCACCAAATCCGCGTGCACCTTTCTTCGCAAAATCTTCCGATACTCGGCGACACACTCTATGGCGGCTTGCCCTACGAGCGAATCTTGCTCCATGCCCGCTCGCTCACTTTTCCGCACCCCGTTACGGCAAAAAAAATCTGCGTGGAAAGTGATTTTCTCTTCCCACGCAGGTAATTCTTCTGCATTCTGCAATTATTTTACTTTGAATCCGTTAATCATCTGAACGACATTTTGCGTTGCTTCTTGTGAAGTTTCGCTCGCTTGGGCGGCTTCCTGTGCCGCGCCCTTCATTTCGCTGATTGCGCCCGTGATTCGCTGTGAATTCTGCAAGGTGTGTTCAGAAATTGCTTTGAGTTCAGAAATTTCGGTGAAGACCGACTTGCTCGCGTTTTTCATGTTGAAAGAAGCGTCGGTAATCTGCTTGCGTGAACTGTCGAGCGTTTGCATGGTCTGGAGAATATTCTGCACGCCCGCCGTTTCTTCTGCCATGCCGCCCTTGACTTCGCGCATCATAGAATCCATTCTTGCGATTTTTGAGCCGACGCGCTCGAATGACTCAGACGACTGTTTTGAAGATTCTACGATTCCCTGAATTGCTTCGGAAATGCCGTCAAGAAGATTTTTGATTGCCATTGATTGCGTAGCCGAAGTTTCTGCAAGCGCACGGATTTCGTCGGCAACGACCGAAAAGCCTTTTCCGACATCGCCCGCATGCGCCGCCTCAATTGCCGCGTTCATGGCGAGCAGGTTCGTTTGCTCCGCGATTGCGGCGATTGCCTGGTTCGCTTCGTTCAGATTTTCCGACTGCTTTGAAATTTCTTCGATTTGATTTGAAACTTCTTCCTGCAATTTGCTTCCGTTGTGCGCTTCTTCGGTGAGCACTTCGTATTCTTCGGTGATTGTGTCGACATTGTGGCTCACCGAGCGGATATTCTGAGAAATTTGCTCGATTGCGCTTGAACTTTCGGAAATCGCGCCCGCCTGTTCGTTGATTCGCTCGTCAAGGTTTGCGATTTCGCGCTCAACCGAATTGATTCCACCTGAGATGATTTCGATTTTGCTTGCCTGTGAAGAAATCTGCTCGTTCATTTCGTTTACGCCGTCTGCCGCTCCCGAAATTTGCGAGAGTGAGCTTGTCATGCGTTCTGAAAGGCGGTTGCCCGTGTCGGTGAGAACGCTTGTTTCTTCCTGCAAAGTTCCTACAATATTACCCATGCTCTGAATGACTTTGTTGCAGTTGCGCGCCAAGTCCGTAAGCTCGTTGTTGCCTTTTTCGGGAATGCGGTGCGTTAAGTCTGCCGTGCCGTCAGAAATCTGGCTCATTGCCTCGGAAATCTGCTTCATCGCGCCGAAAATTGCATTTGAGAAGAGATAGAGGACTGCCGCGCCGATAAGAAGAAGAATCAAGCCTGCCACGGCGATTGTGGCGACGCGGAGTTTGATTGTATTGATGATAAAAGTGATGTCGAAGTCACAGCCGATGAAGCCGACGATTGAGCCGCGTGAATTTTTGATTGCCTTGTAGGTGGAAACCGTCCAGCCCCAGCCGTCTTGGTAGACCATGCCCGAACTCAAAAGCTCGCCCGTCTGCATGGTGATGAGCGGCGCATCTTCCCATGATGAAATGTCTTCTTCTGTTCCCATCGGGGAGAAATTTTCGGTGTCGCTCGGGTCGCAGCTTCCGTCGATAATATAGCGGAAATTCGTGCCTGAAACGGGTGTCATCGTGAACAGATACGCGCACCCGACTGATTCTGCGACATTGAGCATCCACAGGCGCGTTTCTTCCGCCCATTCGTCGTTTTCGTCGAGGGTTTTTGTAACTCGCTCGAAGTTGTCGCCGTCAATATAGCCTGAAACTTTTTCAACAACCGGAATACCCTGCATTTCGGCGAATTCTTCGGCGGTTCGGATGATACTCAGTGTGGCAATGAGAGAAACCGCTACGAGCGAAACAAGAATGAACGAGGCGAAGCCCGCGATGAATTTGAACTTTAATGATTTAAACATGCCGTGTCTCCAATGAGAGAAATTGTAACAAATTTCACATGATATTTAAAGAAGAAATTTGGAAAAATAAGGGGCGCGGGGAAAAAGAAACCTTGCGTAAAGGTTGCGTTTGCCCCGTAAACTGATTGATTATTCTTTTCAAAAAAGATATAGTAGTATCTCACTATTCTATAATTGGAGGAATATTGTGGTCAAAATCAGACTCAAGAAGATCGGTGCAAAAAAACGACCTTGCTACCGAATCGTCATTCAGGATTCACGCAAACCACGCGATGGTGTGACCATCGAAGAAATCGGAACCTACCAGCCTGTCACACAAACAGAAGGCAACCAGGTTACGGTCAACATGGAGCGTGCAAAGTATTGGATTAGCGTTGGTGCTCAGCCAACTGAAACAGTCAGAAAAATCCTTAGCAAAAACGGCCTTAACAAATAATTTAGCGGGAGTAACGGGGAATGGAAAAAGACCTGATTGAATACATTGCAAAATCATTGGTCGATGATCCCAGTGCAGTCTCGGTAAATGAAACCGAAGGCGAACGCGGTCCGGTTCTCGAACTTCGTGTAGCCCAGGGTGATATTGGTAAGGTAATCGGCAAATACGGCCGCATTGCTAAAGCGTTGCGCACAGTATTGAGTGCATCAGCCAGTAGAGATGGCAAGCATTACAGCCTTGACATACTGGACTAAGAAACTGTGGAACAATCTAATCAGAACGACGAATTTATCGTTGGCTTCGTCCGAGGCTCTCATGGCATTTCGGGGGAATTCAAAGTAGAAAGCACTTCTGGCGAATATGAGCATTTCGCTTCCATGAAGGAAGTTGCTTTGAGGAACGGCAAGACCGGGGAGAAAAAATCCTTTTCGGTTGAATATGCGGAAGTCGGCGGCCGTGACTTGTACATGAAACTTGCGGGAATCGACAGCCCAGAGCTTGCTCAAAAGTTCAACAACTGGGAAATCGTAGTTCCGCGCGAGAACGCTTGTCCTCTTGGCGAGAACGAGTGGTATATCGAAGACTTAAAAAATTGTGCTCTTGTTTACAAGGGCAACGACGGATTGGCAGAAAATTCTGCGCCCATACAAGTGGGTACAATCACAGGCGTAATGGAAGGCGGTTCTGGAAACCTCTTGGAGGTTTGTCTGGCCGAGAAGTGTGATTGTCTTAGCAGCGATGTCAAATACGATTCCAATGGCAAAATCCGCACGGTCTATGTGCCGCTCAAGGATCAGTTCATCGGAACGGTTGATGTCAAAAACAAGATAATCCAGTTGATGCACCTCTGGATTCTGGAGTAATTCCATGAAATTTACCGTGCTGACCTTATTTCCTGAGATTCCGCGCGCTTTCTTTGAAGCCTCAATCATGGCGAAAGCGGTTGAAAAGGGAATTATTGCCTACGATTTGGTGAATATCAGGGATTTTGCCTTTGATAAACACAAGACATGTGATGACAAGCCGTACGGAGGCGGTGCCGGCCAGCTTTTGATGGCGGAACCTCTCGGGCGAGCGCTTGAAAGCGTAAAAGCATACAAGAAGCATGTGATTTATGTCACACCTTCCGGAAAGCCGTTCACGCAAAAAAAAGCGCAGGAATTGAGTCAGAAAGAAGAAATTGTCCTGGTCTGCGGGCGCTATGAAGGTATCGACCAGCGGATTATCGACTTGTTCGTTGACGACGAACTCTCCATCGGGGATTATGTCATGTCAAGTGGGGAACTTGCCGCAACGGTCATTGTTGATTCAGTGTACCGTTTGGTTGAGAATGTAATCACCCCCGAAAGTCTGGACGAAGAAAGCTATTCTGACGGGCTTTTGGAGTATCCGCAGTACACGCACCCGGCGTTGTATAAGGACATGGAGGTGCCACAAGTTTTAACGAGCGGCAACCATGAAGAAATCCGAAAGTGGCGGCTGAAAAAGCGGCTCCAAAAAACGCTCGCGAACCGACCCGATTTAATCGTGTCAGCGCGAATGCAGGGCTTGCTCACTACAGAAGCCGAACAAATGATTGAGGAACTGACGGGGCAGGTTTCATTGAAGCGTACCCGCAGAAAAAACAGGAGAAAATGACAATGGATCTTATCAGAACTATTGAAGCACAGCAGGAAGACGAAACTTCCCTCAACTTCCGAGTTGGTGACACAGTAAAAGTCCACTTCGAGATTATCGAAGGCAAAACAAAGCGAATCCAGATTTTTGAAGGTCTCGTTATCGCAATCAAAAACAGCGGTGTCCGCAAGACATTCACTGTCCGCAAGATTTCTTACGGCGTTGGCGTTGAGCGAATCTTCCCGGTTTACAGCCCGCGCGTTGTAAATGTCGAAATCGTTCGCCCAGGCAAAGTCCGCCGCTCTAAGCTCTACTATGTCCGCGACAAGATTGGTAAGGCTGCAAAAGTCAAGGAACTTATCGGTCAGCAGGCTGTCGAATACCTCAAATGGTCTCGCGACCTCTCAAAAGCAGCTGCTGAAAAAGAAGCCGCTCTCAAAGCAGAACTTAAAGCTGAGGAAGCCGCAGAACACGCAAACGCACCAGCAAAAAAATAAGCTGAACATTGCGTGATACTATCCACAGATAGGCACAGATGTACACAGATTATGTGTTTTGAATTACGAAAGACTTTCGTATTCATACGAAAAACTTTCCTTTATGACATATATAATCTGTGTCTATCTGTGTGAATCTGTGGATTTTTTTTGCCTTTTTGCCGATGAATGCTGTTCATATTGTCCAAGGTCAAGTTTCTCAAAATGTGCGCGTGGCGGCGGTGTTGCGCTCTGGCTCGGTTGTTACGGCGCGGGTGCTTTCGCGGAACGGCGACGGCTCGTATTCGGTTTCGATTGCGGGGCAAAAAATCAGCGTAAAGGCGGAAACTTCCCTTGTTCCTGGCTCGGTTTTCAGCGCGAAAGTGAATGTAAAGGGCGGGGTGGTGCAGCTTTCGCTCGTAAAAGAACAAGCCGCCCCCTCTGAACTTGTACAAAAAATGGCAACCGACGGAAAATCGCTTTCTCCCGAGATTTCGGAATTCCTTTCTTCGCTTGGCTTTGAGCCGAATGCGGAAAGCCTAAAACTCTTTCAATTTATGCAGCAACTCGGCATAAAAATCGATGTTCCGCTTGCAAAAAAGGCTCTGCTCGCTTCAAAAAAAGGTGACCCGGGTGGCGAAAAGGCTCAGGTCGCGCTTTTGCTTGAAGAAAAGGGCATTGCGGCGAGCGACGAGCGCGTTTCTGCGATACTGGGAAACGGAAAGCGGAAAGATGAAAATGGAAAGCGACAGAAAAGAGAAGACAGGAATGAAGAGTTAGGAGTTAGGACTGAGGAATTAGGAATTAGGAGTGAGGAATTAGCAGTTAGAAGTGAGCAGGGAGCAGTTGATGGTAATGACTCCGTGAACTTTGTGAGAGATTTTTTTGATTCCGTTGATTCGGCTTCGCTTACTCACAAGAACGGGCTTCTTTCGGCGTTCAACACGGTGCTTTCTTCGCCCAAAAAAGAAATTCCGCTCAATCATTGGATTGTGCTTCCTTTTGAGTGGAATTTTAAAGATTCTTTCGGAACGATAAAAATTCTCTTTGATTCCGAGCTGAAAAATCTTCAGAAAGTGGTCATCGACATGCAGAATGCTGAACTGAACCGCATTTTTGCCCTTGATTTTACGAAAGGCGGGCTTGATTCGGTGAAATTCGCTTCAAGTGCGGATTCTTCACACTCTTCTATGGGCGAGCTTCCGCTTCTTTCTTCACTTTTTCCTTCTTCTGTGCGCGTAGAGCGGGCGGATTTTGAGGCTTTGAGCGGTTTTCCGTGCGGAGATGCGGCTCTTTCTTTTGTGCAGGGGGAGGCGTAAATGGCAAACGGCGAGGTGTTTTCTGCGGTCGCGCTCCGTTACCCTGAGTGGGCGGACGCTCCCTATATTTCGGCGAAGGCAAAGGGAAGCGTGGCAGAGCGGCTTGTTCAGATTGCCGAAGAGCACGATGTTCCCGTGGTTGAAAATCCCGAGATGGCGAATGTGCTTTCTTTGCAGAGCGTGGGAAGCTTTATTCCCGAATCGACTTATGCCGCAATCGCGACGATTTTTGCTTTCGTTGTGAAACTAGACGAGCGCAAGTCATAGGTATATAATAGAGGCAAAGAATTTGAAAACGAGGAAGCGACATGGGCGAAAAGAAATTCACTAAAATCGATTGCAAGGAAATCAAGCTTGGCATGCGCTTTTCTGCCCCCGTTTTCTTTGATGACGGCGAGAATATGTTTTTGGGCGAAGAAAAATCCGTCAAAAACTACCACATCGACGCAATTCAGCGGTGGAATATCAGCTATCTGCTCACTTACGGGCATTTGGTGAGCGATGGAAAAAATCAGCCATCCGCGGAGTCGCTGTATATGCTTGAAGATTTGGAAGAAGTTGAAGAACTGTAAGTGGAAATCTGAACGGTGAAAACTGAAAAATCCACTCGTGCCATCGGAAATCTCGGCGAAGAAAAAGCGTGTGCGTTTCTAAAAGCAAATAATTATTCGATAGTTGAGCGGAATTTTCGGACAAGGCGCGGTGAAATTGATATAATTGCAGAAACGGGTGATGTGCTTGTTTTTGTGGAAGTGAAAAGTTTGCCGAGTGGCGACAGGGAAACACTTTCGCATGAACTTGATTTGAGAAAACAGAGAAAAATTATTGAAACGGCTAATTTTTTTCTGCTAAAACATCGAAAATATAGTAACAGCAAAATCAGATTTGATGTCATCGTCATAGATATGCCTAATCTGCCGAGCGTGTACCATATTCAAGATGCTTTTTCGGAGTTCGTATGACTTCTTCTTCTAAATCAATCGTGTTAAACGGAACATTCTCACCGCGCGTAATGGAATTGCGCAAAAAAATTCACGATGCTGAATATGTGGATTACGCAGTCCAGAGAATCGCGCAAGTTTTAAGCCGTAAGATTGTCGAAGACAGCGAGCAGCAGTCTATGAGGAGAAGGCATGAGTCGAAATGACCGACGGCGTGGCGGAAGAAACCGCAACTGGAACAGCCGCGATAATGAAAAAACAGAGCAGTCCGAGCGAAATGAACGCAGTAGAAGGGGAGAAAGCCAGCGTTCAGAGCGAAAAAATCACGAAAGCCGCGGAAGTGCTTCGTATGAGCGACGGCAGGAGCGAAGAAGATTCGCCGCTTCAAGTGTAAATCAAAAAGAAATCGAAGAAAATCAGAACGCAATCCGCGCATTCAAAGAAAATATTGTCACCTGTGAGCTTTGTGGCGAGCCGATTACTGACATTGCTTCGGCAATTTCAAATAAAGGCGGCGACAAGCCTGTGCATTTTGATTGCGTCCTTAAAAAACTCACCGAAAGCGAAAAACCGAGCCTAAACGAAAAAATCACTTATATTGGGCAGGGAAAATTCGCGGTGCTCTATTTTCCGAATCAGCACGACCAAAAGCATTTTTCGATTAGAAAGACGATTGAATGGGAAGCGCGCGACAGTGTGCGTGGTGCATGGCGCAACGAAATGGCGGGGCTGTTTAGCCAAGTGAAATAGGCGAAGTGGAAAAATGCCAGGAACCGGAATCGAACCGGCACGACGGTATTAGCTGTCGAGGGATTTTAA
>ERZ842401.6524-NODE-6524-length-12428-cov-12.890811_pt1 | contig 12428 bp, 10 predicted proteins | sample MGYA00521270_ERZ842401 | MGnify/ENA primary metagenome ERZ842401 (study PRJEB31892, sample SAMEA3878208) | bioreactor metagenome | biome: Moose rumen | place: Sweden | collected 2011-10 | study: EMG produced TPA metagenomics assembly of the PRJEB12797 data set... | reverse complement strand
TTGACTGCGCACTTGCCGAAGTAATAGAATTTGCCGCGCTGTAAGTTACACTGCTCGAAGAAGAACCGCCGCCACCGGAATTATCTCCGCCGCCCGGATTTTCTCCGCCGCCCGGATTTTCTCCGCCGCCCGGTTGCTGATTGTTTTCATCCATAGAAAAAAAACTTCCCTTCATAAAAAAATTTTGTCATACCTTCAACTTTATATAACATGAAAGAATCTGTTGCAAGAAAAAATTTTTCCGCGCGAAATTTTTCCGTCCGAAAATTTCTTCAGCAAAAATTTTTGAACTTGGTCGCCGAAAACAATGCCATATTATTTTTTTTGTGCTATAATGAAAAACCGCTTAAGATACAAAGAAATTTCTTCGATAAAACTTTTATCGACTGAAAAGCGGAGAGGAGGAAATTTTTTTGGTCGAGGCGGCGTGACAATCAAGTCACCGATTCTTTGAAAAGTGAATATCTGCTAACGGAGGTTAGATTAAATGATTTTCTACAAATTTCAAATGGATTGCTATTGCGCCCGAAGTTCAATCGGCGGAGAAATTCCCGAAGACAGACGCACTTGGCGAATGCAACTGGGCGATTTGAGCGCGGCTCTCAGCGAGGGTATTGACGGCGAGAAAATAAAAGTTTTCATTCACCGCGCCAGACAAAATTATTATCAAATGTTGGCGGCTGTCGACGGCTTTAGGGAATTGACCCCCGCAGTTTTGACGAGTCTTTTTGAAAAATTTTTTGCCGACCGCGACGAATTTAAAATCAGAAACGTAAGAATCAAGGATTTGGAAGAAATTACAACTCTGAAGTTCAGCAAAATCTTCGACAGAGCAAATCGCTCCGACAATTTCAATTTCGATTATTACCAAATCAATCAAGACTTGGGACTTGACAGCTTGGAAAATCGAACTTTCAAATTGCTTGAAAGCATTTGCCCCGAAAAACGTTTGACTCTGGACAAAGCGACTGCCAAAGCCGAAAAACTTCTTGCCGACGAAACTTTTAAAGACGAGTTCAAAAGAATTTATGCAAAGGAAAATGCCCGACGTTTTTACGGACAGCCCGTTCATTACAAAATTATTGCGGGTAATGCCAACGCCGTCCTTTCCTTGACAAATCTTCTGGTCGCCGCGCTTTACACCAACAAACGCCTTGTCAGCCGCAGAATCAATTTTATAACTTCGATTAACGAAAACTGCTACGACGAGTCGGACTTTGAAAAAGTTCTCGAAAACGCGGCGGGCGGTACCGTTGTTATCGAACTCAGCGGCGACAAAGTCAATACCGGACAATTCGCCCATGCTTATGAGGAAGTTGTAAATTTCATTTCCGAGACGGTTAAACGTTTTCAGCGCAACACGCTTTGCATTTTCGTTGAACTTGCCGACAAGCCCGGTTTTGCTCCGCAACTTATCTCGGCACTTCAAGACGATTTGCACATAATCGAATTGCATGAAGGCGCGGGCAATCGCGATACCGCATTGGATTATTTAAAAAAATTGATGACCGATGATGCTTCCGCGCTTTACACCGATGAAGAACTTTTGGAGGCGATGGGAGAAAAATTGACTTTCAGCGCGTCCGACATTTACAACATTCGCGAAAAACTTTTCAACAACTCTTTGAAAAATAAAACTTACCCCGCTTATCGCGAAGTCGATCGTTTGAGTGTGGCTTCCGAAACAAAAAGCAATGACGCTTACGTTGATTTTCAGGAAATGATCGGGCTCGTGGAGCAAAAAGCTCTTATCGAACAGATTATTGCGGCGCATAAAGTTCAGAAAATGCGTCTTGAGATGAATCTTGACAAGCAAAAAGCGGCGTTGCATATGTGTTTCACGGGAACGCCCGGCACCGCAAAAACTACCGTTGCTCGGCTTATCGCGCAGATTTTGGCTCGCGACGGAGTTTTGAAGACGGGACGTTTTGTCGAGTGCGGGCGCGCAGATTTGGTTGCAAAATATGTCGGCTGGACGGCAAAAGCTGTTCGCGCAAAATTCAAAGAGGCTCGCGGCGGCGTGTTGTTTATCGATGAGGCTTACAGTTTGTCCGACGGCGAGCATGTGACTTTCGGCGAAGAAGCGATTAATACGATTGTTCAGGAGATGGAAAACAATCGCGACAACGTCATTGTGATTTTCGCGGGTTATCCCGACAAGATGAAATATTTCCTTGACCACAATGAAGGCTTGCGCAGTCGAATTGCCTTCCACATTGATTTTCCCGATTATACGCCCGATGAACTTACGGAAATTTTTAAGCTTATGGCGGAGAAGCGCGGCTACAAAATTTCCGAAGAAGTCGCCGATTATTGCAAGAAAATTTTCAAGCGCGTTGCCAAGAAAAAGAATTTCGGCAACGGGCGTTTTGTGAGAAATCTTTTGGAGCAGGCATGGCTTAAGCAAGCGCAACGCATTATCAAGGAAAATGAAGGCGGCACAGTTACAAAAGATGATTTAATCAGTTTCAAGGTTGAAGATTTTGATGTGAACGTTGACAAGAAATATAAAAATGAACGCAAGCTCGGTTTCGTGAGATAAAAATTTTTTCGGCGGTTGGAAAAATTTTCCGACCGCTTTTTTTAATTCGTAATGCGCAATGAAATAAAAAAGCACGCGACTTTTTATGTCGGTGCCTGAAAAATTATTCGTGAAAATTATTTTTTGTCATCGCCGTCAAGAAGTTTGCAACCGAGTTTTCCGAGTTGCCAAATCGTCAAGCCGCCGACAACCCAAGGAACTGCCGAAGCCGCAACTGCTCCCAAACCAATCGTTGCCGCCGCACGTGTTCCTGCCGCAACTGCCGCTTGTTTTGCGACATAAGCTGTTGCCGCCGAGCCCGCCAAAGCCGCGCCTTCCGTTGTAAGCAATGCGCCGCCGACTGCAGCCGCGCCTTCCAATAATGCTCCGCCTGCCGCCAATATTACGGGTATCATGAATTAACCTCCTATTCGGTTACAACTTTGTTGAGATTTTTATAAGAGTCAATGAAATTTTGCAACGCCTCGCGCATAGCCGCCATTTTTTCATCGGAAATATTGAAACGCTTCTTCGCCAAATCTACAAGAACTTTTTCCGATTCGGGATAAGATTCATCAATCAAAGCTATTGCGTAAAGTTCAAAGAAAATTTTTTGCTTGTCGACTGCCGCGCACTCGTCGAATGCCGCCAATTCTTTTTCAAAATCGACGGCGTGAACTTTCGTCATGTCGATTGACGGATCAATTTCAACGCTGTAGCCGATAAAAAGTAATTGCTCGCGTTCGTCAAACCGCCCGTCCGCGTAAACCATCGTATAAGCCAAGTTCAAAAATTTTTCCTGCTGATCCTTCGTGAAACCTGCAATGAACAAATCAATCACCTCTCAAAAAATTTTTCGGCGCGTTCAAAGCTTTGACGTTGCCTTGATTCAAAAAAACAATCTCCACGTCGAAACTTTGATTCAAACCGCGCCGAGCGATTATCGCCGTGAGCATTTGTCGAACATTTTCATCTGCGCGGCTCAAAAGTCCTTCCTGCAGGGCGTGTTGCTTTTGAGTTTCCAAATCCGCCGCGATTAAATCGCTCTGCTCTTCGATTTTAATGTCATCCGCCAAAATGCCCGCGTCTTGATGATGAACTTTGAACGAGCGAACATCGGCGTACATGTCGAGGATTTGACTTTGCGGCACGATAATTTTCACGCGGTTACCCGATTCGTTTTGCGAAAAAGTTATTTTCTCCAAATCGCAACCGCAAACTATTGTTCCCGAATAATCCATCAAAAGTTTTCTTTCCGTGCCGGGCATGTGCACTTTGAAGAACGGAATTTTTTTATCGTCGTTGAAGGAAATAACCGACGTGAAATTTTTTCTGACCGTCACGAGCTCGCGAACATTTTTTATTTCCTCTGAAACAATCGTCTGCATTTGTTGAAAAGAAAGGGGCTTGCGCTCGTCACTTTTCTTGCGTTTCATGAAAAAATAAACTGCCGTGCCCGTCATTCCAATCAAGACAACGCAAAATGCCAACGTCACCCCGAAACTTGAAAGCAAAATTATCTCCTCCCGTTGCAGATTATTTGATCCGCTTTTTAATTTCGTTCTTGATAATTTTTTTGCCGACTTCGCGGGCGGGTTTTGAAGTGGCAATGTCAAAAGTTTTTTTCGCGCCGAGATTGCTGAAGGCGGCTTTCACGACGGCGGCTAAAATTTTTCCCAACATTTCAATTCCTCCCCAAAAAATTTTTTGCCCAAACGATTTTATCAAAACAAATTTTCGATTTGGTGTCCCGCCGGGACATTCTGTAAAAAAATTTTTCAAAGATAAAACTTCCCAACTATTTTACCCCCCACACCAAGCCCGATTGTCAAGCGTTTTTTAAAAAAATTTTGCGGCGGCAGGATTTTTGTTTGCCATGAAAAATTTATCCCCCGTAAAAATTTTCGGGAGATGTTTTGATGAAAGAATTAATGTTGGGCAACAAGGCACTTGCTCGCGGCTTGTGGGAGGCGGGCGTGAAATTTGTTTCGAGCTATCCCGGCACGCCTTCGACGGAAATAACGGAGGAGGCAGTCAAGTTCGACGAAATTTATTGCGAATGGGCTCCAAACGAAAAAGTTGCGATGGAGTCTGCGTTCGGCGCGTCGTTGGCGGGCAGAAGAGCTTTTTGCGGACAAAAACATGTCGGCTTAAACGTCGCCGCCGATCCTCTTTACACTTTGAGTTACACGGGGATAAACGCGGGCTTGGTCGTCGTTGTGGCGGATGATGCGGGCATGCACTCTTCGCAAAACGAACAGGACAGCCGCCATCACGCGATAGCCGCAAAAGTTCCCATGCTTGAGCCGAGCGACTCCGCCGAAGCTTTGAACTTCGCCAAGCTTGCCTATGAAATTTCCGAGCAATTCGATACGCCCGTTTTGATAAAAATGTGTACGCGGGTTGCACACAGTCAATCGGTCGTCGAGACGGGCGAGCGCGTCGAACCTTTGAAAACTTACGAAAAAAATATTGCAAAATATGTCATGATGCCCGGCAACGCGAAGAAAAGACATCCGATAGTTGAGGAGCGGACAAAAAAATTAATCGAATACGCGGAGACTTCGCCGATAAATCGCGTCGAATTTTTCACGGACGAATTGGGGATAATCACTTCTTCGACCTGCTATCAATATGTCAAAGAAGTTTTCGGCGAAAGTGCAAGCGTTTTGAAACTCGGCATGATAAATCCGTTGCCCGTCGAGCTGATAAAAAATTTTGCCGCAAGAGTAAAAAAATTGGTTGTGGTTGAGGAGCTCGATCCGATAATCGAAACGCATGTAAAATCTTTGGGCTTGCAAGTTTCGGGCTCGGAAATTTTGCCGCGCATTGATGAGTTCAGCCAAAATTTAATCGCGGAAAAATTAGGGGTAAGGGAAACGGGAAAAGGGATAAGTTTAGAAGATCAAATTCCTGCAAGACCGCCGGTAATGTGCGCGGGCTGTCCGCACAGAGGATTATTCTATTCATTGAAAAAAAGAAAATGCACGGTGCTCGGCGACATCGGCTGTTACACACTCGGAGCAGTGCCGCCGCTTTCCACGATTGAACTTACACTTTGCATGGGCGCGAGTATCGGCGCGACTCACGGCTTTAACAAAATGCTCGGCAGTCAGAGCGAAGGAAAAACAGTTGCGGTTATCGGCGACTCAACTTTTATGCATTCGGGCATGACAGGCTTGGCGAACGTCGCTTACAATCAATCCAATTCGACAGTGATAATTTTGGACAATTCGATAACGGGCATGACGGGGCATCAGCAAAATCCTTCGACGGGTTTAAACATCAAAGGAGATCCTGCGGGCAAAATCGATTTGGAAGCACTGTGTCGAGCAATGGGAATTAATCGCGTTCGCGTCGTCGATCCTTACAATCTTAAAGAATGTGACGCGGCGATTAAAGAAGAACTTGCCGCCGCCGAGCCGAGCGTTATCATTTCGCGGAGACCTTGCGCACTTTTAAAAACCGTCAAGCACAAACCGCCGCTTTTTGTCGACAAAAATAAATGTATCGGTTGCAAATCTTGTATGAAAATCGGTTGCCCCGCCATTTCCATGAAGGACGGCAAGGCGGTTGTGGATCAAACTCAATGTGTCGGTTGCGAGGTTTGCAGTCAGCTTTGTCCTAAAAAAGCTTTTGCAAGGGAGGCTTGAATCGTGGAAACAAAAAATATAATAATCGTAGGCGTCGGCGGGCAAGGCTCTTTGCTTGCGAGTAAAATTTTGGGGCATTTGCTTTTGAACGAAGGCTTTGACGTAAAAGTTTCTGAAGTGCACGGCATGAGTCAGCGCGGCGGCTCCGTGATAACTTATGTCCGCTTCGGCGATAAAGTTTATTCGCCCGTTGTGGACAAAGGCGAGGCGGATTTTATTGTTTCGTTTGAAATTTTGGAGACGGCGCGTTGGCTGTCGTATTTGAAAACGGGCGGGCAAATCGTCACGAACACGCAACAAATTGATCCGATGCCGGTTATCACGGGCGCGGCGACTTATCCCGAAAATCTCATTGAAAAAATTCGCGACAAGGGAATAAAAATCGACGCGATGGATTGTTTGACTTTGGCAAGAGAAGCGGGCAGTCAAAAAGCGGTCAATATCGTTTTGCTCGGACGGCTGTCGCATTACTTCGATATATCGGAGACTTCGTGGCAAAATTCGCTTAAGGCAAATGTCCCGCCGAAATTTTTGGCGATAAATCAAAAAGCATTTGAACTCGGAAAGAATTTTTCGGACTGAGGTGCGGCGATAAACTTAAAATTTTTGAGCGGCAAATTTTTCTCCTGTCGGAAGGCAGGATTTTTTTTTGCAATGAAAAATTTATCAGCGTCGAAAATTTTTCGGCAGAAAATTTTTTGCAGTAAGTTTTGAAAGAGGTTGTTTGAATGGGAAATTATTTTCAAGAGGAAATTGAATGCGCGCCGATTGAAAAAATAAAAGCGTTGCAAGACGAGTTGCTCCCGAAGCAAGTTCGTTACGTTTGGGAAAATGTTCCTTACTATCGCAAAAAAATGGAAGAGCACGGCGTCACGCCCGACGACATTAAATCGACGGCTGATTTGCACAAGCTCCCGTTCCTGTCGAAGGCGGATTTAAAGGCGGCTTATCCTTACGGCTTGCTGGCGGTTCCGCGGAAAGATTGTGTTCGTATTCAATCGACTTCGGGCACGACGGGCAAACGCGTTGTCGCTTTTTACACGCAGGGCGACATTGATATTTGGGAAGATTGTACTGCGCGGGCGATTGTGGCGGCGGGCGGCACAAAAGATGATGTTTGCCAAGTTTCATACGGTTACGGACTTTTCACGGGCGGTCCCGGTCTCGACGGCGGAAGTCACAAAGTCGGTTGCCTTACAATCCCGACGAGCTCCGGCAATACCGAGCGGCAAATTATGTTCATTATGGATTTGCAGGCGACGATTCTTTGTTGCACTCCGAGCTATGCGGCTTATATCGGCGAGACGCTTAAAGAAATGGGTTACAAGCCTGAAGACATTCCGTTGAAGGCGGGAATTTTCGGCGCGGAAGCTTGGTCGGAAGAAATGCGCCGCGACATTGAAAAAACTCTCGGCATCAAAGCTTATGACATTTACGGCTTGACAGAAATTTCCGGTCCCGGCGTCGCCTTTGAATGCTCCGAGCAAAAAGGAATGCACATTCAAGAAGATCATTTTATCGCCGAGATTATCGACCCCGAAACGGGCGAAGTTTTACCCGAAGGCACGCAGGGCGAATTGGTTTTCACGACGCTTGACAAAAAAGCTTTTCCGCTGATTCGCTATCGCACTCGCGACATTTGCACTTTGACAAGAGAAAAATGTTCGTGTGGCAGAACTCATGTTCGCATGACGAAGCCCAAAGGACGTTCGGACGACATGCTGATTATTCGCGGCGTCAACGTTTTCCCAAGCCAAATTGAAACAGTTTTGATGAATAACGGCTACGCGGCGAATTATCAAATTATCGTCGGGCGCGTCAACAACACGGATACTTTTGAAGTCAAAGTTGAGATGACGCCCGACATGTTCACCGATAACGTCGGCGAAGTTCAAGCGCGCAGAAAAGTTTTGGAAGACGGTTTGCGCTCGATGCTCGGCATTAAGGCGAAAGTTACGCTTGTCGCGCCGAAGACGATAACGCGCAGTGAAGGTAAAGCCGTCCGCGTCATCGACACCAGAAAAATTTAGGTTATAGGGGATAGCTTATAGTTGATAGGAAAACCTAAAACCTAAAACCTATAACCTATAACCTATCAGCTATCAACCGGAAAGGAGCATAAAAAATGAGCGTCAATCAAGTTTCGGTTTTCCTTGAAAATAAGCCCGGCACGCTGAACAAATTGACTGAAGTTCTCGCGGCGAATAAAGTTAATATCCGCGCCTTGAGCCTTGCCGAAACCAGCGAGTTCGGAATTGTGCGCATGTTGGTTAATGACGTTTTCGAGGCAACCAACGTTCTCAAGGAAAATAATTTTGTCGCAACTCTTACGCCCGTTTTGGCTTATGCCATTGAAGATAAGGCGGGCGACCTCAACAATCTTTTGGAAAATTTCAGCGCGGCGAACGTCAATATCGAATACATGTACGCCTTCGCGGGCAAAACTCGCGCTTACATGATTTTCCGCGTCAACGACACCAAAAAAGCTGAAGCCCTTCTCAACAGCAAAGGTTTGAAATCTTTGACGCAAGAAGAAATTTCGGCAGTGTGAAAAGCAATTAGTAATTTGCAATGAGTAATGAGTAATGATTTCGTCTTTAATTGCTCATTACTCATTATTCATTTCTAATTGCTTTTCGGAGGTGACGCTTTGGATAAATACAGACTCAAATTTGATGATTCGCAAAATTTCTTCCGAGTTTTTGCGGAGGCAAATTTAAATTTCGACGGTTGTACTTTGGAAAATGTTTTCATCACGCCCGAAATTAATTTTTGGGAAATAAAAATCGTCACAGACAAAAATTTCGACAAACAAATTTTGCGAGCCGCCGAAGATTTTTTGCATAATCGCTACGGTGCCGACGTTAAAATCGAAAGCGAATTCATTGCCGGTTGCGAAGTCATTCCGAAAGAAAAAAAATCTCCCGAAAAAATTTCTCCCGAAAATAAATCTGCGCGGAAAAAATCGGAGCCCGTCAACAAAACTGCTCCGCCCGCCAAAAAAATTAACGGCAAAAAAATTTCGGGCGAAGTCACGAAGATAAAAGACATTCGCGAAGAAAACGTTGCAATCGTGATTCAAGGCGAAGTCGGCGAAGGCGATATGAACGGCGTAAAACTTCGCGAGTTCAGAAACGGCACAATCGGCGTAAGTTTTTGCGTCACCGACGACACCGACGGCATTTGCTGTAAAAAATTTTTCAAGGACGATAAAAAAGCCGACGCGCAACCTTTCGCCGACATGCTTAAGGCGGGAACTCTCGTTAAAATTTCCGCCACGCCGAAATATGATGATTACTCCAAAGAAATTGTACTTTTTATCAACGCCCTTGAAATTTTGGAGAAAAATTCCGTTCGCGAAGACAAAGCCGAAGTCAAGCGCGTTGAACTTCATGTTCATACACAAATGAGCGCGATGGATGCCGTCATTCCCGTCGAAAAATTAATCAAGACTGCCGCCGATTGGAATTGGAAAGCCGTTGCCGTCACGGATCACGGAGTCATTCAAGCTTTTCCGAACGCCGCGCAGACTGCCGAAAAACTCGCCAAGCAAGGAAAAAAAATCAAAGTCATTTACGGCATGGAAGGTTATCTTGTCGGCGAAGATTTCAAACAGAAATTTGCTAATCACATTATCATTCTCGCCAAAAACAAAGTCGGGCTTGCAAACCTTTACAAATTAATTTCTGTCAGCCAGATTAAGTACATGTATTATCGCCCGCGCATTCCGAAAAATCTTTTAAGTGAACTGCGCGAAGGTTTGATTTTGGGTTCGGCTTGCGAGGCGGGCGAATTGATTCGCGCAATCGTCGCGGGCAAATCGGACGCCGAGATTGAAGAGATAGCAAATTTCTATGACTACTTGGAGATTCAGCCGATTCATAACAATGATTTTCTTGTTCGCAGTGAAGAATTCCCCGACGTGACGACCGATGAAGATTTGATAAATATTAATCTCAAAGTCGCCGCGCTTGCAAAAAAATTGAACAAGCCGCTTGTCGCAACCACCGACGCCCATTTTCTCAATCCCGAAGATAAAATTTGCCGCGCAGTTTTAATGCACAGCAAAGGTTATCAAGATGCCGACCTTCAGCCGCCGCTTTATCTTCGCACAACGGAAGAAATGTTCGCGGAGTTTAATTATCTGGACGAGGCAACGGCTTATGAAGCGATTGTCACAAACCCGAATAAAATTGCAGACTCGATAGAATTTTTGAAGCCGATACCCGACGGACTTTATTCGCCGCAAGTGGCGGGCGCGGAAGAAGAAATTCGCGAAACTTCCTACAGAAAAGCGCGACAGCTTTACGGAAAAAATTTGCCGCCGTTGGTTGAGGCGCGGCTTGAACAGGAACTTAAACCGATTATCGGGCACGGTTTCGCGGGACTTTATTTAATCGCTCAAAGGCTCGTGAAAAAATCAAATGACGACGGCTATCTTGTCGGCTCGCGTGGAAGTGTCGGCTCGTCTTTTGTTGCGACTTTGATAGGAATTACCGAAGTAAATCCTCTGCCGCCGCATTATCGTTGCCCTAAATGTCTTTACAGCAAATTTTTTACCAAAGGCGAAGTCGGTTGCGGCTACGATTTGGAAAATAAAAAATGTCCCGTCTGCGGGCATCCGCTGATTAAAGACGGGCATGACATTCCTTTTGCAGTTTTTCTCGGCTTCGACGGCGATAAAGTTCCCGACATTGATTTAAATTTTTCGGGCGAATATCAATCGACGGCGCATAAATACACGGAAGTTCTTTTCGGCAAGCACAATGTTTATCGCGCAGGGACGATTTCAACCGTTGCGGAAAAAACTTCTTTCGGTTTGGTTAAAAAATATTATGAGGAGCGCGGGCAGAAAAAACACGGCTCGTTTATCGCGAAAATCGCGGCGGGTTGTCAAGGCGTCAAGCGCACGACCGGGCAACATCCTGCGGGAATTATGGTTGTGCCGCGTGATATGGACATTCATTATTTTACGCCGATTCAATATCCCGCCGACAACAAAGACGCCGCCACTACCACAACGCATTTCGATTATCATTCAATCAGCTCGCGGCTCGTCAAGCTCGATATTTTGGGGCATGTTGATCCGACGATGATTCGCATGTTGGAAAATTTGACGCACAGAGATCCGAAAACAATTCCGCTTGACGACAAACCGACATTGAGTTTATTCAATTCGACAAGTGCACTTGGTTTGACGCCTCAACAAATCGGAACGAAGTCGGGGACATACGGCTTGCCGGAATTCAGAACGAGTTTCACGCGAACGATGATTGACGATACCAAGCCCGATTGTTTCAGCGACCTTGTAAGAATTTCGGGCTTTTCTCACGGCACGGACGTTTGGCTCGGCAACGCGCAGGATTTAATTCGACAAGGTACTTGCACTTTGAAAAACGCAATTTCTGCCCGCGATGATATTATGATGTATCTGATTCATCACGGCGTTGACGCGCTGAAATCTTTTAAGACAATGGAGAGCGTCCGCAAAGGCAAGGGCATTAAAGCGGAGGACGTTGAAGATTTAAAATCTCATGAAGTTCCCGAATGGTACATTGATTCTTGTCAAAAAATAAAATATCTTTTCCCGCGAGCGCACGCAACCGCTTATGTCATGATGGCTTATCGAATTGCCTATTGCAAAGTTCATTATCCGCTGGCTTATTACGCGGCGTATTTTTCAAAGCGCATAACCGAATTTGACGCCAATGAAATTATCAAGGGGCAACAATATGTTAAGCGCAAGTTGGATGAGCTGGAAGATTTGTCGGACGAACGCAAGCTTGACATTAAGGAAGGCGATTTGCTGGCAGATTATCAAGTTGTCTATGAATATTTTTTGCGCGGCTTTACTTTCGAGCGCGTTAATCTTTACGAGTCGGCGGCGGAAGATTTTATTATCAAGAAAAATTCTCTGCTGATGTCGTTGAGTTCGATTCAAGGCGTGAGTCCGGCGGCGGCAAACGGAATTATTGAGGCTCGCAAGGGCGGAAAATTTTCTTCGGTTGATGACTTGAAAAACCGCGCAGGTTTAAACAAAACCGTTATCGCCGCACTCAAAACACACGGTTGCCTTCGCGATTTGCAGGAGACTAATCAAATAAGTCTGTTTTAGTTGCCCCCTTTTTTCCAAAAAGTGGGAACGCAAAACCATCTCGGCGTCTCGTCACTTCGATTCTTTCAAAATTTCTTTTTGTAGATTGAACAAACTTTTCTTTTGCCGCCCCAAAAGAAAAGTTTGCAAAAGAAAAGGG
>ERZ842401.6523-NODE-6523-length-12429-cov-4.585098_pt1 | contig 12429 bp, 10 predicted proteins | sample MGYA00521270_ERZ842401 | MGnify/ENA primary metagenome ERZ842401 (study PRJEB31892, sample SAMEA3878208) | bioreactor metagenome | biome: Moose rumen | place: Sweden | collected 2011-10 | study: EMG produced TPA metagenomics assembly of the PRJEB12797 data set... | reverse complement strand
CATTGAACCTCATTACCTGCGGGGTTGCGCAAGAGACTGCCATCAGCGCACAGACCGCAATGGGCAAATATCTTAAAGGTGATATGAATCTTTTCATAACTGCTTGATTTTTAATTGTTACAGTATATTCAGGCTCTGTTCCCTGATTTTTTCAAGTTCGTCTTTCATCTTTACTACGAGTGCCTGGATTAGGGCATCGTTGGCCTTGCTTCCCAGGGTGTTGATCTCTCGCCCCATCTCCTGAACTATGAAGCCCAGTTTCTTGCCCGCCAGCGGCTCTTTCCTGAGGGTGCTTGTAAAGTAGCTGCAATGCTGGGCAAGCCTGACCTTTTCTTCGTTGATGTCGAGTTTTTCTACATAAAAGACCAGTTCCTGTTCAAGCCTTTCCGGATTGGCTTCGGCGGCATTGCCTATCTTTTGCCGGAGCCTTTCCTTTATGGCCGGTACACGCTTGACATCCAGTTTCTTTACTTCTTCCAGATATGCAAGAATGTTGCCAACTCTTTGCAAAACGTCCTTTTCCAGGGCCTTTCCTTCTGCCGTACGGTATGCATTCAGCTTTTTTATGGCCTGAGCTATGGCCCGGTCTATCTTTGCCCAGTCCGAGTCTGAGATTTCCTGCTCCTGAGTTTCAATCACATCCGGAATCCTAAGAATGGCAGACAGTATGATGCTTTGGGATATGTTGTCCGAAGCAATCAGGCCTTCCGTTTGTTTCATGAATGCTTTTACGGCCTGAGTGTTGATCTGCTTTTTCAGAACTCCGCCCTTCATTTCCTGGCCGATGGCAAAGTCTATGCTTCCGCGCACGAGTTCTGTTGCCAGCAACTTTCTTATTTCCAGCTCTTTCTCTTTTGGCAAAAAAGAACCTTTGATGCTTATGTCTGCATTTTTTCCGTTCAGCGATTTAATCTCAACGGTTATTTTGCTGTGGTCGGAAAGGGTACATTCGCCTTTTCCGTAGCCTGTCATAGATTTTATCATATCGCACAAATTTAATATATTTTCTCGAGCAGAAATGAGTATATTTGCCGTTTGAAAAAACAATCTTGCATTATGGAAGACAAAAATCTCAACACCACTGCTGAGGAGTCCAAAAACCTCAACTTCATAGAAGAAATCATAGAGGAAGATCTCAGATCCGGAAAACACAAGAGCATACTCACCCGTTTTCCTCCGGAGCCTAACGGTTATCTTCATATAGGGCATGCAAAGAGTATCTGCCTGAACTTTGGAGTTGCTAAGAAATACGGTGGCAAGACCAACCTCCGTTTCGACGACACCAACCCTACAAAAGAGGATGTTGAGTATGTAGATTCCATAAAGCAGGACATCCGCTGGCTTGGCTTCCAATGGGCAGAGGAACGTTATGCTTCGGATTACTTCCCGCAGTTGTATGATTGGGCTGAACTTCTGATTCAGAAGGACTTGGCTTATGTAGATGACCAGACCTTGGAGCAGATCCGCCTCAACCGCGGCACGGTTCAGAAACCCGGAACCCCTTCTCCTTGGAGAGACCGCAGCACGGAGGAAAACCTGGAACTGTTCCGCGCAATGAGAGACGGAAAGTTCAAGGAAGGTGAAAAGGTTCTGCGTGCTAAGATAGACATGGCGCATCCGAACATGCTTTTCAGAGATCCTATAATCTACCGTATCAACTACACTCCTCATCACCGTACCGGTACCAAATGGTGCATCTATCCGATGTATGACTTTGCTCATGGCCAGAGCGATTCCATAGAAGGTATCACTCACAGTATCTGTACATTGGAGTTTGACGTCCACCGTCCTTTATACGACTGGTTCATAGAAAAACTGGAGATTTTCCCAAGCCATCAGTACGAGTTTGCAAGACTCAACCTGACCTATACCGTTATGAGCAAACGCAAGCTTCTGGAGCTTGTAAAGAACAACTATGTAAGGGGTTGGGACGACCCTCGCATGCCCACAATCTGCGGCATAAGAAGAAGAGGATATACTCCTGAGAGCATAAAGATGTTTGCAGAAAAGGTAGGAGTTGCAAAGCGCGACAACATCATAGACCTCAGCCTCATGGAATGGTGCGTCAGAGAAGACCTCAACGCAAGGAGCAACCGCTATATGGCTGTTCTTGACCCTGTTGAACTGGAACTCGAAGGCTGGCCGGAAGGTAAGGTGGATTGGGTAGAGGCTCCTATGAACCCGGCTTTTCCGGACGGAGACAAGCGTAAGATTCCATTTACCGGGCACATCTACATAGAAAGGGCAGACTTTATGGAGAACCCTCCTAAGAAGTATTTCCGCCTGCAACCCGGTGGCGAGGTAAGGCTCAAGTACGGCTACATCATCAAGTGTAAAGACATAGTCAAAGACAATGACGGCAACATCACAAAAATATTCTGCACTTATGACCCGCAGTCCAAGCCTGGAGCCGGCCCCTGGAGAAGCGTTAAGGGAACTATCCACTGGGTGAGCATAGCTCATGCCAAAAAGTTGGAAGTAAGGCTTGTAGATCGCCTCTTTACCGAACAGTTCATGGATCAGATTCCGGCCGAGTCAGACTACAAAGACTTCCTTAACCCTCATTCCATGGATATCGTAACCGCCTATGCGGAACCCGCTATCGCTGAGGATAATTCAGGTATTGCTGTTCAGTTTGAAAGGACAGGCTATTTCTTCAAGGATCCTGACAGCACACCCGAACTTCCTGTATTTAACCGCACCTGCACCCTCAAGGACAACTTCAAGATGAAGTAGAAACCAGATGGCAATAGCCAAACAACTGTTAATCAAATAAGAACACCAAAACCGCCTGATGGTCATAGTCCGGGCTGGTCAGCTCTTTTCGCCTTCATCTTTAGTGGCAATTGGGCCTTCGTAGTGGAGAAACCATTTTTGTCCGTTGCTCAGATGCACGTCAATATCAGCAACATAGCCTACAGATGGAATGAAGTTCAGGCAGAATGTTCCGGTTGCGGTGATTGGCAGTATGTCCCATTCGTTGTTTCTGAATATGGGCGCTGACGTCTCATTCATCCATAGAGATATTTCATCTTCATTTTCGTTCCTGTGTGAATCCAGAAAACAGGTGAAGTGATCTTCGTCCAGTTCCGGAAGGGGCTTGGAAACATCTATAGTCTTGCCTAGAACCTTGGCCGGAATCCAGATGCGGAGTCTCTCCGTGCCATCTGAGAATGTTACATCGTATGCATCAACCTCAGGGCTGCCCATAAAGTACTTGTAGCCGCTTGCGTCCTTGATTGGGTAGGAGGTGTTGTTCTTGGTCAGATACCAGTAAACCTTGATGTTGGCGGTGTTTCTTACGGCTCCGCAGATGGCAGTAAGGGTTGTGCTGCCAGCGGAAACGCCTGTTACCTTGCCGTTCTCGTAGGTGGCAATTTCCGGCTTTGTGGCAGATACGGTCAGTTCCCCTGCATTGGTGGCGTTGGCAGGAAGGGTGCTGATGCTTACGTCAAGGCTCTGCCCAACAATGGTTTCCAAGCTGTTTGGGGTAATTTCTATCTGCTCTACAAGTATGCTTTTATGTGTCTTGGAGCATCCTGAAAATATGGCAGAGGATAATATGAAAACTACTGCAACAATGGTTCTTGCTGCAATTGTTGAAGGTGTTTTTGTGTTCATAGCTCAGATTATTTCAAAGAGGTTCAGAAAGCCGGTCATCATAAAAACGCTGCGTATGTTGTCATTGATGTTTTTCACAACTACCTTTCCGCCTTTCTGGTTGGCAGCTTTTCGGAGTGTGAGGAAAATTCGCAATCCGGATGATGAAATGTATTCCAGAGCGGTGCAGTCAAGAACTATGGTTTTGTCTGCATCATTCTGGAGAATTAGCAAATCGTTTCCGACTTCCAGTGAAGCAGGGGTATCGAGCCTGCCGATAAGTTCTGCGGTAACAGTGTCTTCGAGCCTTTTGGTGTTAATCTTCATATATAGGTGTCCTTTTACTTTTGATTTCTGGTTATGCAAAGCGCCTTGTCATCGTCAGGATGTTTTTGCCGTCTTTATATGAGTAGCCCACCCTGTCCATAATGTTTTTGTAAAGGTGTATGCCCAAGCCTCCTATCGGGCGTTCGCTGGCATCGGATGTCGTATTGACCTTAGGGGCGGAAGTGGGGTTGAAAGGTTTGCCGTAATCTATCAGGTTGAATTGTATCTCTCCACCGCGCACTGACGCATTTATGTCTATAGGCATATCTTTCTTGTCCTCGTAGGCATAGTTTATAATGTTGGTTACGGCCTCTTCAACAGCAAGATTTATGCTGGAACAGAGCTTGGGGGAAATTTTGTTTTCCTCAGCGATATGGCTGACAAAGTCTGAAAGCCTGCTTATCTGCTGTATGTCGTTTGTTATGCGTAGGCTGTAAGAACCTATGGCTTCATTGGAGCTGGTTGCGGAATTGTTGCCGGAAACATCGGCATCTTTGTTCAGGTAGTGGATAAACAGCATTGTCATGTCATCGCTCTGAGGTGCTCCGTTCACAAACCGGGCAACAACTCTCTGTACTTGCTCGAGGTGTTTGAAAGAGGCCTTCCTTCCGGAGAGGGAATGCTTAAGCCTCTCAAGGCCAAAAAGTTCGTGATTTATATTCTCAGCCTCGGTGATGCCGTCTGTATATAGGAAAATGGCATCGTCGTATCTGAAAGAAGTCTCCTGCTCGCTGTAGCTCATTCCTTTGAGTATTCCGATGGGCAGGTTGGGAACGACATTGAGACTTTCTATGTTATCGGTGAGGAGCAAGGGAGCGTTGTGGCCCGCATTGCAGTACTTAATTTGGCCGTCAGAAAGGTTCAGCACTCCGCAGAAGAAAGTCACGAACATATTGCTTTCATTCATGTCAGCCATGCTGTCGTTGATGGAAGAGACAATAGCGGAGGGGCTGTCTTCTCTTGAGGAGACACTGCGGAAAAGGCTTCTGGTGACCGCCATCACCATGGAAGCCGGAACTCCTTTGCCGGAAACATCTCCCACGCAGAAGAAGAGTTTCTCATCGCGGATAAAAAAGTCATAGAGGTCTCCTCCAACTTCCTTGGCGGGAACAATAGCAGCAGCCATATCTATGTCCTTTCTGGTTGGGAACGGAGGAAAGATCTTGGGAATCATAGACATCTGTATTTTGCTGGCTATGTGAAGTTCATTCTCCATCTTCTCCTTCCTTTCGCTTATGGCCTTCAGGCGAATCTGGCTGTTGGCTACAGCACGCATTATGAAAAACAGCACCAGAAGACCCAAAATCTGGAGAATCCTTATGGAGCCTGTGAGTTTGTTGAGGTTGGCAAACACCTCCTTTTCAGGCAGAAATATGTTTATGGCCCAACCGGTCCTGTCTATCGGGCCGAACAGGACTATATTCTTCTCGCCCTCATAGGTAAGCTGAATGTTTCCGCTTTCTCTGTTGAGAGTGGCATCGTTGAGCCTCTTGAGGTCGTTGGAGTCTTTGGAAGATTTGGCAAACTCGTTGATATTGCTTTTCATTACCAGAGTTTCAGCCGGGCTGACCATAATCTTGCCGCTGCGGCTGATAACGGTGCTGAAAGCATTGGGGTATATTTTTATACCTTCCATCAGCGATGACAGCCATCCAAGATCCAAGTCTGCGGTCAGGACTGCCGCTATGCGTCCGTTCTTATCTTTTATAGGAACGGAGTAGGTGGTCATAAGGATTTCTCCGCCTCCGCTATCTATGTATGGTTCAGACCAGTAACCCTTATCTTTCTCTATGGGCCTTGTGAACCACTCCTTTGAAGGGTAATCGTAATCGGCTGTAGCCAAAGACTTGTCTATGATATCTCCGTTTGCAATTGCATAGTATGGGGCATAGAGCGGCATTTTTTTGTAATAGCCGGGAACTATGGCTATTGCAGAACCAGCAACTATAGGGTTGTTGTTTACTATGATTTTGGGTATGTTGGCAAGACTGTCCGGAAATTCCAGACACCACTGCGCAACCCATATACTGTTTCTTACGGCGCTTTCTACCTGGTTTACTATATTCAGGATGCTGTTTTTTGCGGAAACCAACTGGGTTTCGGCTTTGGCAATGGCTTCTGCACGGATTCCTTTTTTTGCATAATATACCTGAAGAAGGGATAAAGCTTCCAGAAAAACAGCAGCAGCGGCAATCAGAATCAGCCCCACCCAGAAAGACTTCTTTTTCATTGCCTTTTCTGAAGCATTCTCTTGTAATTTGTGCGGGTTGTGCCTGTTTGTCATTATTCTGTTCATAATATGCTTTTTAGGGCGGCCCTGAATTCAGGCATAGGGCAGTTTGTGTTTTTTTCTATAATCAAGGTCTTGAGTCCTGCATAGGGGAGTATCATCTCTTCAATTTCCTTCAGCGACATGCCGGACCCGAAATAGACCGGAGCAAAGCAGTTCCAGAATTTAACGGCCAGCGGTTGGGACAGATGGTATGTTTCCAGTATGAATGCCGGGCTGCTCAGGCAGCAGCACAGATAGACCATAGCCACATCAAAGAGGTGGTTCCCCCAGCCGAAATCTCCCAAGTCTATGAAATAGCGCTTGTCTGAGGCAAAGATGGCATTGCTGTACTGGAGGTCTCCATGTAAGGGGCAGTCTTCGTCTGGAGTGTCGGCTATGAACTTTCCTATCTTATCTTTTTCCTCGCCTGAGAAAAACGGGTTCTCTTCCAAGAGTTTATAGTAGCGCTCCTTTACTCCTTCAAACTGTGAGGTGTCTATGTGCATCGAGTGTAGATCCAGACACATTTGGGCGAATTCTGCTGCATAGTGCCCTACCTTTTCCGGATGCTGGCTGGTTGCCCTTGAGTATGAGACTTTGCCGGCAATCCTGTGGAAGCGGATGCCGTAGCGCCCGTTTTCCGTTACTACATAATCTCCCGGTTGAGGTGTAGGTATGCCAAGATCGTAAACCTTACGTGAAAGCAGCATCTCGTTCAGAGGCTGCTCAATCTTGCCCGGAAAGTAGAGCTTGAGCATCACGGAAGGGTCGGTCTTATGATCATAGCTCTCTCCGTTGGCGCCTCCGCCGGAAAGAATGTAGTCGTCCAGAGAAATCTTGATTGGTGTCATCTTGCAATAGTGTCTGTTATTCTGTGTCTTGAGGCCTTCCGAAAACCTGTTCTATGAGTCTTTCGAATTCTTTATAGGCAAAGGTTTCTTTGAGTTCTCTCAGCGATTCTGCCAGACCCCTGTAGTGCCACTCATGGTCTTTGCGGTCTTTTGTGGTGAAGATTTTCCACAGTTCGTCTCCTTTTACGGAGTAATCTCTGGCTATTGCCCTCATGTTGGAGAGTTTGTCTCCGAGGGCAACTGTCTTGGTTTCAAAAGAGGCCTTGGCAAGACGGTCTATGGCAGCTTGCTTGCGTTCGTGCCAACTGGCTTTATCGCTTTTTCCGGGTATGCCTTTATCGCTTTCTGCTTCTACGATATCGGCAATGCGGTCTCCAAATTCGTTGCGTATCATCTCAATAGATACGTAGGTGTCTTCTACGGTGTCGTGTAGGGCTGCAGCGGCCAACAGTTCCTGATCAGAGGTCATTGTGGAAACTATTTCAACAGCTTCCATCGGATGCACAATGTAAGGAAAGCCTTTGCCACGCCGCTCGGTTCCTGAGTGTGCTTTTACGGCAAAGATGATGGCTTTGTCCAGCAGTTGGGTGTCAAGGGGTTTGTTAGCCATTTTCTATTGGTTCATAAACGGGAGATCCCGGGCCTGTTCAATAATCATTTCGGCCCATACGTCACTGCCGTTTTGGGTTCCGTTGATGAGTTCGTATAGGAATCGCATATCTGCCTTTCCTCCATCGTTCTTAAGAATGTAGGCTATGCAGAGGTTCTGAGGCCCCAGAGAAGCAGATATGACATCCAGATCGGTGAGCCCCATTTGGTAGCTCGCTATCTGATAAGCAGCATCGGAATACTTCTTTATGATTCTGTTTACATCTCCAAGGGTCTTACATCCAATCCCTTTGAATATGGGCAGGTATTGCATGAGAGAAACTGGCTGGATTTCTGCTTGATTCATAGACGCTATATGGCGGTTGAGGTTGTCAAACGGCTTTAGATCCAGATAACTCTTGAAGGTGTCTCCGTCAAGGGGCACCTCATCCAGTTTGCCGGAAGAAACAAGGTTGCGGATACTTCTTCTGTAGTCCGTAATCTCGGAACGCATCCTGCTGAATTCATCATCTATCAGTTCCAGCATGCCGGCAAGACGGTTCATAGAGCGTAAATATCGCTGAGGAATCTCTACTCCGGATTTGTAGCCGGTGTCGTGATCCATGTTGGCCCAGGCGTGTTGCAGAACCGTACGGAGTTGAATTTCAAATTTATGAGGGTAATCTTTCAGACTGCATATATAGTGTCTTGACAGATAGCCGAAACTGTCTATCTGGAGGAGTTTCCTCTTGTCCACAGAATTATCCCAGTCTATTTCAAACAGTTTTTCTATGGCTGAAGCAACTTTGTCAACGTCATCGGTATAGAACGTTATAACCCTCAGGCCTATAATGTCTGTAATGTCTGCAAGGGAACCGTATTTGTTGCCCTTACGTTCAAGTTTTTCTGCCAAAGAGTATTCTGTCTTTACCCTGTATTCTATGGATGCCAGATGAAGCCCTGCGCCCTCAAGCTCTTTGGCCTTAAGCCGTCCTTCAAGTTTTGAAGATATTTTGCCGGAGCCGGAAAGAACCTGCTCCAGGAGGTTTTTGACTTCTGCGGCCACCTGCTCGAATTCCGTCTTTTTATCTTTGAACTCCTGAAGGATTTTCAGAGAGCAAGCATCCAGATTAAAAGTGGGGGTCATTGTTGATCTAAATTTGAAAGATTTGCACAAATTTAGGAAACTTTTTTTTAAGCCACTGTGCTGTCAGCTTATTGAGGAGTAGTCTTTGATTTCCTTGCCGGCTTTGCGGAGGATTTTAATGCGTTCTGTAAGCAGCTGGCTCTGAGGTTTTTGGAGCAGAGGGTCGTCTTCAAGAATCTGAAGGGCAGTCTGACGGGCTTCTTCAAGATATTTTCCATCGCGATACAAAGAAGAAATATGGAGGTCAATTGCAAGACCGCTCTGCGATGTGCCCTCGAGGTCTCCGGGGCCTCTCATCTTCATATCCTCTTCTGCCAGGACAAATCCGTCTGTGGTCTGGCACATGAGTTCCAGACGCTTCCGGCTCTCTTTGCTGAGCTTGTAACCGCTCATGAGGATGCAGTAGCTCTTGGAAGCTCCTCTTCCTACTCTGCCTCTGAGCTGGTGGAGCTGGCTGAGACCGAACCGTTCGGCGCTCTCTATTACCATGACTGTTGCGTTGGGAACATCTACACCCACTTCTATTACGCTGGTAGCTACAAGGATATGCGCCCGCCCGGAGGCAAAGAGGTTCATGTCTATGTCTTTGTCTTCCGGCTTCATCTTTCCGTGGACTACGGCAGTTATGTATTTTGGGGTCTTGAATTCTTCTATAATGCGCATGTAGCCGGCCTCAAGATTTTCATAGTCCATCTTTTCGCTTTCTTTTATGAGCGGATATACCACAAAGACCTGACGCCCTGCATCTATCTGGGAGCGCATGAAGTCAAAGACCTGCCTCCGCTGGCTTTCCCAAGCATGCGTGGTTACCACCGGAGTACGGCCTGGAGGGAGTTCGTCTATGATGCTCACATCAAGGTCGCCGTAGAGGGTCATGGCAAGAGTTCTGGGAATAGGGGTGGCAGTCATCACCATTACATGAGGAAGTAATGAGGTAAGGCTGCCGGCGGAGTCGTCGTTCTTGTTCCAAAGCCGGCTACGCTGGTCAACCCCGAAGCGGTGCTGTTCGTCTATGATTGCAAGACCCAGGGCCTTGAACTTTACACGGTCTTCTATGAGGGCGTGGGTTCCTACGATTATGTTTATGGAGCCCTCTTCCAGGTCTTTGAGAATCTGCCGGCGTTCTTTTGCCTTGGTGTTGCCGGTCAGAAGGGCTACTTTTGCGTCCGTTGCCCTCAGGAATTTGGATATGCTTGCAAGATGCTGGTTGGCAAGTACTTCTGTAGGGGCCATGATGCAGGCCTGATATCCGTTGTCAACGGCAATGAGACTGAGCAGCACAGCCACCAGAGTCTTGCCGCAGCCTACATCGCCCTGCAGCAGGCGGTTCATCTGCTTTCCGCTGCGCATATCTTCCCTCATTTCCTTGATAACTCTCTTTTGGGCATTTGTAAGAGAGTATGGCAAAGCCTGATAGCATCGGTTGAAATTATCGCCGACCTTTGTCATAATTATGCCTCCGCTCTTGCTCAGACGTATGTTCTTCTGCTTGAGCAGGCTGAGTTGCAGGTAAAAGAGCTCTTCAAACTTGAGCCTCTTCTGCGCGGCTTCCAGCTCCCGCATTCCGGTGGGGAAGTGTATGTTTCTCAGGGCATCTTCCAGAGGGCACAGGCCTTTGCTTTTTATCATGGACCGGGGGAGTGTTTCCGGAATATGTCCGGCAACCCTTTCAAGAATCAGGCTTTGGATCTTGGTTATGGCCTTTATTCCGAAACCTCCGTTCTTCATCTTTTCCGTAACGGAGTAAATTCCTGCCATTGAGCCTGTTCCATATGTCTGGGCTTCTGATGGCTTATATATCTCCGGGTGAACAAGGTTAATGTTGTGGTTGAAGGCGGTAGGTTTGCCAAAGGCTATGAATTCTTCTCCCTGACGCAGCTTTTCTCCTATCCATTTCAGTCCGCTGAAAAACACCAGGTCTATGCTGCCCGTAGCATCTTGCATGGTAGCAATCAGACGGGCCTTGCCTCTGATGGGACGTCCTCCGGAAAACCCTACCAGTTCTTTTCTGACTATTACGCCCCTTATCTGGATGTATGACGAGGACGGGGCATCTTCGGCCTCCAGAAGCTGACTGTCTGTTATGCTGCTTATAGGGTGGATCTTGCTTTTGTCTATCCAGCGGAACGGAAAGTAGTAAAGCATGTCCGAAAAAGTGTGCACTCCAATTTCCTTGGCCAGTAGTTCGGCCCTTTTGGGGCCTATGCCAGGAAGGTACTTTATGTCCGTGTCCATTATGGCAGCACTCATAACAGTAGCAAATGTATGATTTTTTTGTAAATTGCACCTTAATATGAAAAAGAAACTAGTTATTGGAATTACCCAGGGCGACAGCAACGGAATCGGGTACGAGGTTATTATCAAAGCCCTTTCAAACGCCAATGTTCTGGAATTGTTTACTCCGGTAGTTTATGGCTCCTCCAAGGCCTTTGGCTATTACCGCAAGCATATACCGGAAACAGAGAATATTAACACAAACCTGGTCCTCTCTGCAAAGAACGCACATCCCAACAGGGTGAACATAGTCAACTGCACATCGGACGACCTGCCTATAGAGCCGGGCCGCCTGACTCATGAAAGCGCAAAGGCTGCCATAGCATCTCTGGAAATGGCCGTCAAAGAGGCTAAAGCCGGATATATCGATGCCATAGTTACAGCACCTTTCAGCAAGAAGGGAGTTACGCTGGAACATTTCAAATATGCCGGACATACGGGCTATCTCATAGAAACCTTTGGGGCAAAAGACGGTCTGATGTTCATGTGTTCAGACAATCTGCGTGTAGGTGTTGTTACGATGCACATTCCTCTGAAAGAGGTATCGTCATCTATCAACAAAGAAATAATAATGAGCAAGCTGAGGCTGATGAATCAGTCTCTGCGAAGGGATTTCTGCATAGAAAAGCCCAAGATTGCAGTGCTGGGCCTGAACCCTCATGCCGGCGACAAGGGGCTCTTGGGCAGCGAGGAAACCGACATAATAATTCCTGCAATCAAAGAGGCCAATGCGGAGGGCATAGATACCTTTGGACCTTTTCCTCCGGACGGATTCTTTGCAGCTACCCTGCAGGCCAAATACGATGCAGTGCTGACAATGTATCACGATCAGGGTCTGATTCCTTTCAAGACACTGTCTTTTGATACGGGAGTCAACTACACCGCCGGCCTGCCTGTGATACGTACTTCGCCGGACCACGGAACCGCCTTTGACATAGCAGGCCAGAACAAGGCCAACCCGCGCTCCATGCTCAGCGCCATCTTTCTGGCAATAGACATCTACCGCAGCCGCGAGCGTTATCAGGAAATCCATTCCAATCCGCTCAAGGCGCAGATTCCTCAGCCCGAAGACCGCAGAGGCGATTACCAGGAACCTGATCTGACCCAGTAGCCTATGGAAAAAGTTCATCCTCCTATATATCTTTACACAGACGGTTCGTCCAGAGGAAACCCGGGCCCTGGAGGCTGGGGGGCGGTTCTCATTTGCGGGAATCTGCGTAAGGAACTAAGCGGAGGAGAAGCTTCTACAACCAACAACCGTATGGAACTTACAGCCGTAATAGAGGGGCTTAAGGCCATAAGGTGGAAGAACGCCACGGTTCATGTATGGTCAGACTCCTCATACGTGGTCAAAGCCATAGAGGAAGGCT
>ERZ842401.6522-NODE-6522-length-12430-cov-8.140687_pt1 | contig 12430 bp, 12 predicted proteins | sample MGYA00521270_ERZ842401 | MGnify/ENA primary metagenome ERZ842401 (study PRJEB31892, sample SAMEA3878208) | bioreactor metagenome | biome: Moose rumen | place: Sweden | collected 2011-10 | study: EMG produced TPA metagenomics assembly of the PRJEB12797 data set... | reverse complement strand
CTGTTCCGAGTTCGGTTTTCACATTAGCATCTTTCGAGACGAGATCAAAAAATTCTTTTGTTGTTGACATGGGATTTACCTCCTAAAAATATTATTACAAAATTATATTATTGGTAATAACAATTAATAAACTGTTTTATTGCAAGAACGACAAATCTTTAACCGGACATTCCGCAGTCGGTCGGGCTTTCTGGATTGTCTCAATGATTTTCTTTATCCAGCCGCCTTTGTACATTTCACATGCACTTTTCAGCGAGCCCATCAAGTTATATTCGTCCTCAACAAGAGCTGCCCCTCGACAACCGCCGTTGCAATGTTTGTTGAACTTGCACGTCCTGCATTCCTCGTTTGTCTGCATTAAGTCGCCGGCCCTCATGTCGCATAATCTCAAGTGTTCGGGAAAATCTATGCAGTCCCTAAAATGTGTCGCCGGCATCGTCGGGAATAACTTTTCGATTTCCATTCCGATCATCATTCCGCACATCAAGACGCGGCCTTCTGGGGAGATATTCGCGGAAGATCTCGAAAGCGGGCATAACAAAGTCTTCGCTGGATTATATTCCTCTTCGTAGCCGATAATTTTGTATTTATCCGGGGCATTCTTCTTTAAATCGATAAACGACGTAAACATTACATTCATGGGCATTCCGTCCTCATAATAATACGGGAGATAATCAAGATACGCCTGAAATATATCTTTTAAGCCGACTGATTGATTGTTGTGAGTTTTCCATTCGCCGAGATTTGCAGCGTAACCCGTCTTGAATGAACGAACTCCCAATGAAGTAAGGTGATTAATCGTAGCTCTCAGTGTATGTTTATTGCCCTGATGAATTGTCATGCTCGCACTCGTCGCAAATCCCATGTCCCGGCATAACTCAAAAGCTCGGTCAATTAACTTTTGCGCTCCTGTTACGCCTCTGAGCCAGTCATGCCAGCCGTCAACTCCGTCAAAGCTCATAATAAATGAAGAATGGATTTTGCGTTTATCAAGTTCCTTCAAGACGTTTTCATTGACTAAAGCACCGTTGGAATATATCTGAGTGATTACAATTCCGTGTTCAAGAAGAGCGTCGACAATTTCCCAGAAGTCTTTGCGGGTTAATGCTTCTCCGCCGGTTAATGATACGCTCATAACTCCGCATTCGGCTAACATGTCTATGATTTTCATGATATCTTCATGAGGAGCTTCATAGGCGTTTGCGTCGGGAGCTGACATGTAACAATGCTTACACTTATAATTACATTTTCCGGTTATTGCCCAATGAGCTGAACGAATAAGACGATTTGAATATCTCTTGTATTTCTGAAACTCTTTGATGTCTTCTCCCTTTTCACATGGCTCAACGGTCCCTTTTTGCTCGGCTTCGGTGATTATTTCCTTGAGAGCGTCAGGAATAAAGATATCCGAAACGTCAATTTCTCCGTCGCATAATTCGAGGGCCTGCATTTGTTTGGCCGTAATGAAAGCAGTTCCGCCCGTTTTTCTATCGACGACAGCATAAGGAAGTTTGTCCCAGCCCCGCAGCATATAATCATCTTTCAGCCTATAATACAAAATATGTTTACCTCCATTAAGAAAAATACTGCTATTCCCGTTAAAGAACAGCAGCAGATAAAATTAGTTAGTGTACTAGGAACAGAGCCGTCACACCCCGGCGAAATTGTGTCATGCATAGATAGCCAGCGGGCAACCCACATGTTTACCATTTACTATATAATGTGCAGACTCCTTGCACATAAAAGCTTCATCACTATCAAGGCACTTAGAACAGCCACCGCCCGCTACAGCTTCAAGCTCAGCTTCTGAGAGTTTCTCCGTAGCGTTAAGGTCAAAGCCGTGTGCTTAAGCGACTTTTGCCGTAACCTCTTCAAGAGTTTTCTTCGCGTCCTCGCCTAAGCCTTTTTCCTTCATGAGAGCGACTAAAGCCCTGATTGATGCTTCACCGAGTTCCTGTTTGACGTTCGCATCTTTCGACACGAGATGAAAGAATTCCTTCGTGCTCGACATGGGATTTACCTCTTAAAGTTTTAATGAACACGATTATAACATAAATAACACATTGCCACACATTATTTACAGGATATTTCGTGCAATTTATTTCTCAGTTGATGATGAGGCTTCAAGCTGGAGCGTTGGTTGTTCGCTTGAGAGTTCTGGAGTTTGTTCCGTAAAAATGAATTCCGGCAGCATTCCCGTTGATGTGACGACTGAGCTTAAAATATTTTTCACGTTCTCGTCAGCCTGAAGCAAAATCCCGTTCTGAAGTTCAGTTTCTTTCACCTTATCGATGTCGGATTTAATTTCGCGGTTCTGGTCCTCAAGTTTTACGCTCGTGAAAATTCCTGCGCTCTGGTCAAAAACTTCAAAGCTGTTCATGTCAGGATAAGAATCAAGAATTTTACTATGAGGCAGCATAATTTTTACCTTGTTGCCGTCGTAACTCTCCGAAATTTTCACTTGGGACAAATCACAGCCGCAGACGATTACGCCGTCATATTTCATCATGAATTTTCTCGTCGTGCCCGGAAAGTTCATGTTCAAGCCGGGAATTTTTACGCCCTCAGAAAAAGAAACGATTGATTGAAAACGTCTCCTGATTGTTGCGAGTTCTTTGACTTTTTCGATGCCCTCAAGAATTGTAGTTCGGACTGTGTGATTGGGATTAGGCTTCTTCCCTGAGAGCTTCATGAATAAGAATACGTTTACGCCGACAGAGATCATGAGGACTAAAATTACTACGATTGCTAGAGACAAAATAAATTTCCTCCCGTCAATGATTTTATGCGCTAAAATAATGACATGTTGAGCAAAATTTGACAAGTTGAAGGGGGAATTAATATTAACAACTCAGAGATTATCACGAACTTGAAAACTCTCGGACTTGACGCAGGAGCAAATCTTGATGATATTCATTCGGCATTCAGGAAACTTGCGCGTGAGCTTCATCCTGACGTTACGGGCCAGAAGAGCAATTTACGTTTTCAGCAGATTACGGGAGCTTATTCCATCCTGAAGGCATTAACTCCCGAAGAACTTGAAGCAGTCGCAAAATCCCGGCCAATTTCCAAAGTTGATAATGCCGCAAAAACTGAGAAAACAAAAACTTCAGAGGAAGCCGAGAAGGCAGAAACAATTCATTCTGCCGAAAAAATTGACGGAATTCTTGACCAATACGAACGAAAACTTAAAGATTACATTTCTGCACATCAAACCGTGAGTGAAGACGAAATGAAAGCAATAATCTTCAGACTGAAATCGCGTAATCCCAAAGTCATTAACTCAGCGTTAAAGCATTCAGGACGTATCACAAACCGTACGGAGTTTCGCAAAGCATTCACAGAAATTCTTAGGCGTTCGGAAATTGACGAGAGCCTTGCGACCGCCGCCGGTTCATTGCAATTTGACGACACAATCAGAAAATTAATCGCTATGGATGCCGCCGATAATGCCGCGAATATCCCAACCGGATTAATAATCAGCCTTGCCGGTTCGGACTCGGACATAATCGAAAGTTTTTTGCTTCATGTTAAGCCCGATGATGTCGCGATAATTTTACGGCGGTGGCCTCAAGGTAAAATCATGGACACAAACGTAATCAGGCATCTATTATCTTCGGACGACGCTAGAATTCTTGTGCCTACGCTTGGAGCTATGAATACGCATTTTCCGAAGTCAGCCTATCAGCACAAAAAACGTCTCGAGGAACTCTCAACTCATCCGACGGCTGCTGTTCGTGCATGGTCAAGAAAGCTCTTGTAATTCTTCAGTCAAGCCTCGTTTTGTAATTCTCAGTCTTAAATCTTCACTGAGATTTTGCATGTCCTGTTCGTTCCAGTCTTTGGAGGCTCGGCCTTCAGTGATTGAGAGCATTGCTGTTTGTGCGGCTTGAACGTCGTTGTCGAAAATTTCAAGATAGCCGCGATAAAGTCTGTTAATTGCGTTCCTGGTGTCTTGAGAGTCAGGCTTAATTTCTGCTCCGGAGTCCAGCCATTTACGTAAAACTTTGCCTACGTCCTGAGAAATCGTGAAAGTGTTGCCGTCGAATAAACGCGTTCTGTCTTTCGAGACTGTTACGGTATGTTCCATGCTCAAATCAAACACAATCGTGAACTCGTAATCCATTCCGTCGCGCTGAACTGGAGCAAGTCCGACTTTGCGAATTTCCGTCTTGCCTCTGTCGTTCTGTAACTGGGCGTAATCAGTCTTGCTTCTCATTGTGGCGATAATATGACACTTTGAGCCTAACATTGTCTCGATTAATCTATTCTGCCAGGGGGTAATTTTTCCCCACGCGACGTAGGAATTTCCGCTTTTCATGCCTGCTGTCAACTTATTATGCATGTCGAGTAATCCGCCTTCACCAGTCCAAGCATGAGATAACGAGTCGATTATCAATATGTCATAGCCTTCCTCTTCAGCCTCGTGAATTGCCGCTAAATATTTCTGCACTGAGTAAGGAGCTGTTAAAGTCTCAACGTCGTAATCGCATGTGTCAGCGTATAAATCTCCTGAGCCGTTTTCAGTGTCGATCATCGCTATTCTTCCGCCTAAACCCTGAGCAATGAGCAATGCTCCGTAAGTTTTTCCCGAACCCGCCGGGCCTGTGATTGCTAGTCTTAATTTTGCTTTACGTCTTTCTGCTCGTCTGAACATGGTTAATCAACTCTCCTCGCTGATAAATAAATCTTATTATAAACAATTTTTACGCTGATTATTCATGTGTCAGAAATCCATCAAGATAAATTTGTCCCTGCTAAATATATTTCCAGTCAGTAAATTTTTCTCGTTAAGTTTACACGTAAAGATTAGTCTTGCTTAAAAATAAATTTGCAATTTTCGCGTTGAAATAATATAATACCCGCTGTTGTGCACGAATCGCTAGCTCAGTCGGTAGAGCACCGGACTTTTAATCCGGGTGTCGGGGGTTCAAGTCCCCCGCGATTCACCAGTAGTTAGGTCCCATCGTCCAGAGGCCTAGGACACAGCCCTTTCAAGGCTGCGACGCGGGTTCGAATCCCGCTGGGACCGCCAATTTTTTTACCCTCAGTTTTGCAAAAATATAAATTTCTCAGCCTGGACGACTTAGTAAACTTTCAATATTTTGTAGTAAGTCTTTTTGTTTTCGTTCTCTCTTAATAAAAGGTCTTAATTCTTGAAATGTTTTGCTCTGTTACTTCCGGCTCGTTTTATTTAGCCAATGAAGCACGTCAGTCTGAAAGAAAATAACAATAACCTTTCATGTTCTTCTTCTAAAACCCTTTTCGGTAAATGTTTCTCTCTAATCTTTGTCCGACGGTTTGGGGTATTTGTTTTTAGGCTTTCTTGCTGCAAAATTAAGAAAAATACTCTGCAATTAAAATCCCAATACTTGGTCGGAGTGGACTAGTAATTACAGTTAGACACACACCCTAGCTGAAGGCTATGATATTTTTGTGCCCTAAGGCTCTTGCAAACTCAAACTTGCCCATGATGTAATAAGTCCATTTCTGAAACACCAAGAATTTCTGTCACTGCTACAAGGTTTGATGTTTTAGGTTCCTTTATGCCCCTCTCTCAAATCGCCCCCTATATGCTTGGCAATTTCATCTTGGCTAAGGTGTAAAGAACGACGATAAAATCCCATAACTCTACCCGTTTCTTTCCAGTCGTAGGGTTGTCTTGGTTCTGCTTTTAATTTCACGTTCTTCTACCTTTTGATATTCAGGGTCGGTCTTTGCTCCCCAATCAGCAAAATACTCGCATAAATCTTCCTGCGTCCTTTTCCAACGTGATAATGCTCATCCTGGTAATTTATCCGACGATATATATGGCTTCAGGAAATCCTACTCCACGATATTTCAGGCAATGTTCCCGGATCGCTGTGGCCTTTTCCTCAAATATCGCTCCAGGAATTTTGACAGCTAACAGCTTAACATAATTACAATATATTCTTCTTGGGTAAGATGTTTTAAGGTCATTGCCTACAAATTCAGCTGCTGAACACCTTAATATATGCGTTTTATCCTGCCGGCTCAGATAATTCCCGCATCTCATACTTTTTACACGCTCTAATGTCCCCGTCGTTTCGTTCAGAACATAAAACGCTGGAACATCACCTGCTTCTTCTGGCTGATTAATTACATTTAATGATTCTGTTTCCTGCTCTGGTTGTATTTCATAAAGTTCATTACCCGCACGACCATGTCAATTGTGGGGAGCGGAATTTTATTCGTTTCACAATCGGATTGAGTTCACATGATTAACTTTCCTTTTGCCTCCAATGAGGTATTCAGTCAGCTTCTTTTCTAAAACTTTTGCCTGTACCCATAACTGCTGCCATTTTTCTTTTTTCTTTAGACAAAGGCAAACGTACTTATCACTTGAAGGGTGAATTAAAAGTATGTCCTTCTTGAGCTGGTTAATGAACTCCTCATACTCTTGGAGCTTCTTCGACGTTTTTTTCTTTGAGGCTGTCGAGTTGGTTTTCCGTGTCTTACGTTTCGGTTCGATTTTACCGATCGTTTTATCGAGTTCATCGGGACTATCTGCTCGTATTTCCGCATTCTTTCACTGACGTAATCAAGCCCCTTAATCAGCGCAGACAAAGAAATTTCTTCACTGTCATGAATTATTTTTACAAATCTATCGCTATGTGTGTTCAGTGTTCCCGGCACTCCCAAATGTGTATTCATCTTCGCACCACATATTTTTCTTGAAGTCGTAGTAATAATTTTCCTCAACCCTGTAATGCGGCTTGCTTCCTCTAAGGACAGTATCAAAAAATGACACTTTATTGATGCTACTCACTTTTCTCGCAATATTGGCGTTTCGCTTTTATCTGTTATCCGCGTTGACGTTTCTGCCGCTGAAATCCAATAATCTCTATCTGTCTTTATAATCTCTGATAATCCATAATATAAATCGTTTGTTTATATCCATTGGAAAATATTTTTCTTCCCGGTCTTACTCTTTTTCCATAAAATTTTTTCCTTGAAGTAAAAATAAACAGCTTTGATTCATGTATCTTCTAAAGGCTTCTCACAAATAAGGCTTCTATATTCTTGCCAGGAGGCGGTCTCGGAGTGATTTAATGCAAACGCTGGTCGGCGTTCTCTTCTTCCTGTTCGTCTTCATATTCAAATTCTTTCGCTCTTTTCGCCTCCTTTTTTGTATTGCGCCTAGCCCTAGTATCGCAGACTAAGGCGTGTTCATTTTTAAGGGACATTTTTACTGTCCTCGTTTCCTTCAGTGTCATCTTGGGTATGTAGTATAGGCTTAACTACTCCTCTCTCCCACAAAGACACTGTGGTAGGACTGACCTTAACAGCATACGCTAAATCAGGTTGCACCATTCCCAACGCTATGCGTCGTTTTTTCAATTCTTCTTTGAATGCCACAGTTACACCTTCCACCTTTCTATAGCTTGCCTCCAGCGCATCGATTTTTGAACGCTCCGAAAATATCTTGTTTGTATAGGAAGTACAAAATCTGCTTCCCGTACACGGGCGAGAAAACTGACGCAAATACTAACATATCTCCCGGTTCGGTTATATTCTGATACACGTCCTTTATTGGGCCGAGCAGTCTCATTATCTCGTCAGGCGTTAGAACTGCTCACTGAACTTCCTTCTGAGACTTCGTTACGCTTTTCTTTGGGAAAATTCCCGTTCCACCCTGAAATGAAATACTCTCCTGCTCCTTAATTATTGTTGTTACTCCCAATCGGTCAGAAAGATATTTCGCCGTCTACACTTTGTTCGGTGCGTAAGCTACCGTTACATGACAGTTCAATGTAATTAATTCGTCCTTGTCGTATGCCGCGTCTAATTGCGCTTTGTTCTGACAGATTAAGTACGCCTTGATGTTCCAGCCTCCGAAATATGCTATCGCCTGTTCAAAAACTCCACTTCTGGCATTAAGATAAATACAAGCTAAAGCATTATCCATTATGTCCCGAATGCGAAAATCACTCACTGCTGTGTTTCTTGTTACGACAGGGTCAGTGTAAAGTCCTAACTTCGCTACTTGCTCAACAACGGGGTGGCACGGACTTTCTCGAACGTTGCCCGTCGGGTCATAAAACACGTCTCCTTCTCGTTTATGTTCGTACTGCTTCCACGAGTTTGCCATGTCCTCGTATCCATCGCCCGTCAACTCCTTTTCCGTCGGGGTCAACCAAGAGCGTGGCAACATTCTAATGTCTCCAGTCTGAAGTCAAAGCCCAGTTCTAGCCATTGATGTCTAGGACTACTACCGAATGTTCCCATTATAAAAGCATCGGGATTACTAACCCTACGCCTTTGCCTGAACGGGTCGGGGCTAAAGCTATCACGTGTTCTTTACCGTTATGACGCAAATAATATTGCTGGCCGTCTTTCGGATTTATCCAGCCTCCTACATAAATCTCATCAGGCTCTCCGTGAAGTCTCCCATAGATACTCGATTTCTTCCTACATTTCACGCAAAATATTGCGTCCCTGCTACTGAGTGGTGATGCTGGTCTCGTTCAAGAGCTCTCGTGCCTTGCGCTTTCTCCTGTCTGGAGCTTTCAGTTCAAGACGTTTCAATTCGTAAATGAAAAAGCTACGGCCTTTTACAAGCGTCAATATGTCTTTCGTCCGTGAAATAACTTCCGCACCCTTCAAATTCGGGAATTGTCCTTGACGAACGATTTTATTTTTCGTTATGTCCTTCTCTGGTGATAATCCTGCCTGTTTCAGTTTTTCAAGCGCGGTCTTGCTCTCCTGTACATTATTCTTGATTTTGTCTAGCATATCGTTTTGCTGGGCTGACGCTTCATAGCCTCGATTTCATTCTGCGACGCTCCTCGTGCATACATGCTTCGGTATACATTTTGCCAGTCTTCTTGATAATTGGCGAGTTCTTCGAGGGTCCATACACGATTGCGAGTTTCTTCAAGTTCTTGTGAGGATTGCGGCTCACTTTCCCACATAACATTAGACTGATGATTACTGTATATTGCGTTGCCCTTGTTGTTACGAATTACTACATCATCGGCTAATCCCTCGTGCCACAAGCTGACCTTCATATTTTTGGTAGAGCCTCAAAAGGATTTCGCTCTCGTGTGCTGAGATTACGTAAACACTGGTCATATAACCGTTTTATAGAAGATTTTTCAACACTTCACTATTCGGAAGCGTATCCTTCATTACTATATTAAATTTCCCATGCAATGCCTCATCAAAAAGACTCTGAGTGTTGCCTCGTATCTGGGCTTGATCTATCAACACTGCTTCGTTATCCGAAAATTTATGCATGACTGTCGAGAGTTGTGTACTTCTTCCGCTTCCCGGCTGGCCGAACAAGATTATTGCTCTCGGTTTCGCTGATGGTTTACGCCCTGAAATCTGCCGTCTCTTCAATTCCTAAAATATTCGGCGGTGTTCCTCGTGGGACTGGCTAAATTTTTCATTGTCGTCTGGCATGGTTATTACTCCTTTCTATTTGCGCCCTCGCGTCCGCGTCTGGCTCGGAGTTTCATGAATGGATAACGTCGCTTTCTGCCATTCATCATGGGGATATGAAAGTTTTAGATTTTCTCCGACTTCTGGCTTTCTATCTAATTTTTCAAGACTGTGGACAAATAAGCTGTGTTTCCCTCTCAACTGCACGCAATATCCCTGTTTTTTATCCACGTGCAAAGAAGTTCACCGCTTCTCCAATTTCGGGAATAATTGGACTTGATATTGAAGGCTCATTTTCTACGCTTGGCGGGGTTTCCTGTATGGGCTGCTGGGGGTGTTCCTGTATTGTCAGCTCCGCATTTAATTTCGCTAGACGTTCCGTGTTCTCTTTCAGCTCGTCTGCATGGGCAAACGGTCGCTGTAATTCTTCCTCCGCCGCCTTTACCTGATTTCGGAAGCCCGTTCCTTCAGGTGCTAATTCTAGGGCAGTCGTCGTCTCACCAAATGTTGAGGCCCATGCGTCAAAATTCTGCAATCCCATTGACTGCAATCTTCCAAACTGGAGATACCTTTGCATCGTATAAAGTTCTGTCATTGAATTGCTCGCAGGTGTTCCTGTCGCAAAGATTATTTCTCATAACGGCACTTCATGAACATGTCGGAGGATTTTTGCGCTTTCGTCTGTGATATTCCCGCCACGTTCTGCATTTTTGTATACAGATAAAGATTTTTATAACCATGTGCCTCGTCTACAAAAAGGCGATCTATTCCAAGCTACTCAAACGTAATTACATCGTCTTTCTTATGGGAAGCCTGCGATTTTTTCAGTTCTCGGATACTATCCGTGATTTCCTAGATTTGTGCGTCTATAAATCTCTCTTGACGTTCACGTGATAACGGGATTTTCTCGAACTAGCTATGTCCGATTATTATCACATCATAATCTCCCGTCGCTATTAGCACATTCGCTCCCGGATAAAGTCTCAGCGTCTCTGTCGCCATTTGTTCCGTCAAGTGATTGGGGACTACGAAAAGGCTCTTATGTGATAAGCCGATACGCTTTGATTCCATTGCCGCCGATGCCATCTCGTAGGTTTTGCCAGCTCCGACCTCATGTGCTAAAAGTGTGTTCCCGCCGTAAAGAATTCTTTCTATTGCGTTCTTCTGATGTGGGCGTAAATTTATTTCAGGGTTATCACTCCAAAGTGCAAATGACTTCCCTTATATTCTCGCCATTCCTTGCCGTCTATATCTCGGACTGTGCTAAATAATTTTACAGCTTTTAATTTCAGCGTTTCCTCGATTATGTCGTAGGCATTTATTGATGACATTCCGTAGGTTGTGTTCGCTAAAACGTTTCCTGCGTCCAGTGTCTTGCTTGATATATTCTATGCTGATGTGTGTTCCGAATAATCTACTGTTATCCGGCCTTTCGCATAACGCGGCGTTTCTAATAATTCGTACATGAACTGTTCAACATATTTCGGCGGCACCCATGTTGAGCCTAATCTCACATCTCGGGCTGGGCCGCTTCTAGGGCTTTCACATTGTCTGTGTATTCGGGATCGTTCTCTGCAAAATATCTCGCTAGAATTAACTTTGGGCATACATCCGCTGTCTGATATTCTGCCTTTCCTGTTCCGTCGGCTGAAAGGCTAGGGACTTTGAAGATTTCTCCACTCAGCTCGGAGAATAATTCTTCCTCCGTTCGTCCTGTCATGGAACTCATATAATCCATTCGTGAACATGTCCGACTTCCCTAAAAAATTATGGTGCGCGTCCACATTTCCCAGTCCGCAGATTAAATAATATGAGCTGTCCTCTTCAAATGCTCTCGCGTTCTGTGTGGCGTTTATCCTACCAAACAAGCTGTCATATTCCAGATTTAATTTTCCCTGAAGTTCCGCAAGCGTCCCGAACTTTCACCATGCCTTTCGCAGTTCTGCGTCTGGATTTCTAGTTCTTCTATCTGGCCCTCGATTTTTCCTAATGCTTCGTGAAGTTGCTCCGATAAATCCGCTCCCTCTATCGGTTCGCAGGTCATCTCATTTTCATTCCCTTACATGCGACTATCCTGCACCATTTTTCCCAATATCATTTCGGGGTGCTGCGCAAAATAACTATTTACTCGGAAGCCGTCCTCATTCTCGCTCGTCTGTATCCAGTCCGCTTGTACGTCATCTACTATTTTTTCTCGCTTCTGGAGAAATATAATATCCGCAGTTACTTCCGTTCTCGCGTTGCTCTTGAACGCTGTGTTAGGCAGTCTTACAGCTCCTAATAATTCGGCTCTTTGTGCTAGATAATTTCGTACTTTTGGATTGCCCTTGTCCAGTGTCTTGGCGAAAAGCCTATTGCAACGTCAAAGAAATTATCAGGGTACTTCGCTCGTTCATACCCGTCTATCGTTATGTCCGCTTTCTGGTAAAGCTGTCGCGCTATCCGTCCAGTTCTACCCCGTACAGCTTCGACTGCTCCATGCTTTCGGGCAATACTCCGAAAAAGTTTCCCGTTCCGCATGGTGGTTCAAGAATATTCCCCTTTGAGAAGCACATTCTTCCCAGCGTCTTATACATCGCACGGGCTATCATTGGTTTTGTTCCCTTATTCTATGACTTACTCCATTAAATCTGAGCCTCGCTTCCTCAAGCGTCGTCTCGTCTGCCATTGTTCGCTCCTAACGCCTCAGACCGTGATGCCGTTCTTCCTGAATGCTGATTTTTGCCTTTTTATCCCCTTGTGTTGCTGGCAATCTACTCGCGGCTTCAGAAAAACTTTCGCATCTCCATCAATCAGCTTCATGTTTCGAATTATTTGTTCAGTAAGAACTGGTGCGCCTGTTCTCATTCCCGTACACGTTCATACTTCAAGATTTCCTCTGACGCTTTCTGCGCCTGATTCATAGCTCGAAACAAGGCGTTCGGGTCTTCCTTCACTGCCTTCACCCAATAATCCACGTAAGCCGCGTGATTATCAAAATGCTCCTGTGTCTGCGGGATTCCTGTTTCTGCCGATACAAACA
>ERZ842401.6521-NODE-6521-length-12431-cov-5.122334_pt1 | contig 12431 bp, 14 predicted proteins | sample MGYA00521270_ERZ842401 | MGnify/ENA primary metagenome ERZ842401 (study PRJEB31892, sample SAMEA3878208) | bioreactor metagenome | biome: Moose rumen | place: Sweden | collected 2011-10 | study: EMG produced TPA metagenomics assembly of the PRJEB12797 data set... | reverse complement strand
AGTTATGGCAAGGGGCGCATACGCCATCTTCCATAAACGTGATGCCTGGACGAGTATCCGGCATCAAACAATGCTTGCAATACTTCATAAAAAAAATTGATTAATAATATTTTGTATATTTATTCTTAATAACAAGATTGGGTGATATACCGAAGACGGTACTATTACTTGGAACGTCTTGATTCTTAATGATTGTTCCTGATCCAACGTTCACATTATTGCCTATAACACACTTGCCCAATATTGCAGAATTGGCATACATACACACATTCTCACCAATAACGGGATGAATATAGTCATTATTACTATCTGCGGTTGACCCTACTGTGCAGTTTTGATAGAAATAAAAGTCTTTTCCTATTTTTGCTCTTCCTATGACTGACCCTACAGGATGTTCACATCCAAATGTTTCCGGAAGCTCGACCTGATAGAATATGTCCACTGCATTCATTATCTTGTTCAGATAATATATTTTTCCGGCCAATTCGTCAAATTCATTATGCCAAAGCGTGTTAGACAAATAATACAAGAATATAAGATACTGGGATGTATGCAGATGATTGAACTTTATGCAAATCTGCCCCCCCCCAGACAGGTCATTCATATATCCATTTATCCTTGATCTCAGACAAATATCCATGCGTTCAAAGACTCTATCTAATTGAGATAAAACAACATCCCTATCCACCTTCGCAAAGGGGAAGAATGAACTTACTTGGCGTTGAATCAAATCCAAGAAATCATTGGTAGGTATCGTCAACTGAATCATAAAGATTTGTTTACTATATCATTAATATTTTTCCCTTGTAAATCCAACAATCGTTCAACTGCCTCTCTAAAGGCGCCATATCCACCTTGTCGTTCGCAGACAATATCTGCTGCGTCCTTTGCACGTTTGTCCGCATCACCAACAGCGAATGAAAGCCCGCAGAATTTAAGGAGTTTAATGTCATTGAGTTCATCACCGATGAAAGCAACATTCTCCATTGAAAGACCTTCCGATACAAGGAAATCCCGCATAGCCTCCACCTTGTGATGGGTGCCAAAGATATACTTTTCTATCTTCAGTTTCTTGGCTCGTTGTTCCACTATTGGCGAGTTCTCTGTGGTAATAAAACCCGCCTTGATACCACACTGGCGCAATAGGAAAAAGCCTGTTCCATCCCTCAGGGAGAACCGTTTCAAGAGTTCTCCCTCGGGCGAATAGTACACGCCACCATCTGTTAGTGTTCCATCAATGTCACAGAAAAACCACTTTATCCTTGCGGCTTTCTGGCGCAGAATGTCAAGCGATGTCTCCATCATAGATTGTCTTATCTGCTGGAATATCCTTAGTGGCTTTCTTTCCAAAGAGATCCCAATACTTCACGGGCGAAATTCCACCACCAGGGCACTTCACCATGATATCTGCTTCCTCTATCACCTTTCCTGCTGGAATAGCACGACGAGAAGTAACTGACACTCCATACTTAATACGTGCAGCCTGCTCGTGCTCATTCATATCTCGATGATTAGAGCCAAGACTCTGCCATACTGCGGTCGCATATTTCTTTATCAGTTCCATACCACGTGATTCTGCAGAAGCAGCATGGTCTGGGCCAATCATTGTACGGTCAAGGGTGAAATGTTTCTCGATCACGCAGGCTCCTAGTGCAATGGAAGCGGCAGGTATTGCAACACCTGTGTCATGTGAAGAATAGCCTACAAGGGTTCCAAGCTCCTCTTTAAAGGTGCGTATAACATTCAAATTCACCTTGTCGTTGGGAACAGGATACATAGTCACAGCATGGAAGACCATCAGTTTATCATTATACTGCTTGATAAACTCAACAGCAGCTTTAATCTCCTCCATGGTATGCATACCGGTGGAAAGGAATATTGGCTTTCCATATTCTGCGACCTGTTTTAACAGAGGATAGTCCGTGATAAAAGGAGAGGCCACCTTATGAACAGGGACATTGAGTTTCTTTTCAATGAACTCGAAACCCGTTGAATCGAAACCACTGACTAAAAATTCAACGCCAAGACTATGAGCGTAGGCCTGTAGTTCAAAATACTGGTCATCATTAAACTCCAAAGCATGCTTGTGCTCACCGTATGTCTTGCCAAATGAATACGGTTTGGTATAGGGCACATCCAGAGCATCTTTGGTATACATCTCTTCGATGGTTCGTTTCTGCATTTTCACGGCATCCACACCTGCGTGTGCCGCTTCTTTTATCATTTCCTTGCAAAGATCAAAGCTACCATTATGATTGATGCCAATCTCTGCAATTACATAAGGTTCCTCGGTCTCACCAATCCAACGATTAGGACCAACTTGAATTCTATTTGCCATCATATCTTATTTTTTTGTTTATAACCTTCTTGATTTCTTCAACAAACCACTGGGTGATAACCCGTGGACGGGTAATAGCTGTTCCACTTATCACAGCGTATGCGCCCAATTCCATTGCCTTACCTGCTTCTGCTGGCGTATTATAACGTCCTTCCGCAAAGACAGGTATGGTGAGACCTTTGACACATTCTTTAAGCACCTCATAATTAGGACCATCATGGTATTGCATGGTATCTGGAGTATAGCCGTTAAGTGTTGTTGATATGCTGTCTGCACCTGCTTCTTCACAAGCCTTAGCCTCGGCATAAGTGGCAATATCTGCCAAAACAATGCAGCCATATCGTTTCTTGACTTCCTTGATAAACTCAGGGCCAGAGAGTCCTTCGCGTTTACGGAAGGTACCATCAATGGCAACAATATCACTACCGGCAGCAATAAGTTGTTCAACCTCATTGAAACTACCGGTAATGCAAACCGTTCCATCAGGAAACTGGCTTTTGAGTAGGCCTATCACGGGGAGCTTTGTAGCCCTCTTGATAGCTTTTAGTTTTTCTATACCCTGGGTGCGGATACCAATGGCACCACCCATCTCTGCCGCACTGGCAAAAAGTGCCATATATTCAGGGTTGGCATTAAACGGGTCGTCGCCTTCTGCCTGGCAGGAGACAATCATTCCACCCTTCAGTTGTTTTAACAACTCATTCATCTTTATATTGATTAAGTATATATTCAGCGTAATGGAAGTCTTCAATAGTATCAATATCAACCTCTCCGTAAGGATGATCAACTACCATTGGATAAGCATCCTTTCCTTCTATAATTTCTTGAAGAAGTAACTCCTTAGATGTGATATAGAGCAAGCCATTCTCATAATAGAGAGGATCCATATCCTGACTTCGCATACCAAAGGAATAGTTCCATGGAACGTATTTGCCCTCTATGATTTTTCCAAGTTTCTTCTCAGATCTTGTTACAGTGAACAAACTAGTTGCTCCTGTCTTTTCAATTATATCAATAGCTTCATCCAAAAGCCCTTGGGGGCGTAAAGGGTTGGTAGCCTGTAGAAGAATTACATAATCAAACTCAATACCTTTTGCCGTCAAATATTCAACGGCATGTTTCATCACGGAAGCAGAGGTGGCATAGTCACCTGCCAATTCGTCAGGACGTTCTATTATTTCTGCTCCTGCTTTGCTACTAACGCCCTTGATTTCTGCAGAATCAGTGGAAACATACGTTCCTTGAACCTTGGGATTCTTAAGAGAATACTCGATAGAATGGCAAATTAATGGAGAGCCATTCAAAGGAAAAATATTCTTCCCTGGGAAACGCTTACTGCCTCCACGTGCTGGGATGAGAGTGACATATTTGTATTTCATACAAAATTGGAACTGTCTATTAAGGTTTCTTTATTATTGCGTCAGATTTAAGCAAGTCTGTGGGCATCTTGCCGGCCACTGTTTTGCTGTGGGGAGCAGAAGACTCTAAAGGCTGTCTGACCTTTTGTGTCAGGAGCAGAGATTGAGGGGCAAGCCCGCAATGAAAGGCCTTGTTAAATATTAAACTTCGTATCTATCTACGGTTTCACCATTGAGAGCGCGTACAATGCGGCTGCAGGCTTTACCGTCACCATAAGGATTCACTGCCTTACTCATTCTTTCATAAGCAGCCGCATCATCCAGCAAGGTGCTTACCTCAGAAACAATCAAATCATGATTGGTCCCTACTAGATGAACAGTGCCGCTCTTCAGGGCTTCAGGACGCTCTGTGGTGTCGCGCATCACGAGCACAGGTTTGCCCAAGCCAGGGGCTTCTTCCTGTATACCTCCAGAGTCGGTGAGCACAACGGTGCTCTTCTCCATCAGGTACACAAACTCCAGATATTGTAACGGCTCAATGAAGAAGAAGTTCGGACGGGTCAAGTCCTCACCAAACACCTCGTGAATGGGTTTACGCACATTAGGATTGAGGTGCATGGGATAGACAAAGTCCACATCGGGATACTTCTCGCTGAGGTCTTTCATTGCTGTTACCATAGAGATGAAGCCGTCACCAAAGTTCTCACGACGGTGGCCCGTAATCAGCACCAGCTTCTTTCCACCGCCCAAACGAGTCACGTCATAACCGGCATTCTTTAGGACATTGATTTGCTCGTCTGCAAGTTTCTTGTCACTCTTGAGTTTATCCACAACCATATGGAGAGCATCAATTACGGTATTACCAGTGACAAAGATCTGACCGTGCGCTTTCTCATCAAGAAGATTCTTCTCGCTGAGAGGTGTAGGTGCAAAGTCGTAGGTAGCAATGCGGCCAGTAATCTGGCGGTTCATCTCCTCCGGCCATGGGCTGTAGATGTTGTGGGTACGCAGACCTGCCTCCACATGACCAACAGGAATCTGCAGGTAGAAAGCTGCAAGAGCAGCTGCTGTACTGGTGGTGGTATCACCGTGCACCAGCACTACATCAGGCTTGCACTCCTTGAAGACATCGCGCATACCTGTGAGTACACGGGCAGTCACATCATACAGATCCTGTCCTTGCTTCATGATGTTCAGGTCATAATCCGGCTTCACATCAAAGATGGTGAGTACCTGATCCAGCATCTCACGGTGCTGACCAGTAACACACACTATAGTCTCAAACTCTGTAGGGTGTTTCTGGAACTCCTTCACCAGCGGGCACATCTTAATTGCCTCTGGGCGTGTTCCAAAAACTAACATTACTTTTTTCATATATTATTATCGTTTAGATTCATCTCGTTTTATGGTTAATCGTGAACGGATTAACCGAAATGTCATTATCATCACTTATAATCGCATCCGGATTAACCAGAAATGTCATTATCATCACTTATAATCTTGACCGGATTAACTTCTTTGTATCATTGGTGGTCATTGTTATATATCCAATCCCCCGAGGATTAACCAAAATTATCATTCCTTTATACATTGTACTTACCCTTTGACATTCCACATCAGCTACGAGTAGAATAAGGCTCTATTGAGAGTCTCAAATTTTTAAATAAATCCCGAATTGGGAAATAAACAGAACTGTCTGCTAAACGCGCTATCGTTTCTCCTCTTACAATGGATATAGCCATTCCATCTTTGGGTATGTTTCTAGATATAGGATCACTTAAAACCGATTGTACATTTCTGACGATACTACGAATTTTCAAACGATACTGAGGAACATTTAACTCATCATTTATGTTAACCATATAATTCATTGATTCCACAACGAATGTCAAAGCTGTAGTAAGATAAACTGCTAATTCATTTTGACTAATGACTAAATCATCCTTTAATTTATCTAAATCAAGAATTCCCAAACCGTCATCAGTATTCAGTCCACTATCATCAAACAAGTTTCTCCTCTGGATTATTCGCTGTAAATCTCTCATCCTTTGATTATATTGAGAAGACAGACTACGAGTCTGGACCAACTCTCGCTGAGCCTTATCTACATATGTCTGAGCAAATCTTAAAGTCCGATCTAAATTCATGATTATTCCTCCGTATTATTTAAATCTTCTGTATCAGTCTCTATAGTCTCAACAGACTCATCTTCATCGTTATCATCATGATTCTGATTGTGGTATTCATCTATTAAATCAGCCATTCGAGCCTGATAATTTTGGAAGGTCTCTGTCATATATCTCTCAGCTTCATCAAACCGTTCTCTTTGGCTCTGGAGCATCTCGTCAAAAGCACGGGCGAAACGATTCGTCTGATTTTGATTGTCCGTTGCAATCCGGTCTCGTAAGCTCTGAAGATCTCTACGGGCATTTTCCTCCATCTGACCAATACGCCCTATGCTCTGATGACCTTGCTCTTCCAAATGCTCCGTTTTAAAGAATGAATAGAAGCTAAATATTAGAAACACAACTGTCAGTATAGCAGCCCATAATTCTAATGCCTCATATTCATTCTGCATCTTATTAAATTCTAACTGAAGTAGATTTCTAATCTCATCACGCATCAACTGATATTCTGTATTTGGATTAGCCTTAATTCTCTCTTTAACATCCAGTTCACGAGTTGTTAACTCCAAATATGGTTGAATATATTTCTTTACAGCCTCTTTCTGTTTGGGACACAAACCCTGAATATCATTAATAGCTGTATCTGATATAATTCTTGTGATTGTTTGTTCCCGTTCACGCAATATTCTATTCAGAGCATCTTCATTCTTTTTCTGTAATGAGTCAATAATGGCCAAACTATGATTATATGATTCCAGTATCTTATTCTGCCCGTCTCTATAACTGTTGTTCGTACATTTCAAAGCCAACAGGTTTATCAAGAGACAGAAAGAAATGGCTGTCACAAAACCTATGAATTGATGATGTTGGTTCCAAAACTCTCTCATTTTACTTCTTATATTAAGAAATTTCTTCAAAAAATGTCAATGATATTGGTTGCGGGGCATAGATTATAACAAAACTAATTAGAATCAAGTAACTCTTTAGCTTTAGATAAATAATCCACAGCCAAATTATTGAACTTTATCATATCATTAACCGTATAAGTCCCTGTTATCTGGGGTTTAAGGTCTTCATACATAAAATGATCGTCATCAGGCCTATAATACAGACGCCTAAAGTTAGCACCAAGACCACTAAATGGTAATGGCATAAATTGAAGTATCTTTATACTCGTATTAGGTTTATCAAAAAACCAAGAGCCTGTTGGTATTTCAAATAATATATCAAATGCCTGAAGCGCATTTTCTATTTCGCATTCTGGCACCCCAGATAGCTGAGACAATATATAATATTCTTCTTTTTTCTTATCGTTTAATATAAATCCTCCCATGACAAATATAAAATTCTGCCACAATACAGGATACAAATAAAAATAAGGATGCTTTAACAGCTTATCTATACCATGTTTTATATTGTTAGGCAGCGAAAGTCTTGTAATAGTCTTTATTATTCCTGCCAAAGAGCTATCCCTTATAGCCTCTTCTACTGCTAATTTTAGCATAATTAGCCTATTATACATTTCAGCATATAAAGCCACATGTAGAGGATGCTGTTTAGCTGGTATCTTATAAAAAAGAGTTTTAAAAGTAGACTCAGACAAAGTGGCTTTATCTGCATCCTCATAGGTACCAGTTCTCTTCTCTGTATCTATTCTAGCTGTAATATGATTATATTGCTGAAAAGCACCAAATACAGTTAGTAACCTTTGGTGAATATCATTGATGAAGAAACTATAGTCTTGAATCTCTTTTATGTATCTCTGGAGTTCTTTAAAACCATAAAGCCCAGTTTTTTCTTTAGCTAGAGGTTTTAGATATTTTTCTATCATCAACCGCTCCATACAATAAGAGTATCGAAGAGTTGTTACGGCACAATCATAAACTCGCTTATCTATTTGTTTCAGCCCATAACATTGAACTAGCGATGACTCATCAAGCTTACCTACAGCGGGTTTAACTACATTTACTAAATCAATCTGCAATGATTTTGCAACGTTCTGATACTCCTGGAATTGCTGCTTTTGGCTATCCAACACGACAAAAGATGCTTTAGGATATCTGAGATAGTCAAGCCATCCTCTAACCTTAAACACATCTGTTAGCCCCCAATCTCCTGATTTTATCTCAGACAAGGTTTTCTCTGTTCCTGTTTCTGAAAATTGGGTTGTTACGATATCCAGCTCCAAAATATTTATTGGCTCAGAGAGACAAAGTCTTCTTTCTAAAAACAAGCCTCCTGCTGACAGCACAGCTGCAACATAATCCTCATAGAACTCGTCTTTGGGGATTGATGGGAGTGACAAATGTGTTGTAGCGTCTTTTGCCATAATTATTTATTTGGTAAAGATTTCAACTCCATGTGGAACCTTTTGGCCTATCTTAATTGCAGTCTTACCAACTTCAGCAAATTTTACAGGATGGTTATTCTGTTCTATAGTTTCAACCTTCATACCTACTTGGCGTTGGAGTTTATCTTTGTAAAAAATGGTGTCTCCTACTGATATCTTTTTTCCTGCTAGTTCTACGCAAATAACTGTATTTCCTTGAAAGTATTTATAAGGTTCACCTAAGGAGTACAAACTTCTATGGAAATTTACCAGCCCTGGAGTTAAGAAACACTTGCGTGCTTCTTCCTTGGTAATGAATCCATTCTCAATATCAGAATATAATGAAAACAGCTGCGCTGTGTATATCATTGTGCGATCTTGGTTTATAGCATCCGATACTTGCGTAACATTAAATGGAGGCATTTTTCTCTTCAAGGGTTCTACGTTCTTCTGATTGTTGACAATGTAAACACCATGTACATTGGTTTTTCCTGATTGTTTTATCCTGCGATATACAACCTTATCTATTTGTGAACATTCTGAATCCGTTGATGTACCATTAATCCCCTTCACCTCCAACAGTATAAGCTGGTTATTATAATTGAGATCCAGATCTTCTTCTTTAGGTTGCCCTTCTTCAACGGTTTCATCCTTCTCAGTTACATTCTCAAACCCAAGCCACTCTAAATAGGCTTTGACAGCTTTGACAAGCTGATCACCAGTAGAAGTCAGTAATTCTTTTAGAAAAGCATACTTCTGAGAAAATTCCTCAGACTTCTGCTCTAGGGCTGCAATTTCTTTCTCGTATTCCTCTCGCTTTGCTGCTATTTCTACCTCAATTTGCTTTTCATCAGGAAGTTTATATTCTTGCTGGTGAATCCAACGATTGGCTTCTATATCGGGGAAGAAATCTGAAGAATGTACGAATAATATATTCTCAAACAACCTTTTTAGAAGTATTGCCTTATATTCAACCATAGGAAAGACAAACTCAAGGCTTTCGTTATCACTGAAGTAAAGATATGAAATACATTCACCATCTTCATTTCTTAGAAGTGACATATAATGAGAATCTGAAACTCGTTTATTGTCTTCCCACATGGTAGGGAAGTTAAACGTTTGATAATATCTTATCTTCCCTTGAGCCCCCTCAAAGAGCGTTCTAGATATATTATAGTCTTCAAGACATATTCTTTCTCCATATTTCTCAACACCCTGCAATATTCTCCAACCTTCATAGTTTGAATGAGTACCATACTGATGAGGGCTATGATATGTCAGGTGGTCTGCAGTATATTTAACTTCATTATATGGCCCTACGAAAACAACTTCGATTCTCTTTGCAATACTTGCTGATTTTAATTTTGATTCCAAATAGTAACTTCCAAACGGGCGCATATCCACTACCGTAATCGGTTTTTCACATGACAAGTATGATGGATCAGAATCTTCTATCCTTTTAATAACATGCTCAGAAGGGATATACGCTTTCTTGTTATTGTTACCTATATCTGCAATAAACACATGATATTCATGCAAATTATCTGGAATATCTAAATCAGGCTTTATAAATGCACGATAGGACTTAACTTTATCCCAATCTATAGTAAACACAGAGCCTAGCGAGCCTTCATATACATTCAGGCCCAATGACTTGAAATAGTCTATGCTATCCTTATCCAAGTCAAAGCAACAAATGTTTGTTGGTAGTATCTCTGCCATAATTAGGAAAGCGTTATATTTACAAGTACATATCACAAAGCGCAAAGAAGCGCTCTTTATCTATAGGGAGGCTCTTGGACATTGCTATGAACTCAGTGATCTGAGCCTCAGAAAGCTTCGCGAATTGCTCATAGGAAATCTGGTTCTCCTTATGCAGTCACACCAGCGACTCTGTTGAGCCATCGAACGCCTCGCTCTCTTCATCACGATCAATCTCGTGTGTTCGCGGCAGCAGCACGTTATTATAAAGCACCTCGTACGGCCATACTTTTAGGGCTGCTTAAAAACAAAATCTTCTTTTATGGCTTCAACAAGATTTATGGGAGGCACAACCACTGAGTTCAATACCGTATTCTCTGTCTTGGTATGAACAATACCTCTAACCGTGCCTGTAGCTATGGTCGCCAAGTAGCGGAGGAAATCAACCACTACGCGCCCCTGCTCCTTAAGCTGATTGGTACCATCTTCCCTAATGTCAAAAATGCAATGCACCTCTGTAGTAAGAAGAAGATTTTCATCTTGTCTATACGACAACTTGGTTACGCACAGAATGTTCTGAACCTCTGTGTTCACTCCAAAACTAAACTCTGAGTCTACAGTCACCTCTTTGCCATTCACTAACAAGTCTGGAAACATGGCAAACTGCTGAGTCTTTATCTGACGAATACGAAATGGAATCATCATTGTTTATGCTGCTATCAAGTAAAAATCTGACAACTTTGAAGAAACTTCAGTCTCCTCAAAGTTTGAAGTCTTTGCGACATACTCTTTCTCATCCGAAAGAATATACTCATCAACATCCGAAAAACTAATCTCCGGAATCTTATTGATGGCAAGCGAAAGTTCTACAAACTTACTAAGTTTGTGATCGAAATCGCCATTCAAAAGCTGGGTAACATACCCCTTGGTACAACCAAGATACTCAGCTAGCTGAGTCTTATTCATATGATGGCTCTCCATAAACGCCAAAATCTGGCGATAGAGTTCCATCTGAAGACCCGCAGTCCAATAACCAGGGCTCTTCAATAATTCTTCTCGTGTCATTTCTTGCTTGTAGTTGTTGTTTTAGTTGTCAATGATGCTAAATAAAGACGCTTCAGCCGGCGGAATTCTACCTCATCATCCTTCTGATTTGCCTTCGTACCTCCAGTTATAACGATCTTACCGTTAGGTTTTGTAATACCATATACTCTCAGATGCTTGCTCTTAAACAACTTACGTGTATCCTTATGCATCTCATAGTTGTATCATACCATTATCTTACTACTGTCTTACTTGTGGGAAAACTTCCAACCGACATGTACATTTCGGCCTTTTCGTCCTTAAGTCTGTTGAACAGTTGCGCCGCCGTCCGGACATCTTACTTCTGACATCAGACTTCACAGAAACACCCTGCAGAATCTATCGGTTGTTACGGTTATAGGCCATATATGTTTGGTTGTATTGATCATGTTGGGGTCAAACAGATTCAACCTTTGTTCATCTTGGCAGGGATTATTCGGTCTACTATGACGAAGGATGCTTCAATATGATAGACGTACACCCATTTACGGTTATGAGATACCATCCGGCGTGCCTCGGGGTGTATCTGACGCAGTGTCATTGATGTTGTCTTGCCATAGAGATCAGCATAAAATGCCAACGTCTTTATCTCCTCACGCATATTATTGGCATAGCGAATAGCTCCTTCCACCGTCATCATAGACTTAAGGAACTTGCGCAATTCTGCCATGTCTGCACGAGCTCCATGACTGATTCGAACCTCATAGATTTGCATAATCCTCGCGCACCTTGTCTATCAGTTCATCGAAGTATTCGTCCACAGACATTGTACTGGCCATTATCCTATTTCGGGTGGAAGTGGCATTGAAATTCCGCTTCGTATCTGTTGCTTGATTGGTTACTATCATAATACTGCTTTATATTTTTGGGGCAAAGATACGAAAAAAATTTGATACTTGTCGTACTTTGAACCATTATTTTTCAATTTGGAGAAACTCATTTATTGGTCTCTGGCCAAATCGTCAATTATCCAAGGCCAATAGACGATTTAGCCAGAGATATGTGTCTATGCTGCCTTTTGAGCCAGGAGGATGACCGGGCGGAACTCGTCCTCGATGTCGTGGATGACGGAGTCGTTGCTGTCGAAATTGCGGTAGAACCCTCTGGAGAGGTTGCTGGGCTTGCGGTCGGGCAAGATCAGGCAAAAGAGGGCTGCAAAGGCTTCGTGGGTGGTCTTTGCATCGATGATGCGAAGGTTGACGAAGGCCTCATAGAGATGATGCAGTTTCCAATTGAGATAGGCTTGCGCCTCTGGGGTCTGTCGCTGTTCGCGGGTGAGCTTGCAGCACATGTACTGCCCTGCCCTACGCAGGGTGTCGATGAAGAGGCGGGTTGCCTCGGGACTCTTGCGAATGTCGTGATTGACGATGGAGGGGAGCGTAACGCTGCAAGCAGAGGCGGACGCTGCTACAGGGTGCTTCTGCCCTGGCGAGAGGGTGGAAACGGCATCTTTGAGCGAGGTGATGGCAGCGTCGATGCTGCTTACCTTGGCTACG
>ERZ842401.6520-NODE-6520-length-12432-cov-11.124748_pt1 | contig 12432 bp, 11 predicted proteins | sample MGYA00521270_ERZ842401 | MGnify/ENA primary metagenome ERZ842401 (study PRJEB31892, sample SAMEA3878208) | bioreactor metagenome | biome: Moose rumen | place: Sweden | collected 2011-10 | study: EMG produced TPA metagenomics assembly of the PRJEB12797 data set... | reverse complement strand
AGTCATAATAGAATCCCATTACTCCTTCAATGCCGCAAAAAACCTGCTCAAAAAGAACTTGAAATCATCAAAACGCAGAATGATCGATTTGGGTTTAACGGACAGTAATAATAGGATACATAGAACACCCCTTTAGGTTTTAGGTGTTCAATACTTGACAGTTGAGATCTCTTGTGTGACAACTATTGATAAATGTCGGCCAATAAATGAAAAAACTGGCATCTGGGGGGGCTCCACCTGCATTTTTGGGCTTACTTTTGTGGCAGCTTATGACTTATCTTCAAGAAACCATAACGCCCTACGGCGACAATGAAAGTAAGGGGCGGCAGGTGGAGCGTATGTTTAACCACATCGCGCCGCGCTACGACCTTTTGAACCACCTGCTCTCGCTCGGCATAGACCGTCGTTGGCGACGTGCGGCGGTGGACACGCTCAAGTCCTACCAGCCGAGACGTGTGCTTGACGTGGCCACAGGTACGGGCGACTTCGCCCTGCTCACCGCTCGAAGAATACCTGGTGCTGAGGTGACGGGCATAGACCTCTCGCAAGAGATGCTCGCCGTGGCAAACGAAAAAGCGCAACGCCGGGGAGCGTTGCGCGTAACGTTTAATCAGGGCGACGTGTTGGCGTTGCCGTATGATGCCGATAGTTTTGATGCTGTGACCGTGGCCTATGGTGCGCGCAACTTTGCCGACCTTGACCGCAGCCTTCAAGAGATGCGCCGCGTGATGTGCCACGGAGGACGACTCGTCATCGTCGAGCTTACTACGCCGGTGCGCTGGCCAATGACGTGGCTCTTCGCATTATATTCAAAGGTGTATATGCCACTCGTGGGGCGTCTGATTGCCGACGACGGTGCTGCTTACAAGTACCTACCCGCCACGATGGCCGCCTTCCCCCAAGGCGAACGAATGAAAGAAATACTGGAACGTATAGGTTATAACGACGTACATTTTCGTCGCTTTACCTTTGGGCTTAACACGCTCTACACGGCGAGGAAATAAGAGGCCGCTTACACGTGTGTAAATCCTACGATTGCACTTCCCGAATGGTTAGTGTGCAACACCCAGTTCGCTACATATCGCCATAAAACGCTCGTAGAAGCGTTCACTGCTGTATTCACGGCATAATTTTGCAAACCCACGTTTGCCCAACAGTGCCACCGCTTCTGTATCTTCCCAAAGTTCACGAACGTTAAGTGCCAGATCGTTTATATTACCAGGCTCAAAAAGCCTACCTATAGCAGCATCTCCACGTCCAATAATCTCTGAGAAACCGCCATGGTCGGGGCATATACACGGTTTACCTTGTGCTGCCGCTTCAAGGATGGTCATAGGGAAGCCTTCGTAGCAACGGCTGGGCATTACGATGAAGCGTGCCTTGCGTACAAACACTTGATACGCATCCCCACTGATATGTCCTACAAATTCTACGTTGGGCAACATAGGAAGAACTTCTCCCTCGCGCGTTGCTCCGGCAAAACGAAAACGTATGTGTGGCAACAGACGTGCTACTTCAAGCAACAGATCATAGCCCTTCTCATAACTCAAACGCCCGCAGTAGGCTACGTACTCGCCTTTATCATAGGCAGGAGCTTCCTCGGCGAGTACGTCAAAGAAATTGGGATTGACACGTATCCTCTCGGAGGGAAAACCCGCCTCAATGAGTTTCTCTCGCTGAAAATTCGTGATGCACGAAAAGATGTCCACATTGTCAATAAAGGCCTTCGTCTTTCGCGCCGCATAAGTACGGAGCGCATAGCCCACTGACTTGGGCAGGCTGCCCTCACAGTTGTGGCGCACGCAGCCCCATTCATTTCCTTTGCGCAGACATTCCTCGCAAGGCTTGCCGTTTTGCATAAAAAGCCCAGTAGGACAGATGAGCCGGTAGTTATGTATCGTCATCACCACAGGCACGTCCGCTTTTCTGCATTCTTTGAGTGCTGCAGGCGAAATCAGCGGAAACACGTTGTGGACGTTCACCACGTTGGGCTTCTCGCGCTCCAGTGCTTCTCTTAGTTCTCTCACGCCGCTCCTGCTGTAAATCCCATTCAAAAAGCCTTTAGCTTTTCCACAAAAAGAATCCGCCAACTCCTCAGAGGAGCGGCGGAACTCTGCCACTTTATGTCCGTGCCTCTCCAGCACGGCCTTTATGCCATCTACCACGGCCTCCTCACCAGAATACTTGCCGTAAGCGTTGTGGACGATAAGCGTGCGCATAGAATTTATATATATTCTCTTACAATATCTTCCAAGTGTCCTATCATATAGAACGGAAGATTAATAAGACGGAATTTTTTCTTTCCATTTACAGTAATTACATCATCAACGGAAAGAGGGTTGCTCCATATCCTAATAGCCACATCAGTTTGAGACCTGTCAATGAATGAATGTAAGGAGCGTAAACGGGAGTTATGTCCGGCTTTTACTTCTATCGGTATAATTTTCGAGTCGACGGTCCATAGAAAATCCACTTCCGCGCTTTCACCACCCTTCCCACGTATCCAAAATGCTCTCCGCTGGCTTATCTTATTATTAAGGGTTAACAATTCTTGTGCAACGATGTGTTCTGCAATACGTCCTTTCCATACATCAAGAATGTTTTGGGAACGCACAATCTCATTCCTGATACCAGCAGCGTAGTTTACCAAACCAGTATCAAGCCAAATCAGTTTAGGTCGACGTTTTGTTTCAGTAAGAATAGGAATGTCTGTACTTGTCGCAGGATAAACCAGTTCTAAAAGCATTGCTTTCTGTAACAAACGAAAAGCCTCGCCAACATCTTTCGTTTTATAGGCAGAGCCAGCAAAATTTCCAAGGCTGATGGTTTCCGCAGCCTTATACCATCCGCGTTCCAAAATAAAGCGAACTGTTTCTGACAATTTGTTGCCGCGAACGTATTTCTCCACATCATCCCTGTATGCTTGCAGCAAAGTTTCGTAAATATCGTTTGCGGCAAGAATATCTCTGCGTTCAGAAAAAACTTGTACAACTTCAGGCATCCCTCCCACAATAAGATACTGATTGAATAAGTCCATCAATCTATCATGGGAAATCGTTGCTAATTGCCTATCGTACAAAATCTCAGTATATCTGCTTCCTCCTACTGCCACCGCAAATTCAGCGAAAGAACAAGGACGAACTGGCAGATACTGTACACGTCCGACAGGAAAAGAGAATTTAATATCAACTATATTCTCTAATAAAGAACCTGCTGCAATTACATGAATTTCTGGATATTCTTCATAAAAATACCTCAATAAGGATATTGTCTTGGGCGAGTTCTGAATTTCATCAATGAAAACCAGTGTTGAACCATTCTTTCTTGGTTTACCACTGAAAGCAAACAACTTGACGATGAAGTCAGGTAAATGGTTGGCACTTTCAAATAAGACAAGGTGTTCTGGAATTTCTAAATTATAGGACAGAAAATTATCATATTCACGGCTCAATGCGTTTACTATTGTCGTTTTCCCAACCTGACGTGCTCCTCGCAGAATCATTGGTTTCCTGTGAGGACTATTTTTCCACTCTTTCAATTGTATTAATATGCTCCTATTGAACATCACAAATGCATTTAAGCACGCAAAAGTAATATCTTATGCTTATTCGGTAGGATAATTTTGTAAGAAAAACAAACAAATGGTAGGATGCTTATCTTTATTTTTTATATAAATGGTAGGATAATTGTATTTTGGAAGAACCCATATCTCTTCAGTACATCTTTTATACCTTCTACCACGGCCTCCTCACCAGAGTACTTGCCGTAAGCGTTGTGGACGATAAGCGTGCGCATGGAATAAATGCTTCTTTTGATTATTTCGCTAATCTTCTTATAATTGAATGCTTAGGCCATTTTGCTGACGTGCCAGAAGTGAGGTTTTCGGGCGTTCCAGCAATAAGTGATTTATAACAATAGTAAACCCATGCGGGAATGTTGTTGTCCCAATTTTCGCTTATTGTTTGCAATATTATTTCGCGCTGTGTCATCTCCATTTGTGCTCTTATTGCATTACCCTGTTCTTGTGCCCTTGCCCAATCCTCTGGGTTGTCAGAGAAAACATCAATATGGAAACCCTCGGGACTCGTATCTCTTATTTGCTTCATAGCAATCTGGAGCTTTTTTGACATAGGCGATCCCTCTATGCTGCCTGTGCGCCAATTGATTGTAATATGTTTTCTGTCGGGAATCAGCACAAAGGCACTACGCTCAGGCCATTCCTTATAGTCGTGCAGACGAATGAAAGCATCACGCTCTACTTTAATCGTCACGGAGAACTTAGCATTATGTATGGGTACAAGCTGCGCATTCGCCGTGTCCTCATTAACAATAAGGTACAGCCGCGTCTGCGTTGGCAACACCGTCCCGTCAATCGTCACTTTAACCTTTTTTGCTGAGGAGCTTAATGTTCCAATAAAGAAGAGGGCAAATAGTATGATTTTATTCAGGTTTCGGAAGTAGCTATGCGCTCGCCCTTGGTAGCTTCGACTCTTCGATGAACGCCGTGGAAGGGCAGCCTTACCATAGCCCAGATCAACACCCTGGGTATGCGGCAGAAAGTATATGAACCCTGTATGGGCAATATCTCTTAGACGTCGAAATGCTTTTGCCCTCTCAGGGTGAGTATTCCTTTGTCCACCGTACCTAGGGCGATGCCTTTGGCTGGGAGCTTGATGACCCTTCAGGCCGTTATATATCTGCGTTGTCATACTTCCGAAACTTGAATGAATTAATAACAATGTGTTACTTCGCTTAGGATAAATCTGCATTAGGAATCTATTTGGACTTTTTTAATAAAGCATATTCAACTGCGGCAATTACTCCGTCTGCCATAATCTGTGGTGTAGAGTATCTATGGTAATAATCATATGCAGCTTTGCCCATTATTTTGTATTTACTAATGTTAACATAAGCATCGTAAATAATATCAGAGAGTCTGTCTGGGGAATCATAGATAACTCCATTTTCCCCATTCTTTATATTAAAGATTTCGCCACCTGTTATAGCATCCTCTTGAGTAACATACGGTACTCCATACCCCATACTTTTTAAGACAGAGAGTCCAGCTTGTCGTGGTGAAATGCATATGATGGCTTTAGAGAAGATTTGTGAGAGTGTAAATTCATCAAAAATTCCGCCATAAAAGCGAACGGAGTCGTTGATTCCTAGGGAGTTAACGAAAGACTTAAGTTCTTCTTTTTGTGTCCCGTCTCCAACGATTTCCAAGATAGGAAAATCATCAGATTTACATAAGTCCTTTGCTGAAGCATAGGCTTTAATCAGTAAATCTGTACCTTTTTGGGGATATAGAGTTCCTACAAAAAGAATAGAATTGCGGTTATTGGGACTATACTCAATAGGATAAACTTCTACAGTATTATGAGCTACAAAAAACTTATTTCTATCCAATCCTCTTTTAACCCATTTTTCTATAGGAACTTGAGTGTAAAATATATTGGCTTCACACTCTTTCATTATACGTTCATATATATAATCACTCCATTTTAATTTCTCCTTAATAGAGAAGGCTCTATTATATGATGCTCTCACACCAATGCTCCATGTTAATGCTGCAAAACTTCGCTGGTATCTAAAAGGAACTGTACAGAAGTTCAAACAACGTAAATGAGGAAGAGTGATAACTGCATCAAAATGTTTGCATAATGATTTGAGATTACGTATCCAATGTACACCTTTTATACTAAATGACTCAAATTGTATCAATTCAAAATTTGCCGTTTGCTTTTCACAACCTTTCGCTTTATACAGAAATGCAACTGAGAAATCAAAATGTTTGGCAATGATGTTATATATAGGAAACCTATATGGAACAAGCGTTTCCTGTAATAACAAAACATGCTTTTTACGGCTTACTTTTGACATAAAAAACAATATTTAATTAATGGAATAAACTAATTGGTATGTATGCAAATGGCTTAACATTTAATGGATTATAGAATAGAGCTTTTGTAACTTCTCTTAGGCATAAAACCTTCATTCCTAAACGTGAGTATATAGATGCTCGCATCTTATGCCATAAACTAACGTATGTTCTTAAGCCTTTTATGTGCTTGTTCCCTTTATAAAGTTTTTCCAACTCATTGCCGACAATGTCTGATCGTTGAGGTTTCCTTGTAGGTTTGCCAAAAGAACTTGTTTCGGGTATATGATAAACAGCACAGACCTTTTTGCTGTATGCTATCTTGTATTTTACAGCTAATCTTGCCCATGTGAGCAAGTCTTCACCACTTTTTATTCCTATTGGGAATCCACCAATGCTTTGAATGGCTTGTTTGCGAACCATTACGGCAGATGTCCACAATGGTGGATGTGAACAACTTGCGACTTCAAAGTAATTGGTAAGAATACCATCTTCTCCTGGAAAAGGAATCTTTCTGATTATAGTTGGTGTTGTATTTTCTTTTGAGTTACAAAACTCATAGTTCGTAGCAAACACATTACATTGCGGATACTTTTCTGTTAGCATTATCTGTGTACTAAGATAGTCGGGCTTCCATTCGTCATCGGCATCAAGGAATGCAATAAACTCCCTTCGTGACTCTTCTATACCTCTATTTCGTGCTGCTGCTACTCCCGCATTTTCTTGAATAATAAGGTGGATACGTTTGTCAATGATACTTTTAACCTTTTCTGCCCCTGCATCTGTTGAGCCGTCATCAATCACAACAATCTCAAAGTCTTGATATGTTTGGGATAAGACAGAGTTGATAGTTCGTGCGATATACTCTCTTTTATTATACAGTGGGATTATTACAGAAATCATAAGTTTACTATAGAGCAATCCAATGCGGAGGGAGAATGGAATTTATAGTTGTCTCTGGTTGACCTTTATACCATATTCTTGGTGCGACGACGATTTTATCTTTGTAGGGAGCTAACAATGCTGCCCAATAGGGATAAGTGCTGTTTGGTATAATAAAGTGTGAACACTTCATCATCAGTTGGAGATAAAATCCGCCTAAAGGCCCAGTAAATCGTTGGTCAACAAAAGTCGTTTTATATTGTGCTGGCTTAAACGAATGCTTGCACCACTCAATGTCATCGGAAAACACAAATACATCTGTCTGTCTGTCTGTCTGTCTGGTATTCACAATATACCTCAAACCCTCATAATAAAAATCGAGGTTGACAATGTCTAACGTTGGGTGACCAACATAATCTCCACGGCGAAACACTACACAGATAGGTTCGTGGGCATTTTCTATAAGGCTCACAATTTTATTGTGGGTGGCGGGCAGCGCTTCTTTGAATGTAAACTCCTTTTTTAGGGAAGGTAGCGCGTCTTTGAAGAATTCGTATTTCTGATAGAATCCTCGCAGGTAGCAATTGGAGGGGACGTTGATAAGATCGTTATAGGTTTTAATATCGTGTTCATTGACGACGTTCTTGTCCTTATGAAAACGACGTAGCAAGTGAAATAGATATTTATTGTGAACCCTCGGGTAGGTAAATAGCTTTATTTCATCGGGCGTGGCTATTTTGGCAGAGATATTGAAAAGTTCTAAACCATAGGGACGATAGCAAAAGCGGTGGAAACGCTTGGAATGATCTTGATAGTATAGGTTATCAAGTTTGTATGCCGTTTGATGATGTGAGGCTGCCACAAAGCCTGCAGCGTACTCAAACATCTGGTTTCCTAATCCACCTATTAGTTGTGAAATAATCATAAGAGGAAAAAATTATTAAAGAGCAATTAAGATAAGGTAGTAATGGCGCGGTACAGGTCGTTAATTTGCTGTGTGTAATTATCGGTGGAAAAGTCTTTGGCTCGCTTAATAGCCCCGTGGGAAAGGGCTACAAGCATTGACGGATTGGATGAGAGCCGCAGGAACTGCTTGATGATGTCTGTTTTATCTCCCTGATGATGTAGCAATCCTGACTCATTATTAATAACCACTTCAGCAATCCCGCCAACGTTTGCTGCAATAACGACACAACCTCGCGCCATACCCTCAATAGCCGTGAGTCCGAATCCCTCGGAACGCGACGGGATGAGGAGTACGTCAATGCGGTCGTACCACCTTTGCAGTTGCTCTTGAGATTGCTTTCCTGCAAAGGTAACGAAAGAAGCAATATCGTTTTCTTGAACTTGTTTCTCCATATCTTTACGAAGAGAACCGTCGCCTACAATAAGCAATTTTATATGTGGCAGTTTTTGATGGATGGTTATGAATGCAGGAATAACTAAATCCATACCTTTAATTATCTCTAATCGACTGACCACACCGATGGTCGTTACAGCCTGCAGTTCTTTTGCTTGTTCTCTTATATGAATATAATCGGGCAAATTGTTGTAAATCGTAAAATGATTCCCTTTGTGTTTTAGTTGTACATCGGAGGAATACAGTTGCGATGAACCAAAAAAACTTTCTTCAGCTTTCCGTGTGATGCAAATAAAAGCAGTTAGCACATAACGTTGTAAGAAATGAATGAGGCGCAAGGAAGGATAGATGTCTGCCATTGTGTGGGCAGTGGCGATTATCTTCTTAATGCCAAGTATTTTTAGCAGGATAATAGGAATGGCTCCAGGAGCCATATACTGTACGTGGGCAATGTCAAATTTCTGTGTACTTAGCAGTCGTTTCAATCCTTTATACAGAAGACGAATGGTGCTTGACAACCCATTCGGTCGAATGCTCTCCTCTGAAAGGCAAACAACATTGCATCCTGCTTCTTTGTAGAGCCTCTTCATCTGTATAGTATATTCAAAATAGCAAACCGTAGTGACGCGATGACCTGCATATACTAATACTTTTACCAAACTAAGCGTTTGTATCTCCGTTCCGCCAGTCATTAAACAAGGTATGCATATAAGAACATTCATCGATTTCCAGAGAGAACTAATAATACAGGTTTCGCATATTTATAGAGAATACACCTGAAAAGCACGCAAAGAATAAGGACAATGCATGGTGCAATAAAAAAGATTGTGAGGATTGCTGTTTGGCTATTCCCTAAAATATATAGTAGTGATTTCTTTATAAAGGTAAGTAAAGGTTCGTGGGCTGTATAGATAAAAAATGTGGCATTTAATAACGCGTTACGATTAAAGCGTTGTAACGAGGGAATATAGTCATATCCAAACCATAACACAAAACATCCCAAGAGTCGTAAACAGAGACTCATAGGGGCAGGGAGGTGATAGTACAGCACGTGAACAACTGTACCGATAACATATATCAAAATAATTACAATCAGTATTTTTAATGGCAGGCGATAAAAAAGTGTATCGGGGTGTACAATCGCTAAATAGACACCCAGAGAAAAGAAAAAAATGGGGTCTGAGCCTACAAAACCGATGGGAAAAGCAAATAGTCCATAGGTAATAAGTAACAATAGAAATAGGTCTTTCAACTTATGAATAAGTATCCAAAGTATAGGCGAGGCTAAAGCTAAGATAAAAAGGTCACGAATAAACCATAATTGGTAGGTATATTTGCTGTAAAAGAAAAGTGATGAAAGCAATTCCTTTGCTGAACTTATAGGAGACATGGCAAGTTCAGGATGTCCGAGTATGTTCAGAAATGTTGATATCAACGTCACCACGATAAGCCCTAAGGCATTCCACAGAACAAAAGGAATAAAGAGGGAAAAGAAGCGTTTCTTAATTTTGTACTTGAAAAACAGGAGATTATAGGGTTTATCTGTGCGAAAAAAGAGGTAGCCCGATATAAGAAAAAACATTACTACACCCACGGAGGAAAATCCGCTTGAAACAAGCGACTGCAAAGAGAAATTCCAGCCCGTAGCTCCAAAATGTGTGAGGTTGCTATGCAACCAAACAATGAGTAGTATTAGGATAAAGGAGCAAACTCTCAGTTTATGACTCTGATATGTAGGAATGAGTTCGTTCCGTTTTGTCGCCATAGATTTCTTTTAATTTGAGAAAGAAACCAAAGAAAAGAAATGGGTTAACCAATGAGGTAAGGCTATGTCCAAACACGTTGTCATAGCCCATAGAGAAGAGTATGCCGCCAAAACTTGACACCGCAAGTATGGCTCCTATTTTAGGCCAGAAAGGTTGATGGCGGCTGAATATAGAAGAGAAACAGGTGGAGATAAAGAGGATGATAAAAATGATATATAGTGTTAAACCGATAAGTCCTGTTTCACACATCAGAAGCACGTAATCGTTATGAAGGAGTAGTGCCATATTATTTTTGAGGTGTTCTTGCGAAAGCCATTCTTTTACTGAACCTACTCCCGAGCCAATAAGCTCTTTGGATTTATATAGCCTATTTAAGGCTCTTTCCCACATCTCATAGCGTCCGTTGTCGCGAATGTCTTCCTTGTTGAGTACTTCAGTAGAAACAACCTCTTCGTATTTTACATTTTCCTCAAAAAACATTTTCTCTTTTATACTGGGTACAAATGTAAGTACGGCAGCAAAAAGAAGAAATAAAATAAAAATAATTGGCACGCTTCGTTGTTTATATAAACCAATCAACGTAAGGGTTGATGCAATTGCTATACCTCCTATACCCGTTCTTACTGCTTCAAGAATGGTAGAAAGGATGAGAAGAATAGCAAATATAAGATAAATCTTTCTTTTAGTTATGAAGAATAGTAATATAGGAATGGGGAATAGCGAAGTAAAATAATCTGCAAGACCGGCATAGGTGAGGAATAGACCTGTTCCGAAAGGAGAAAAATAGACAGAGGGGTAGAATGTAGCTGAAAGTCCACCTATCCAGAACGAATAGAACACCGCTGAGAAGATAACAAAACGCATAAAAAGCATCAGCGAGTACTTAGTGTCAATAGCGTTGTAGCCGAGCCAGAAAAAGAAAAGAGGTAAGCAATACTTTACATAACCTGAGAGAATCAATTCGGTATAGCTGGCAGTTGTATAAGTTATGGTTAATAATATCCAAAGAAGCAAAACAATGTAGGTTATTGGCACTATGTGCATTTTTATCTTAAGTTTTCCGTTTATGATAAGTAACATAATAGCTACGAGCCAAATAGCATATCTCAACAATGTAAAGGGTTGAAGAAAGAAAGGTGCGGTGCATACGGTGAAGATGGTAAAGTATAAGGTCGGAGACATTACATACATTGTCTCTTCTTTATAGGGAAACTTTATGGTTCGCATCTTTTCAGATTGTGTAAAATAGATAAGAAATATCCAAAAGAGAAGAATTAATAATACGATGCCATTTATAACTGATTGCATACGTGTTTGTCTTTTCGGAGAAAGGAGTTTTTAGATACTTACTCAAAGCGTTGACTTAACTTCTCCTTTTCAAAGTTCCATATATAGGCTAAGAGATAAGAAACGAGTGTGGTGAGTATGAAAACAAGTATTCCTTTTGCCACAAAGTGAATAGAAATATCAGATAAAAAAAGGGAAAAGAGATTATATACGGGTTGATGAATAATGTAGATGCTAAATGAGAAAATCCCAATTTTGTTAAAGAGCAAATTATCAGACTTTGCAAGAAAAAGATAGATTAGCAAAAAGAATACGAGGGGTAGAAAGAATGATTGATTAATTAATTGAAGTGTACCAGTAGTTTCTATATGAATGGAATAAAAGTAATATACACTGAGTATAGTGGCGATGCCGCTGAAGATGGCTACAATGGATGTATTTATTGAGATGTGTGCCACGAGGAAACGTGATACAATCCCTAATAAGAGGAGGCGTGGTAGTAGATTAGACCAAATGGCATAAGGTGCATTACCTTCCAATAGTTGTTGCTATCTATCAATGAATAAATCAGAATAAGTACACACGAGGCTATAATAAGCAAGCGTATATATTTATTTTGATAGAAATAATAATCACGCGCAAGAAGCACTATAAACATAGTGGGTAAAAACCACAATAATCGAAACCCGATGGTATCTTTTAGGAGTATCTGCGAAGCGGAGAGAAAGGCGAGCAACGTGTTCTTTATTTCTGGTGTTTTGTGGCTTAATATACTATAACCGATTAGAAATAAAACGAAAAGCAATGTATAAGGTAGGAGAAGCCGTTTTGCATTGCGCACGATTTTTTCTTTTGAAAGCGTGGGAATAGGATAGAGGAAAGGAAGAATAAAGAATGCCCAAACGTGAAAGGAATACAGAAAAGATTTTAGCGTGAAATCTCCGTTGTGTTCCATAAGGATAGCGTTGTGACCTATAATAATTAACAACATCAACAGCCCTTTTATTTGCGTGGAATGTTTACGGGCTATGAGTGATTGTTGAAGGTTTTTACACATTATTTACAATTATAAATATCCGATAATTGTGACTTCTTTTTATTTATGGTGTGTTTGACTAACTAACTTACGGAAGTAATGAAAACTTATCAGTTTCGCAAGTATAGCCAACAAAGCGTAGCCTCACCCAGTAAAGGCAGTGAGCAATCAGTTCAGGGTAACAGCAATTCGTTTTCAACAGACTTTATCCTTCCACCTC
>ERZ842401.6519-NODE-6519-length-12436-cov-5.299007_pt1 | contig 12436 bp, 9 predicted proteins | sample MGYA00521270_ERZ842401 | MGnify/ENA primary metagenome ERZ842401 (study PRJEB31892, sample SAMEA3878208) | bioreactor metagenome | biome: Moose rumen | place: Sweden | collected 2011-10 | study: EMG produced TPA metagenomics assembly of the PRJEB12797 data set... | reverse complement strand
TATTTACTTCTCTAGTTAGATATAAATTAAATTTCCTTTGAAATAATAATAATCCATATTTAGGTTTAATTTTACTTTATATCGATATTATTAAGAATAACTAATTACTGTTTGTTTGTCTGATATGGTCATTTTTATTGAGCATTTTTATAAATAAGTGCCTTTTTTTGAGAAAGTTCGAAAAAATGGCCTATTTTGGGCCAGGTATTAAAATGGCTTGAAATGTTGCAAGGTACCTATCATTAAAATTACTAAATTTTAACTAAGGTAAGTACCTTTACAAAAAATTCGCAATTTTTAATTATATTTTCATTAGTCAATATGTTATTTTGGGTTAAATCTTCTTTTATTGCTTTTGCAAAATATATGGAAGGATCTATAAATTTATCTTTGTTAAGAAATTCTGTTAACAAATCCATTAAATAAGGATAGTGCGTACATCCGAGTACTATTTTTTCAGGATTAAATTTCATCATCTCATCAAGTTTTTCTTTTACTGCCATCCTGCATTCGACAGTATCAAGCTTCGAGTTTTCAACGAATTTTACCCAGTTCTTACAAGCTATTTCAACAACTTGTAAATTTGGATTTCGCGATAAAATTTGTTTTGAATAGCAATGTGAATTTATCGTTGCCGGAGTTGCAAAAATACCTATGCAATTTAATTTCATGTTAGCTAAAACATTTGCTACAGTTTGAATTATTGGGTAAATTTTAAATGAATAGTTATTTTTTAATTTTTCATATGTAACAGCTGAGGTTGTGTTGCAAGCCATTACAACTGCTTTTACATTTTGCCCTTCAAAAAATTTGAATATTTCATCGGCATAAACTAAAAGCTCTTGTTCTGTCTTTTCACCGTAAGGCATGTGTTTTGTGTCGCCAAAATAAATGAATTTTTCATTAGGCAAAAGCTCTTTTACTTTATCTAACACCGTAAGTCCGCCGACTCCCGAGTCAAAAAAGCCTATCGGTCTGTTATCAAAATCGTTTTTATCTGTCTCTTTCATAATATCTAATGTAGGTAATTAATAATACCGTTTGCAATTGCTTCTGCAGTTGCCTGTTTACGCTTTGTTGTATTTAATTCGGCGCATTCCGCCGTGTTTGAAATAAAGCCCGTTTCAACAAGAATTGCAGGTATTGTTGTGTGATTTATAACATAAAATTTTGATTTAAACAAGCCTCTGTTTGGTGAATTAATAGTACTTGCCAGCGCCGAATGAACACTTTGAGCCAAATCAATACTTTCCTGATGATAATAATGCGTTTCAAGCCCTGTTACCGCAGAGTTTGTGCTTGAATTTACGTGAATACTGACAAATATATCAGCACTTGCACCTGCGGATATATCAACACGCTCTTGAAGTGATACGTAAGTGTCATCAAATCTTGTCATAACCACGTTATAACCTTTTTTCTCCAAAATTGCTTGAACCCGCTTGGTTATGTCAAGAGTAATATCCTTTTCGTAATATTTTCCGCTGCCTATGGCCCCGACATCTTTTCCGCCATGACCTGCATCAAGCACTACAATTTTTGTTGTGTTACCGTATTGTGTCATAACATCAGGTTTTTTTAAAATTTCAGTCACCGAAGGCTGCTCAGGCTGTTTTGTAACTGTTTGCTGTGGTTTTTGTTGAGGTTGTGCTGAACGCTTTATTGAAATTTTTATATTTTTCCCGTCAACACTTGTATAAGAAGATAAAACCGTGCCTGAGTCTATTGGCAATGACATTTTTATACCTACTTTTGGCATAAGTGTCACTTTTGTATTTGAGAAACTTGAATTCGCGATTACATTTTTAAATTCTTCCTCGTTATATTTTAAGACGTTATACATATAAATATCGAAACTGTTAAAGTTTCTTTCAACTCCGTGTACAACAGGTTTTGAAAATGAAAGAATTAAAGAATCCGTTAATTTGTTTTCTTTATCAATACTGTATGCAATTGCATCCGAAGTTTCGTCAGAAAGTGTAGTTGTATCAATTTTTGCATGATTTGCAAGGATTATGGCTTGTCCGTCGTTTGAAAATATCGGAACGTAATCGTGAACATTTTCAGACGTTATTGTGATACGAGCCTTGTTTACCGAAAATTGTCCGACACGTGCTTTATCTGTTTGATTAATCTGAAATTCTTTGTTCCTGATTGAAGGGTTTACTACAGTATTTGGAATATCAAAAACCAATCGTGAAGGATTTGTTAATATCAAGGGTCTTTCTATTGCGGTTGAACCAAAGCCGTTTATCAAAAGCCCGCCGTTTTTTACTGTTACCGAATTAAGATAATATTTGGAATTAAGCTTTAAATCTTTTTTTATGATATTTTCTGTTGCTTGATTGTATGCATTTTGAATTTGTCCGGCAAGCCCTTGAAGTTCTCCTTCATTTGACATTACTGTTGCATACTCATAAAAGTCACTCGCTGAAGTGTGCTCATCTCTATAAGTGTTTTGAAAATAGTTATTTTGAAGCTGCGGATTTTTAAATTTTATGATTATATTATTTTTTAATCTTACGATGTTAATGTTATTTAAATCATAATCGTCAGCAGGATATATTACGACACGTGTTATCGGAGGTGCGTTTGAAAATTGAGAAATCTTAAATTCTTTAATGTTTCCGCTTTTAAAAGTCCACTCCCGTTTCGGAAAAGTTAGAACTGCCGAATTTATGTCAAAGTACATTCTTCTCGGATTGTCAAGCGTAACCGTCTTAACTTTTTCTAAAATTGGCGTTTCAATATCATCTTTTGCAGTTAATATTACAAAAGCCCCTGATGTATCAAAATTTGCAGAAGTAAGCTTGTGCAAATCATCCGCAAATGCACTTGAGGTAAATGCCGCTATTATTAATATAAATATCGACAGTATATGTATTAATCTCTTGAATATACCGACTTTCATACTAACTATATTATAAATTATGTAAGCCAATTGTCCAATTTGTAAATTTTTTATATAAAATTTCTTATAAAAATTTTTTTAATCAGTATTTATACAAATTTTTAAATTATTTGCTGATACGGCAAAGTAGTGTGATTTTCTTTTTATCATTTCTATAAACGAAAGTAATTCATCACTTTTAAAATCCATTTCTTCGTTCAAAAGGGCATATTTTAAAAATTTTAAAAGCGAATAAATTTCTTGTGGTATGTTGTTGACATGTTCAAATGTTGTATTTTCAATGAATAATGAAGATATGTTGTTAAAATAGTTTTCTAAGTTTTTTACATCCTCCATCAATCTGTTTATGGTATCAGTAATATCTTGAATTGAAGTATGCGTCATAGTATTTTCTACTGCATCCCTCAATACTCTGATTATACTTTCGAATTCTCTAACCTTTCGCTTATACTCGCCTATTTGTTCTAATATTTCGTTCATAATTACTCCTAAATAATAATTTTATTATCTCGTTCGAGATAGTATTATTATCATAATACATACAAAATGGTAGTATGCAAGATGCAAAGAAAAAATATATATTGAAAGCATTGTCTAAAGCTACTTTGAAATTACGCGGTAATAAAAGCAGGTATATGTTAAGTGCCGAGTATGATATACCGTATTCAGTTTTAAACTATATTGAAAATGAAGATAAAGATCCTCAATTGACAACATTATTTAAATTGGCAAGAGCCTTTGATTTATCTATTTCAGAATTTATGAAAGAAATTGAAAAAGAATTACCTAAAAATTTTTCAGCAATTGATGAATAGATTACTGTAGTATATTGCTTTTGTTATTTATTAATTGCTTCAAAGCATTCATCGCAGATGGTGTCATAACCTGCGTGGTTGCCGAGTTTTCTGTATTTCCAGCAGCGCTCGCATTTTTCACCTTCTGCTTTTGTTACCCAAATAGTGTATTCATCTTCAATATATTCATTTAATACATTTTCAGGTTTTTTATCTGTTACGTAGGCCTGAGATGTTATAAATATATTGGCAAGTTCATCTTCATTTGATTTTAGAACTTCGCTATTTTTGTGATTGATAAATACTGCAACTTCAAGTGAGCTTCCTATTTTCTTGTCAGCCCTTAAAGGTTCAATCGCTCTTGAAACAACTTCGCGCGCCTTCAAGATTTCCGTGAAATCTTTTTCCAATTGTTCATTTGTCCATTCAGAATTAACTTTTACCCAATCGGTCAAAAGGACGCTTTCCAACCCGCCGCGCTGGCATTGGGGAATATTTTGCCATATATCTTCAGCCTGATGAGGCATTACCGGTGCTAAAATTCTTACAAGTGCTTGCAAAATTTCAAATAAAACAGTCTGACATGCCCTTCTTGAAAGTGATTTTTTACCTGCGGTATATAATCTGTCTTTTACAATATCAAGATAAAATGAACTCAAATCTACTGCGGCAAAGTTTTGCAGGCATTGGAAATATTTGAAAAATTCATAATTTTCAAATGCTTCCGTAACTTCCGCATTCAATTTGTTTAATTTATGCAGTGCAAATTTATCCAGACTCTTAAGATCTTTGTAATCTACATAATCAATTTCCGGGTTGAAGTCAAACAGGTTACCGAGTAAAAATCTTGCGGTATTTCTTGTTTTCTTGAATATTTCAACAAGTTGTCCGATTATATTATTACCGATTTTTATATCGTTTCTATAATCAACTGATGCTGCCCAAAGTCTCAAAACATCAGCCCCATAGGTTTTTATGATTTCATCAGGTCGTATGTAATTTCCTAATGATTTAGACATCTTGCGTCCGTCCTCACCAAATACAAATCCGTGAGTTAAAACTTGTTTATAAGGCGCTTTTCCTTGGCAGGCAACCGAGGTTAAAAGTGAGGATTGGAACCATCCGCGGTGCTGATCCGAACCTTCAAGGTACATATCAACAGGTATGTGGCCTAATTCTTCACTGCGTTTTTCAACAACTGCTTTCCATGTTACCCCCGAGTCAAACCAAACATCCATAATATCATTTTCTTTTCTGAAATGGGTTTTGCCGCATTTAGGACATTTGAAACCTTGAGGTAAAAGTTCTTGAGCGGAATATTTTACCCAAGCATCAGAGCTTTCTTTTTCAAATATTTTGGCAACATTTTCCACTGTTTCATCTGTGCATATAACTTCTCCGCAATCTTCACAGTAGAATATCGGGATAGGTACCCCCCACGCTCTTTGACGTGAAATACACCAATCTGTACGACTTGCTACCATGTTTGAAATTCTTGATTCTCCAAATGCAGGTATCCATTTTACATTTTTTATTTCTTCAAGTGATTTATCTCTAAATTTATCGATTTTTACAAACCATTGCGGTGTTGCACGATAAATTACGGGATGTTTACATCTCCAGCAATGCGGATAGCTGTGTTGAATATCTTGAGCTTTTAATAGTGCCCCGTTTGATTGAAGCATCTCAATTACCATTGAATTACCTTTGTAATACGGTACTCCGATAAGTTCAGGGATTCCGACAGATTCTGTCCAAACTCCTTTCCCGTCCAATGGTGAAAATACATCGATGTTATATTTACACCCAACTTCGTAATCCTCCAACCCATGTCCCGGTGCAGTATGAACAGCGCCGGTTCCGGCATCAAGTGTTACGTGTTCGCCTGTTATTATTGTTGATTTTCTGTCGCATAAAGGATGTTTGGTATTTAATAATTCCAAATCTTCACCCTTGCATTTACCCATAACATTAATATCAGTTTCTTCCCATTCTACATCTTTTAAGAATGACGTCAACAACCCTTCTGCTACGAAATATACCGAATTCTTGTATTCAAAGAATGTGTAATCGTACCTCGGATGAAGGCTTATTGCCATATTAGATGGTATTGTCCAAGGTGTTGTAGTCCAGATTATGCTGTATATATCTGTTTTACCGTTTAGAAATTCAAATTTATTTTGTAATTTTGTTATGCTTTCATCATCAAATTTAAATCTCACATAAATTGAAGTTGAAGTTATATCATCATATTCAACCTCGGCTTCGGCAAGTGCGGTTTCGCAAGATGCGCACCAGTAAACAGGTTTTAATCCTTTTTCAATGTATCCTTTTTTATACATTTCGCCAAATACCCTGATTTGCTCAGCTTCAAATTCAGGCGCTATTGTCAAATAAGGATGTCCCCAGTCACCAAAGACACCCAGACGTTTAAATTCAAATTCTTGTCCCTTTAGGCTTTTTTGCGCAAATTCACGGCATTTTTGTCTTAATTCAACCGGAGTTATTGCGGAACGTCCGCCCTTTATTGTCTTTACAACTTTATTTTCAATAGGCAATCCGTGTCCGTCATATCCCGGAACATACGGAGCGTAGAAGCCTCTTTGGGTTTTATATTTAATCAAAATATCTTTCAAAATTTTATTTAATGCCGTTCCTACGTGGATTTTTTCCGAACTCAAATATGGCGGGCCATCGTGAAGTATAAAAGAATTAGTTTTATCACGCTGACTAAGAACTTTTTCATAAATTTTATTTTCAGCCCAAAATTTTTGAATTTCAGGCTCTCTGACAGTCGCATTTGCCCTCATTGCAAGTGTTGTTTGAGGCAAGTTTAGAGTGTCTTTGTATTCTTTTTTTTCTGTTGTCTCATTTGTCATAGTTTATATTTCCTCTTTTATAAATTTATTCATTTTATCATAGTCAAATTGATTTTCCCATTTTGCAATCACAAGGGTTGCAACACAGTTGCCTATTAAGTTAACTGTGGTTCTTCCCATATCAAGTATCTGGTCGATACCAAGTAGTATTGCTACCCCTAAAAGCGGAATTTTAAAGCTTGAAAGCGAGCCGGCAAGTACGATTAATGCAACTCTCGGAACGCCTGCTATACCTTTACTTGTAAGCATTAGGGCAAGCATTATAACTATCTGTTCCTGAAGTCCTAAATTTATCCCGACAATTTGTGATGAAAAGATAACTGCCATTGCAAGATATAATGTGCTTCCGTCTAAATTAAAGGTGTAACCCGTAGGCATAACAAATCCGACAATGTTTTTTGGTACCCCAAATTTTTCCATAATTTCCATGGCTTTTGGAAATGCAGCTTCGGAACTTGCAGTTGTGAAAGCTAAAAGTGCAGGTTCATATATGGCTTTTATTAAATTTAAAATAGGAATTTTAACAATTCTGCATACGATAAGCAGTAATATTAAAATAAAAAGGATTAGCGCAGTATATAATGAACCGATTATTTTTGCGTAACTTTTCAGTACTGAAAGCCCGTTCACTCCGACAGTCGAAGCTATTGCCCCAAATATTCCGACAGGTGCAAAGTACATTACATATTCCGTAAATTTGAACATTATTTGCGAAACCGAATTTAACACGTCCATAACAGGCTTTGCAGCCTTACCAACGGCGCAAATTGCCAGCGAAAAGAATATTGCAAAAACGACTATTTGCAATAAGTTTCCATCAGCCATTGCCTGAATTATGCTCGTTGGAAAAATATTAATAACCATATCACTCATTGTTACATGAGTTCCGTGTTCTGCGATTAACCCTAATTCCTGCAATCTGTCCGTAAAATTCACGGTAGTTGCCTGAAATCCGAGTCCGGGTTTAAATACATTTGCCATAGTTAAACCTATAATTAGGGCCAAAGTCGTCACGATTTCAAAGTATATTATGGTTTTTAATCCGATTTTACCTAAGCTTTTGGCATCACCATGGCCTGATATTCCAACGACGAGTGTTGCAAACAGTAGCGGGGCAATAATCATTTTTACCATACGCAAAAATATTGCGGCAAACGGGCGCATTTTTATTGCAAAATCAGGGGCAAAATGTCCGACGAGTACTCCGGCTATAAGCGATATAAATATAAGTGCCGTAAGCTTTGAATGTTTCAATTTAAATCCTCTTCATTAAAATTCAGTCTTTAAAAACCTTGTAATCATATGATATTACAAACATGCTATTTTGCAAAATTTATTTATAAAAAAGCCGACACAGGATATTTTCCGTGTCGGCTTTAGCTAAAATATTACAAACTATTCAACTTCGATTGCGCTTACAGGGCAAGCATCTGCTGCTTCTTTCACGCAATCCATGTTATCAGCTACTGCTGATTCATTTACTTGAGCTTTATCAGCAATTGAAAATACTGCATCACAAATTGATTCACAAGCACCGCATGCAATACATGAATCGTTAACTTTTACTGCCATAATTTTTCTCCTTTATTTATATTATTTACTTACGGATTTATCATCCGCAAGTTTATTATACTACAAAATTTTAAAATATCCAGTCCCTTACAACATTAGCTATGTAGTCAAATCCATGGATTAATCCCAAATCCCCACCTGTAATTTTTTTGCCGTAAATAAGTATAGGCACATATTCTCTTGTATGATCTGTTCCGTCAGCTGTCGGATCGCATCCGTGATCGGCCGTTATTATCAGAATATCATCCTCATTCATTGAACTTATTATATCTTTTAAATATGTGTCAATTTCTTCAATTGCTTTTCCGTAACCCTTTGCATCACGTCTGTGCCCGTATAGCATATCGGTATCCACGAGGTTTGTAAATATCAAATAATTTTTAAATTCAGGATTTAATTTTAAATTATTATACGCAATTTCATCAAGATTAAGTTCACCTCTAACAGCTTTTAAAGTTAATTCCAGCCCCTCTTTATTTGAACCTGTGTGAATAGCATGCGTAATACCTGATTTAGAAAATATATCTTCAATTTTTCCGATAGCAACGACTTTTCCGCCTTTATCTTTTATTTCGTTTAAAACGGTATGTTTGGGCTCCATTGAATAATCCCGTCTGTCTTTTGAAATCCTTGTCGGCTTGCCGTCTATTACTTTGTAAGGTCGTGCAATTACTCTTGCAACATTGTAATCTCCGTCATTTAAAAGCTTTCTTGCAATTTTGCACCAATCGTAAAGGGTTTCAAGCGGGATTATATCCGTATCCGCCGCAATTTGAAATACGCTGTCCGCAGAAGTATAAACAATCGGAAATTTTGTTTTATTATGTTCTTCGTTTAATTTTTCTATAATAGCAGTTCCTGAAGCTGGGATGTTTGCAAGAATGCCTTTGCATTGTGTTTCTTTTATGAATTTTTCAATTAATTCATTCGGAAAGCCATCAGAATAAGTCATAAAAGGCTTTGGTGAAACTTGTCCCGCTATTTCCCAGTGACCTGTCGTTGTATCTTTTCCCATTGATTTTTCACTCAATGTCCCGTATTTTGCACTCGGATTTTCAACATGTGAAATTCCTTTAAATTCTTGAATGTTTCCAAGCCCCATTGATTGAAGGTTAGGAACGTTTAGTCCTCCGTTAAATTCACAGGTATTTTTCAAAGTGTTACAATTTTTGCTGTCTCCAAAACTTTCGCAATCGGGCAGCGCCCCTATACCCATTGAATCTATAATCATAATTATTGCGCGCTTCATAAACTTCTCCTTATGGCTCTTATTGTATCACCAAATTTACATTTCGTAAAGATATGGCAATTATTTTCTGTTTTTTGTTTTGATTTAAATATAGGCAGAAAAGGTATAGTGAATGATAAAAATTTATACTAATCAAGTAACAGGATTGCATTTTGGTACAGGTGATGTAAAGCAAAATCAAAATGTATCAAAACCTGACGGTTTAAAACAAAGTGACAAAATCCCGAACGTCACTGCTGATTATAATGTTAAAGTTCCGATGGGTTACACAAAAACCGGTGTTATAAATCTGCCAAACGGTATTGAGGGGCAATGTTATAAACTGGCAAACGGTCAGCGTGTTGTTATTGTACCTAAAAAGGGTGAAACAACGATTAATACTATTGTAAATACAGGTTCTATGAATGAACCCGATAATTTGCGCGGGATAAGTCACTATATAGAGCATAATCTTTTTAATGGTTCGGAAGGTTTAGAGGCAGGCGAATTTTTCAAGCGTGTTAACATGATGGGCGGAAGTACAAATGCTGCAACCGGTTTTGCAACAACTAACTATTTCATTACCTCTAATCTTTTAAATGAAGGTGATTTTGAAGAAATGGTTAAACTTCACCTTTCTATGCTGGAAGCTCCAAAGTTTACTTTTGAAACATTGAAAAAAGAAAAACCGATTGTTCAATCTGAAATCAATATGATTACTCAGGAACCGTCAAACATTTCTGCCAACATGGCAATAAAAAATCTTTACGCTATAAAATCAACATCTCAGGATATGATTGGCGGTACTGTTGATAATATTGAAAATTTAACTCGTGATGATGTTGTAAAATATTATAATGACAATTATTATCCTGCCAATATGGTAACTGTCGTTACGGGTGAAGTTTCCGAGGATGAGGCAATAAATCTCATATCTAAATATGCCAAATCAAAAAAAATTCCTTCAAAATCTCAATATCATGAAACCTTGACTCCTATTCAGCAATCAGTAAGAGAAGATATAATTTCTGATAAAGCAACTTCTACTTCAATGATGATTGCGATGAACGGGCCTAAAAATTCTGACTTGAAAGATAATATAGCATTAAGTATTGCAACAAGGGAGCTTTTTTCTGGGGGTAGTTCAAAGGTTAATTCCAGACTTGTTGACAAAGGGCTTGTAGTCGGTGCAGGTTCTGAAAAATTATCATCGGATAAAAATGCAAATTCGGTTATAATGATTGAATCTTCTTCAAATGATGAGAAAATAGAAATTGCGCTTAGAACGATTTCCAATGAAATTGAAAAACTTAAACAGAACCCTATTGATGCTGAAAGACTTGAACAGCACAAAAAAATTATCAATAAATCGTTTATTGAAGCATTTGAAAGTAACGATGCTATCAATTTCGGACTTTCAACAATGATGTTGGATTATGATAATGATACAATTCAAAATTATTCAAAAATATTAAATTCAATAACTGTTGATGATGTAAAAAATGCTGTTGATAAATATCTTGATACAAATAAGATGTCAATTGTGGTTACACACCCGTCATCAAGCTCTGCTGAAAGTATAAAGGAAAGTTATAACAATGCATCTCAAGTACAATTTTGCGGAAATATAAACAATAAAAAACGAACGGTTACTGATTTGTCAAAGGTCGAGGCGTTTACTTTCCCAAATAATGTCGAACTGACTTTGAATGATTCAAAATCAGATATAAGCTATCTTTTCTATACTTTGACAACTCGTGATAAAAACGAAAAATACGCACTGGAAGCAAAAATTCTTGATGAGATGATAAATAAAGGTTCAACAAAGCAGACTGCTGTGGAGATAACAAAAGATTTGGATAAGGATGCAATATCTTTGAATTGCGGTGCTGAAAAAAACGGTATTGCTGTCACTGCAGATTTTTATTCGGGTGATGTAGATAAGGTTTTTGAAAAATTAAACGATTTAATGTATTCGCCTAATTTGGGGGAAGAAAATTTTAATAAGATAAAAGAAAATTTAAGAGCAGATATTTTAAATCGCGAGCCTAGTGCGATGAGAAAAATTAATCGTGAACTTTTTCCTGAGGCGCTTTCAGGCATGACAAAAGATGAATTGCTTGAAAAACTCGATAAATTAACGCTTGATGATGTGAAGTCATTTTATGAAAAATTAATTAATGAAGGTCAGGGGGTTTTAACGGTTACCGGACCAGTATCAAGCAATAGAGAGTTTAAGGAAGCACTTTTTAAAAATACTTTAAACCTGCCTCAAACTCAAAAATTCAAAGTTGAATATCCGAGTTATTACCGTGAAGTAGCCGAGACAAAAGTTTTTACTGAGACGTTTAATCGTCCTCAGGCAAAAATTGTAGAGGCATTTGCATTTGAAACAAGTAATAATCTTAAAGATACAACGACAGTTGCGTTGTTGAACACTATTCTTGGCGGAAATCCTTCTTCAAGGTTATTTATGGATTTGAGGGAAAGACAAAATCTTGCATACCGTGTTTCTTCATCAAATACTATTATGAATGATTTGGGCGTAATTAAGCTTTCTATCGGGACAACCACTGATAACAAAGAAACAGGGGTTAAATCATACGATAATGTCCAAAAATCAATTGACGGATTTAACGCTAATATCAAAAAATTGATGGATGAAAAGGTTTCTGATGAAGAATTAAATAACGCTAAATTGAGTTTGAAAAATGCATTACTTTCAAGTGTTCAAACTCCAATGGGTGAAACCATAAATCTTGCGGTATTGAAAAATGCGCCTTACGGGTTTACTCAAAAAGAACAGGCATTAGAAATGATTGATAAAATTACGGCTGATGATATTCAAAATGCCGCAAACTATATCTTCTCTCATAAACCTATGTATTCGATTCTTGCAACAGAAGATACTCTTAATGCAAATAAGGAATATCTTGAAAAGCTGAAAAGTTAATATGTTTTCAACCGTCACACCCTCTTGACAAATTTCAAAAAATCGTAAATAATGAACATGTGCACCAAAGTGGTGCGGAGTTATGAACAAACAGGAAAG
>ERZ842401.6518-NODE-6518-length-12437-cov-3.706106_pt1 | contig 12437 bp, 12 predicted proteins | sample MGYA00521270_ERZ842401 | MGnify/ENA primary metagenome ERZ842401 (study PRJEB31892, sample SAMEA3878208) | bioreactor metagenome | biome: Moose rumen | place: Sweden | collected 2011-10 | study: EMG produced TPA metagenomics assembly of the PRJEB12797 data set... | reverse complement strand
CTGTGGGGCACTACGTTCTCTTCGAAGGCAATGGCTACATTTCGCCTGTAAGGTATTCGCGGCTGGAACATCAGGATTTGCATGGCGAGCAAGGCGCCGACCTGGTGATTTTGACACACCCGTCGTTTGTTTCGCATGCGCAGGAGTTGGCCAACCTGCACCTTATATACGACGGCATCAGCAGCTTCATTGTAACACCCGAAAAGGTCTACAACGAGTTTTCGTCGGGAAAGCAGGACCCTATGGCCATACGCGAAATGCTGCGTATGTTCCGCAAGCGTGCGGCCTCCGGCGACGGCACCACTTCGCCGCGTTGGCTGCTGGTTTTCGGCTATGGCTCCTACGACAACAAAGACCTCCTCGGCAAGGGTCTGCCGCAGGTGCTGGCTTGCCAGTCGGAGGAGTCGTTCACTCTCGAAGGCTCTTCCTATTGCACCGACGACCTCTTTGGCTACCTCGACGACGGCGAAACCGGCTACCAGAACGAAAGTCTCGAAGTGTCCATAGGGCGGCTCCCGGCACGCAGCACGGGCGAGGCCGACCATCTGGTCGACAAAATACGCCGCTATATGCAGCGCAGCGACCTCGCCAATGCTGATATCCGTGGCGACTGGCGCAACTATATCACCCTTCTGGCCGACGATGCCGACCCCTCTTCGCCAGGCGACACGGTGTTCGCCAGGTCGTCCGAAAACATGTCGCGTGCCATAGCCGCACGGTTTCCCCAATACAATTTCGACAAAATCTATGCCGACGCCTACCGCCAGCAGTCCAGTGCCATAGGCTCCTACTACCCCGACGTGAACAACGCCATGCGCCAGCGCATGGACTATGGCTGCCTGCTTTTCAACTACGTCGGGCACGGCTCGGTCGAGTATATCGGCACCGAACGGTATATCGAGTTGTCCGACATTGAAAACTACTCCAACTTCGACCAGCTCGCGCTTTTCGTGACAAGCACCTGCAGCTACGGGCGCTTCGACAAAATCGAGCCCCTCAGCGGCAGCGAAAGGCTGCTTAACGCCAATGGCGGCGCCGTGGGCGTGATAACTGCAACACGGCCTATAGGCCATATCGAGCGTTTCAACACCGACATCTGCCTGACCGCGCTCACCCCTGGAAGGACCATCGGCGACGCTCTGCGGCTGGCAAAGAATGCTACAAGTGTCTCGCACAGCTTCGTCCTGCTTGGCGACCCCGCGCTGCGGCTCTCCATACCCGAAAACAAGGTGGTGGTGACTGAAATCAACGGCTCGGAGGTTGTCGATGGGGTGTGCGACAGTGCCGAGGTGCTCTCAACCGTCACGGTCAAGGGAGCCGTGGTTGATGCCGACGGTGTGCGGCTGGAAACTTTTAACGGCACGGTGTACCCGATAGTTTTCGACCGGCCCGAAACGGTGAGAACACTTGCAAACGACAACGATGGGACAGAGGTGTCCTTCAGCCAGCAAAACAATGTGATTTACCGAGGTCGTACGGCGGTCGTGGACGGCTTGTTCGAATACAAGTTCACCGTGCCGCGCGACGTGTCGTCGCGCTACGCCAACGCCAAACTCAGCCATTTTGCAAAAACTGCCGACGGCGACTGTGCCACCGGCAGCTACGGCAACCTGATGCTGGGCGGCTTCAACGCCGATGCCGACATCGACGAATGTCGTCCGGTTGTGAAACTCTACATCAACGACACCAACTTTCATAATGGCGGCCTCACCGACGAGAACCCCGTCCTGCTCGCCCGACTGTCCGACAAGGTAGGCATCAACGCCGTAGGCAGCGGCATAGGACACAATATAACAGCTGTTATCGACGGCAACTCGAGCAGCGAGATAACGCTCAACGACTTCTATGAGACCGATATGGACGACAGCCGTTGCGGCACGGTCACATACGCCTTGAGCCGACTGTCCCCGGGACGACACACGCTTGCGCTGAAAGCCTGGAATATCTACAACCACTCGAATACCGCCACAATCGACTTCACGGTGCGCACTGCCGACAGCATCGGGCTGGGCCGCTGCTATGCCTACCCCAACCCTTGTGCCGACCTCACCACGCTTCACATCGAACACAACAACATCGACACAATCGAATCGGTGGCAATCGACATTATGTCCTATACCGGCCAGCATGTATGCAGCCTGCAGCCCGTTCTGTCCGAGGGTGGCTATGTAATCAGCGCCCAGTGGAATCTTGCCACGGACAATGGCATACGTGTGGCCAACGGCCTTTATGTGGCAAGGATAATTATTCGCACCAAGGACGGCAGCAAGCAGATAAGCCATGCCAAGATCGCTGTGAAATGATTTATTCCAACCACACAATAATTCATCCGAAACAAAGTTACTATATAGAAGTTTTTTTGAAGATTAAACACCTCTCAAAACGCAATTGATGAAAAAAATCTGCATTCTTGCAATATTTGCTGTGGCCTGCGGCATTGTGAGCGCACAAACCAGTGGTACGTCGTTCTCGGGTCAGAACAAGGAAAAGAACAACTACATTTCGACGGGCATGCCCATACTGCAGGTGGCCCCCGACGCTATAAGCAGTGCCATGGGTGACGCGGGTGTGGCCTCGGAGCCGGACGCCAACTCGGCTCACTGGAATGTGGCCAAAATTGTCCAGGCCGAGGGCACTGGTGGCATCACCACAACATTCACCCCATGGCTCCGTAAACTGGGGGTCACCGACATGAACCTGTTCTACCTTGCAGGCTTCTACAAAATCAACCAGCGGCATGCTGTGGGTATGTCGCTGACCTATTTCACACTCGGCGACCTACAGTGCACCGACTGGGAAGGCAACGACCGCGGCACCTTCAAGCCCAATGAGTTTGCGCTCGATGCCAGCTATGCGCTGATGGTGTCCGACGGCCTCTCGATAGGTGCCAGCTTCCGCTACCTGCGGTCTGACCTTACCAACGGCATGAACATCTCGACCGATGGTAGCGCCAGTGGCACGACCACCAAGGCCGCCAACAGCTTTGCCGCCGACATAGGAATATATTATAACCGCGAAATCGATGCGCAGAACGAGTTTGCCGTGGGCGGTTTTATAAGCAACCTCGGTGCGAAACTCTCCTACTCCGACGACGACACTCAGAAGGAGTTCCTGCCTACCAACCTGCGCCTCGGCGCCCGCTACTCCTATCGTATCGACAACTTTAACAAAATTAGTGTGCTGTTCGACATCAACAAACTACTCGTGCCCACGCCGCCAATCAGCGACACCTCAAAAAACAAGTACTATGCCAATCGTACCGAGTACAACAGAACCAGCGTCATGAAAGGCTTGTTCCAGTCGTTCTACGATGCGCCGGGCGGGTTCAAGGAGGAGATGCAGGAACTGCAGCTCTCTGTCGGAGCCGAATACTGGTACTCGGACATGTTTGCCGTGAGACTCGGCTATTTCTACGAGAATAAGTATAAAGGTGGCCGCCAGTATTTCTCGGTCGGCGCCGGCATCCGCTACAATGTCTTCGGGTTCGATTTCTCGTACCTTATTCCTACCACAACAATCAGCAACAACCCACTTACCAACACCGTCCGCATCGCCCTTTCGGTCGACTTCGGTGTGAAGCATGGCAAGCGCGAATCTAAATGAACGGCATGTTTGTTGAGTGCTAAAACAACATTGGCCGACTTCGCCGTGAAACAAGGCAACCACTAAAACAAACACTCTGATTACCCCGAAACAATGACCCGCATAGGCATAGGCTACGATGTTCACCAGCTACAGGATGGGTTGCCGCTCGTCCTTGGGGGAGTGCGAATTGAACATGAGAAAGGGCTTGTAGGCCACTCCGACGCCGACGTGCTCATACATGCCGTGTGCGACGCCTTGCTCGGAGCCGCCGCGTTGGGCGACATTGGCCAGCATTTCCCCGACACCGACGAGCACTATCGCGGCATCGACAGCCGTCTGCTGTTGAAAGAAACCGCAAGGCTCGTGGCCGCGAAAGGATACACTGTCGGCAATATCGACAGCATCCTGTGCCTGCAGTGCCCCAAAGTGGCTCCATACATCGGGCAGATGCGCCGCAATCTGGCCGAAACCATCGGCATCGACATCGACCGTGTCTCGGTCAAGGCCACCACCACCGAACACCTCGGCTTCGAGGGCCGCGAAGAGGGTGTCTCGGCCCACGCCGCCGTAACAATTGAAGGTTAAAAAGAAATGGAACGCCCAATCACTCATACACAAGAAAAAGAAGATGTCGAGACACTGAACGACGAAGGCTGCCGCCTGCTGCTCTACAACGACGATGTGCACACGTTTGACTATGTGATAAAGGCCTTGGTCGACATCTGTCGCCACACCGAGGTGCAGGCCGAGCAATGTGCCATCATCGTGCACTGCAAAGGCAAATGTGTCGTCAAGAGCGGAAGCTACGAAACGCTGCTCCCCATGCACACGTCGTTGCTCAATAAACAGCTCACAACTGAAATAGTCAGATAATTTACTCAACCTAAAATACACAATTATGAACGTTGCGTTACTTGTCATAGTGTTAGCGGTCGGACTTGCTTTGCTGGTTCTCGAAATAGTTGTTCTCCCTGGTGGTGTGTCGGGTGCCATAGGCATCGCCATGCTCGGTTTCGGGATATGGTGGTCTTTCAGCAAGTACGGCAACACTGTCGGCACATGGGTCCTCTTGGGTTGTGTGGCTCTCACGGTGGCTTTCCTGGCAATACTGCTAAAGTCGAAGACTTGGAGACGGTTCAGTCTGAAAGAGGAGTCTGACAGCAAGGTGAACCAAATTGACAGCAAAACCATCCAGATTGGCGCCACCGGCAAGACCGTTGCACGTCTTGCTCCTACGGGAAAGGCCTTGATTGACGGCGAACTCGTTGAAGTTCACGCCGTGAACAAGTTTATTGACCCCGACCGTGACATTGTGGTGGTGGCAGTTGAAGGCTATCGCATCGACGTGAAAGAGTACGGCGACGAAAGGTTCTGACTTCAGGTCGGGTGTCTCCCTTGTTTGTTAGGAAAACAAAAAAAAATAACTAAAACAAAACATTATGAACACATTAATTATTGTCGGAATTGTCATTGTCGCGCTGATCATTTTCTTGATCTTTTTCCCGGTGGGGATATGGTTCCAAGCCTTGATTTCGGGTGTGCGCACATCGTTGGTACAACTGGTTTTCATGCGTTTCCGCAAGGTGCCGCCTTCGGTGATTGTGAACAATCTTATCTCGGCCTCGAAAGCGGGCCTGAAACTGAACCAGAACGAGCTCGAAGCCCACTATCTCGCCGGCGGCCGCGTGAACTCCGTGGTCAATGCGCTGATTTCTGCCGACAAGGCTAACATGAACCTCGACTTCAAGACGGCTACCGCCATTGACTTGGCTGGTCGCGACGTGCTGAAAGCCGTGCAGACCTCTGTGAACCCCAAGGTTATCGACACGCCGCCCGTGGCTGCCGTGGCAAAGGATGGCATCCAGCTTATAGCCAAAGCCCGTGTCACGGTGCGCACCAACATCAAGCAGCTCGTGGGCGGCGCCGGCGAGGAAACCATTCTGGCTCGTGTGGGCGAGGGTATCGTCACCTCCATCGGCTCGGCAGTGAGCCACAAGCAGGTGCTCGAAAATCCTGACTCTATTTCGAAGCTGGTGCTTACCAAAGGTCTGGACAGCGGCACGGCTTTCGAGATACTCTCCATCGACATTGCCGACATCGACGTGGGTAAAAACATCGGTGCACAGCTGCAGATGGACCAGGCCAACGCCGACAAGAACATTGCACAGGCCAAAGCCGAGGAACGCCGCGCGATGGCTGTTGCCCAGGAGCAGGAAATGAAGGCTCGCGCTCAGGAAGCCCGCGCTCACGTGATCGAGGCCGAGGCCGAAGTGCCCAGAGCCATGGCCGAGGCTTTCCGCAACGGCAACATGGGCATCATGGACTACTACCGCATGAAGAACATACAGGCCGACACCGACATGCGCGAAAGCATTGCAAAGCCGGCTACACCGCAGGCCAAGAAAGGCAGCGAAAAATAGAAACTACCATACTTGAACCGCGAAAGGCGGAGACCATTTAACCAAATGGCTCCGCCTTTTTTCGGTCTGACGGCAATTACAAGAACATGGAATAATAGATTGGGAGATTCAAGACGGGGCCTTGCTGCGTTACCGCTGCCTCGTTTGAAAGTACAACAGCTGTCTTCACCTTGTAGTCGGGATTGCCCACAAAGCGATCGAGTGCGCGATGGATGGTGTAGTCCTTGCCCGACTTCACCTCTATCGGTAGGATGGAAAGCGAGTCGTAGTCGTCGATCATGAAGTCCACCTCGCCCTTCTGCTTGTTGTCGTAATAGAAGAGCGGGTGGCCATGTGCCAGCAGCTCGGTGGCCACGACCGTCTCGTAAACCGAACCCAGGTTGATGCTCAACAGGTCGTCCTTGATGGCCGAGATATTGGTGTGGAAGAGCACATTCGACAGCAATCCCACATCGTTCATATAGAGTTTGACCAGATTTTTTCTGGCCGAGGCTACAAGCGGGAACACGGGGTTGGATATAGACTTTACATCCAACACAACCCCCGAGCTTACAAGATACTCGATTTCATCCTCGTAGTCGCGGGCCGATTTGCCACGTTTTTGCTCAACCGAGTTGAAATACAGGCGTTTCTTGCGGTTTTCCATGTTTGATGGAATCAGGTCATAGACACGCCTGATTTTCAATCTCTCGTCACGGCTGTACTGTGAGGCGTCCTCCTTGTAAAGGTTGTGGATTTCGTCGTGTATTTTTCGTACACGGTAGATATTCTGCGACGAGACAAATTCGCTCACCGCCTGCGGCAGGCCACCTACAAGAAGATAGCTCTTGAAAAGGTCCATCAAACGGCGATGCAGGCCATCGTTCAACCCCTCATGCTTCATAAACTGCCCGTGCATGTGCGCAATGACATCTTCACCCACGCCATTGGCCCATAGAAACTCTTCGAAATCGAGCGGATATAGGTGCTTCACTTCAATCCTGCCACCTGGAATTGAGAGCGTCTTGTGAAGGGTGACCCCTAAAAGCGAGCCGCTGGCTATATAGTTGAAACGACCGTCGTCGCACAGGAACTTGAGCATGGTGAGCAACTCGGGGTACGCCTGAATCTCGTCCAAAAAAATCAGCGTGTCTTTTTTTGTGCCAAGTTTTTTCCCGTAATAGGAACTCAAACGCACATAAAAATCATCCAAGCCATTCAGGTCAGCAAAAATTCGTGCCCCGTCACGATCGTTTATCATATTCACTTCAACAAAGTTCTTAAAATGGGCCTTGCTTTCATGCCTAATTATATACGACTTGCCAACCTGACGCGCTCCATCTATAATGAGCACTTTTTTCATATCTGACTTAAAGTACTCGTTTAGAAAGGTTTGGATTTTCCTGTTAAGCATAATTCAACTGTGTTTCTCAATGCAAAATTACAACTTTTTCCATAATTTGAAACTTTTTTTTACAACTTTTTCCAATTTTTATGGTGTCAATTTTACAACTTTTTCCAATTTTTAGGGTGCCATTTTTACAACTTTTTCCAATTTTTAGGGTGCCAATTTTACAACTTTTTCCAATTTTTAGGGTGTCAATTTTACAACTTTTTCCAATTTTTAGGGTGTCATTTTTACAACTTTTTCCAATTTTTAGAGTGTTATTATTACAACTTTTTCCAATTATAGCTACACTGAAAAAAACAACAGAGCTCACGTTTCTCCAGTTATTTATTGGAACGACGTAAATAGCATGCGTCTATACCGCGTTTCGATAGATACGTGGCCTTGCATTACACCGTGCAAGTCTGTCGGAAGGCAGTGTGGGTGTCGGCTCGTGCAGAATACATTCGTCACGGAGGGGCGCACTCTCTATGACATATAATTTATATCCCGCCTATCGACATATATCCCTCCGGTCGACCGATTGGGGATTATGTCGGTGTGGGCGATTGTGTGAGGTCGGCAGTGGATGCAGAAGCGGCTTTTATCAAGTCCTGTGGTGCGATGCGAAACTGTAGGCCACGCTGACCGGCACTTACGTATATATAGTTGTATTCAAGGCAGGTGACATGGAAAAATGTGGGGAAGCGCTTCTTCATTCCGATAGGTGAGCAGCCGCCGCGGACATATCCGGTAAGGGGCAGCAGCTCTTTCATGGGTATGAGGTCGCATTTCTTGTCGCCGATGTTTTTGGCGGCTTTTTTCAGGTCTACTTCGGCGTTGCCTGGCACCACGCACACAAAATAGCCCTTGCGCTCGCCTTTCAGCACGAGTGTCTTGAATACCTGGTTGATGTCTTCGCCGAGCTGGCTGGCTATATGTTGTGCGCCAAGGTCGTTCTCGTCCACTTCATAGGGGATAAGTTCATAGGCAATCTTGTGTTGGTCGAGCAGCCGTGCGGCGTTGGTCTTGGGGATTGTGGACATCTTTGGGCGGTTTATTTCGTAAAACAGAGGTCGTATTCAAGGTGAATGTAGCCGTGTGAGTTGAAAATTGAATTGAAAAATTATGAGGTCTCAATAATCTTGACATTCATCTCTCAATTCGTTTGTGACAACAGGTGCGCTGCCTGATACTGAATAGATGCGCCCGGTGTTCAGTTCGCGGCACTTCCATCGGGTGCGAAGCTTCGCTACGCTTTCGAACAGGCGGCCGTCGTTGCCCTTGATCCTGAATTGTGAGCCGACGGGCAGGGTGTCGAGTGTTTGTGGTTTTCCGTTTTTGTCAAACGCGGCTGGCAGCAGGTGTAGTCTTGTGTCAATCAGGCGTTCCATGCGTTTATTGAGCGGCAGCGTCGCTGAATACGAGCGGAGCATAGGCACGATGTCGTCGGAAAAGCAGCCCATGTTGATAAAGTCCGCAATCAACCTGCTGTAGTTTCTCTGCCATTCAAGGCCGTGCGGCTTGACCTTTCGTCCGTAATCGACATAGGTGAGCATGTGGGCCAGCTCGTGGAGTGTCACCAGCAAGAAGCCTTGTGGCTCGAGATTGCCGTTGATGCTTATGCAGTGTCCCGGCCGGGCTGTCGTCGGCAGGCGGTAGTCGCCAAACTTTGTGTGCCGCTCGCGGGTTATCTTGAAGTGGATTTTGTAGTCGATTATATATTGCACCACGGTGTCGACGGCTCCACAGGGCAGATAGGGTTTCAGCAACCCGGCAAAACGCGAACTGCGGCGCTCGTCTACGACTGCCATATCGCTGTGTTTCCGGGTGTGGTCGGTACGCACTGCCGTTGGCTGAAGTATGGGCAGTCGCAGTGTTTGCGCTTGCGGTGTTTCGGCATGGCAGCGCCTTTTTTGCTGCAGCCTGCGGCCAGGAGGCATATGGCGGCCAGCATCAGGTATATGGCGTGACGTTTTTTCATGGCTGTGCGATTTTCGATTTCAATGCGCGTATCCTTTCGGCCGACTCGTGTATGGTTTCGGGTGGTATTTTGCCGTCAAACACGAGTTTTTCGATGATTGCAGTTGTTTGCGGCACTATGTCGGGGTTATAGGCCTTGCCGTTGTTCGAGAGGCACAGCAGGTCGGCCCCGGCGAGTATGGCCAGCCTGACGGCCTCGGCGTAGCCGTATTGGTTCACAATGGCGCCCATGGCCAGGTCGTCGGTTATGACCACTCCGTCGTAGCCGAGCGAGTCGCGCAGCAGGCGCATTGTCACATTGCTTGAAAGCGACGAGGGGTAGATGCTGTCGAGTTTGGTGTTTACCACATGTGCGGTCATGACCATGTCGACAGTGCCTTCGGCGATGAGTGTTTTGTAGGGCAGCAGCTCGGATGGCTGCCAGGTGTCCGATACATCCACCAACCCTACGTGGGTGTCGCCCGTGGCACTGCCGTGGCCGGGAAAGTGTTTCAGGCAGGAAACCACGCCGCGTTTGCGTTGCTCGTCAATCCAGATGCGGGCGGCATCGGCCACCGTCTTGGGTGACTTTGAAAAACTGCGTTCCAATTTGCCAATCACAGGGCAGTCGGGGTTTACATCCACGTCCACGCAGGGGGCGAAATTGAGGTTCACGCCGGCCTTCTGCAGTTGCGCGGCGGTGAGTGCGGCGTAGTGGCGTATGCTGTCGGTGCCATAGTCTGCCGATTGTTTGGCCGACATGAAGTGCGGGAAACCCTGGTCTTCGCGCAGGCGGTTGACGCGTCCCCCCTCCTGGTCGATGCCAATGAGAAGGCATTCGGGTGCGAGAGACTGCAACTCGCGGCAAAGGCTGGCGAGCTGGCTGGGCGACGAAATGTTTCGCTTGTGCCGACCCGTCGGTGCGTCATATTCAAACAGGATTACACCGCCTATGTGGTACCGTTCAATGTCGCGGCGTATGTGCGGGCATTCGCCTACTGTCTGCCCGCGGAAACCCACGATGAGCATCTCGGCTATGTCGCGGCGCAGCTGTTCCACGTCGGTGTTTGTGCTGGTGTCTGGTGGCGGCTCGGTGGCCAGGGGTTCGGTGGCCGGAGCTGGCGCACACGACAGGCAGGCTGCCGTCAGTATGGCCAGGGCGAATATTTGCGATAGATGTCTCATGGTGCTATCTTATGTTATCGAATGGCACACGGTGCATAATCGACCGTGCGAGGGTTACTTCGTCGGCATACTCAAGGCTGTCGCCAATCGACACGCCGCGTGCTATGGCACTCACCTTGACGCCGAGGGGTTGCAGCTGCTTGTTGATATAGAAGGCGGTGGTGTCGCCCTCCATAGTAGTGGGTAGTGCAAGGATCACCTCCTGCACGGGTTCGGGGTCGGACTGCTGCACGCGCGTGATGAGCGACGCAATGTTGATGTCGCGTATCCCGATGCCGTCAATGGGCGAAATCACACCGCCAAGCACGTGATACACGCCACGATATTGCTGCGTGTTCTCGATTGCCAGCACGTCGGGAATGTTCTCCACCACGCACACTACGCCGTGTTGCCGTTTGGGACTTGAACAAATGGGGCATAGCTCGGTGTCGCTGATGCAATGGCAGCGGCGGCACGCGTGCACTTCGGTTTTTATGGCAGATATGGCCGACACAAAGTCGGCAAACCTTTCTTGGTCGAGCTTCATCAGGTGCAGTGCGAAACGCAGTGCGCTGCGTTTGCCCACGCCCGGCAGCGAGGCCAGCTGGTCTACTGCCTGTTGCAGTTTGTCAGATGGTAGGTTCAATGGATTGTTGTTTGATGTTTGGTGATGCCGCCACAGCGCTTTGGGACTCCAGCTCTGCCACTCGACGACGGATGGCCGCTATCTGCCCCTCAATAAAACCGTCGCTGTACTTGCTGTCGCAGAATCCGTTGCCTCGCGCCACGTAGGCGTCGTCGTCTATGTTGTCGGTCAGCAACTCCTCGTAGTTGTCGAGAAGAAGCTTCAGCCGCCGAAGTTCGTCTGTTGCACTTGTGTTTTTCATGCTATGGTAACGAATGGCTCCCCGAAATATTGTGCCTTTTTCGGCGATGCACCTCGAAAGTTGTTACGTTTGTGACAAAATGTCAGCAATGGAGTGTCTTTATTACTGTTTGGCACTGAAATTGTTCAAAACGGAGTGTGCAATGTTGTGCACAGGTCTAAACGAATTAATCAAAAAACAATACAACTATGGGTAAAATCATCGGAATCGATTTAGGAACAACCAACTCGTGTGTCTCTGTGATGGAAGGCAACGAGCCAGTGGTAATTGCAAACAGCGAGGGCAACCGCACGACACCCTCGGTGGTGGGTTTTGTCGAAGGCGGCGACCGCAAGGTGGGCGACCCTGCCAAGCGTCAGGCCATCACCAACCCCCACAACACCGTTTACTCCATCAAGCGCTTCATGGGCGAGACCTACGACCGCGTCCAGAAGGAGATTGAGTCGGTGCCCTACAAGGTGGTGCGTGGCGACAACAACACCCCGCGCGTCGACATCAACGGTCGTCTCTACACCCCGCAGGAAATCTCGGCCATCGTGCTTCAGAAGATGAAGAAGACCGCCGAGGACTACCTCGGCACCGAGGTCACCGAGGCCGTCATCACCGTGCCGGCCTACTTCAACGACTCGCAACGCCAGGCCACCAAGGAGGCCGGCGAGATTGCAGGCCTCAAGGTGCGCCGTATCGTCAACGAGCCGACGGCTGCAGCACTGGCCTACGGTCTCGACAAGAAAAACAACGACATGAATGTGGCCGTGTTCGACCTTGGCGGCGGCACCTTCGATATCTCCATCCTAAGCTTGGGCGACGGCGTGTTCGAGGTGAAGTCCACCAACGGCAACACCCACCTCGGCGGCGACGACTTCGACCTGAAGGTCATCAACTGGCTCGCCGACGAGTTCAAGAGCGAAAAGGGCATCGACCTGCGCAAAGACCCCATGGCTATGCAGCGCCTGAAAGAGGCCGCCGAGAAAGCCAAATGCGAACTCTCCAGCAGCCAGGAGACCGAAATAACCCTGCCCTACATCACCGTCGCCGACGGCGTTCCGCAGC
>ERZ842401.6517-NODE-6517-length-12439-cov-30.461483_pt1 | contig 12439 bp, 7 predicted proteins | sample MGYA00521270_ERZ842401 | MGnify/ENA primary metagenome ERZ842401 (study PRJEB31892, sample SAMEA3878208) | bioreactor metagenome | biome: Moose rumen | place: Sweden | collected 2011-10 | study: EMG produced TPA metagenomics assembly of the PRJEB12797 data set... | reverse complement strand
CTGACGAAGGCCATCAAGACGAAGCACCCCGACATCATCATCCAGTATCACGGACACTCCGGTCCAGGCCTGTCGATGGCCTCTATCCTGGAGGTGTGCAACAACGGTGCCGACATCATTGACACCGCTATCGAGCCGCTCTCTTGGGGTAAGGTGCATCCAGACATCATCTCCGTGCAGTCGATGCTGAAGAACGAAGGCTTCGAGGTGGCCGACATCAATATGAACGCCTATATGCAGGCCCGCAGCCTGACCCAGGAGTTCATCGACGACTGGCTGGGCTGCTTCATCAATCCTGCCAATAAGCACATGTCAAGCTTGCTGCTCGGCAGTGGCTTGCCCGGTGGTATGATGGGAAGTATGATGGCCGACTTGGGCCCCATCCAGTCGATGATCAACAAGCTGCGCGAGAAGAAGGGCGAGCCCACGCTGTCGATGGACGACATGCTGGTGAAGCTGTTCAACGAGGTCGAGTACGTATGGCCGAAGGTGGGTTATCCCCCATTGGTCACGCCGTTCTCGCAGTATACGAAGAACATCGCCCTGATGAACCTACTGACCATCGAACAAGGCAAGGGTCGCTACGTCATGATGGACGATGCCATCTGGGGCATGATCCTGGGCAAGAGCGGCAAGGTGCCTGGCACTATCGATCCCGAATTCGTCGAGCTTGCCAAGAAGCAAGGTCGCGAATTCACCGATGCCGACCCGCACACGCTGATTCCCAACGCCCTCGAGGGCTTCAAGAAGGAGATGGACGAAAACGGCTGGGACTACGGTCAGGACAACGAAGAACTGTTCGAACTAGCCATGCACCCCGAGCAGTACCGTCCCTTCAAGAGCGGTCAGGCCAAGAAGCAGTTGCTGGCCGACATCCAGAAGGCGAAGGATGCCAAACTGGGCGGCGGCAAGAAGGTGACGCCAGAAGAGATTGCCGAGCTGAAGCATGCCAAGGCCGATGCCGTGAAGACGCCTCTTGCAGGTCAGCTGCTGTGGGGCTTCGGCGGCGAGGGTGTGCCCGCTCCCTGCGTGGAACCGTTCATCGGTCAGAAATATGCCGAGGGCCAGACCTTCTGCTACCTGCAGACCAAGTGGGGCGAAATCGTCGAGATTCCCGCTGCCCTTGGCGGCAAACTGGTAGACATCAGCGTGAAGCCCGGACAGAATATCCGTCAGGGCGACACCATTGCCTGGATAGAACGCGAGAAGTGACACTTCCGAAAAGCTGTTTAAGTAATGGACTATCAAGCCATTATAGACAAGTATTATCCTAACGACGACGACCTGCGGCGCCTGCTCCTGAAGCATTCGCGGCAGGTCGCCGACCGTTGTCTGGAACTGTCGGCTCGGCATCCTGAACTGCGGCTCGACAACCAGTTTCTGGAGGAAGCCTCCATGCTCCACGACATCGGCATACGCTGGTGCAACGCTTCCGGCATCTTCTGCATGGGCAGCGAGCCCTATATCAAGCACGGCCTCATCGGCGGTAAACTGCTGCGCGAAGAGGGATTCCCACGGCACGCCCAGGTGTGCGAGCGACATACAGGTACGGGACTGACCAAAGCCCAGATACAGCGCCAGCAACTGCCCCTGCCCGCAGAGGACTTCGTCCCCGTGGAACTGGAAGAGCAGTTGGTGTGCTATGCCGACAAGTTCTTCTCGAAGAGCCGTCCTGACCGGGTGCTCACCGTGGTAGAGGCCGCCCAGAGCCTTGAGAAATTCGGTCCCGAGGGCGTAGAGAAGTTCCTCGGCTGGGCTAAAATGTTTGAATAAATGCGTTAAACAATCGTAAACAGCGTAGTTTTCCATATTTTTGGTGTAATTTTGCAGCCGTGAAACGAAAGCCGGTCATATTTCTTCTGCTCTCCGTCTTCCTTTTTATGGTAGCGGGAGCCACAACGCCGCAACCTCAGGATGACAAAGGCAGGGCGGCCGTCAAGCGAGATACCACTACCATGGACTCGCTGGCACTGGCTATCTATAAGCACAACAAGGCTGTCGACGACTCGCTGGCGCTGGATAGCATTAACCGTTCCAAGAAGCATGGCATCGATTCGCCCGTGGAGTTCGCAGCCGACGACTCGCTGGTCTACGAGGCACCGACGGGCTTTGCCCGCCTGTTTGGCAATTCGCATGTAGTCTATCAGAACATGGACCTGCAGAGCGAGCATATCTTCATGCGTCTGGACTCGTCGCTGGTGTATGCCACCGGAGCACGCGACACTGCCAACGGGAAGAAGTTCGGCACACCTATCTTCAAGATGGGCAACGACACCTATGAGAACGACACGATGGCCTTCAACTTCAAGACCAAAAAGGGTCTCATACAGCAGGTGTATACCGAGCAGCAAGACGGTTTCCTAATCAGCGAGCTGGCCAAGCGCGGCAGCAACGGGGAAATCTATCTGCAGCACGGACGCTATACCACCTGCGACGAGCCCCACCCTGACTTCTACCTTGCCCTCTCGCGTGCGAAGGTACGCCCGGGTAAGGATGTGGTGTTCGGTCCGGCCTACCTGGTGGTGTGCGACGTACCCCTGCCGCTGGCTGTGCCTTACGGATTCTTCCCTTTCACGAAGAGCTACAGCAGCGGTTTCATCATGCCCACCTACGGCGACGAGAGCGACCGCGGCTTCTATCTGCGCAACGGCGGCTACTATTTTGCCATCAGCGATAAGATGGACCTGAAGTTGCTCGGCGAGATCTACACGAAAGGCTCGTGGGGACTCTCGGCACAGTCGACCTATAACCGCCGCTACCGCTACCGAGGCCAGTTCTATGCCAGCTACCAGAACTCCATCACGGGCGAAAAAAACCTGCCCGACTATGTGAAGGAGACCAGCTTCAAAATCAACTGGAGCCACTCGCAGGACGCGAAGGCCAACCCCTTCAACACGCTGTCGGCACGCGTCAACTTTGCCACGAGCAGCTACGAGCCCAACAACCTGTCGTCGATGTACAATCCGCAGGCTTACACACAGACTACAAGGACATCGTCGGTAGACTTCACTACCAGGTTCTCCAGTCTGGGCATGTCCATATCGCTCTCCACCAACCTGTATCAGAACATGCGCGACTCATCAATCTCCGTCACGCTGCCCAGCATGACCATCAACGTACAGCGCTTCTACCCCTTCCGCCGCAAGCTGATGGCTGGCGAGGAGCGCTGGTACGAGAAGATATCCATGAGCTATACCGGTACGCTGAGCAACTCCATCAACACCAAGGAAGACAAGATACTGCACTCAAGCCTTACCCGCGACTGGAGAAACGGCATGCGCCACGTCATACCCATCAGCGCCTCGTTCACGGCATTCAAGTACATCACCATGACGGCTACGTTCAACTTCACCGACCGCACGTATACTAATAAGGTGATGCAGAGCTGGGATGGAACACAGGTGGTGCGCGACACCATCAACGGATTCTATAACGTCTACGACTACAACCTGTCGCTCGCCGCGTCGACCAAGCTCTACGGCTTCCTGAAGCCCTCGCCCAAGTTCCTGGGAGGCAGGATACAAGCCATACGCCATGTGCTCACGCCAAAGCTCTCGTTTACATACGCCCCCGACTTCGGCGCAGCACGCTATGGCTACTACGACACCTATCAGAAGACGAATGCCGACGGCACGGTGACGCTGGTGGAGTACTCACCCTATCAGGGCAACCTCTACGGTGTGCCGGGCTCGGGCATGCGAGGGAGCATAGAGATGGACCTGGGCAACAACCTGGAGATGAAGTGGCGCACAGCCGACGACTCTATCAAGAAAATAAGCCTCATCGACGAGCTGGGACTGCGCATGAGCTACGATATGGCTGCCAAGGTGCGTCCGTGGAGCGACCTGTCGACCCGCTTGCGCCTGAAGTTCGGCAAGAGTTACACCTTCAACCTAAACGCCATCTTCCGCAGCTATGTCTACGAGGCCGACTCCGTAGGTGCCACGCCGCGCATCAGCGAGAACACCACTTACTGGGAGCAGGGAAAGTTCGGACGCTTCCAGGGCATGTCGCAAAACCTGTCGTACACCATCTCCAACGAGAAAGTGGCCAGGATTATCAAGTGGCTGAAGGGCGAGCGCGACGACAAGAAGGACAAAGACAAGGATAAGGACAAGAAGGACGATGACGACTGGGACGACGGCATGGACAGCAATATGGACCGCACGATGGAGGATGCCAAGAAGGGTGCTAAGAAGAAGTCGGAGATGGCCGAGACTGACGAGGACGGCTATATGAAATACACGCTGCCCTGGTCGCTGAGCTTCGGCTACGGCATCACGATGAGTGAGGACACCGACGTGAAGAAGTTCAACTACGACACTATGCGCTATCCGTATAAGTTCACGCAGAACCTGAACGTCAGCGGCAACCTGCGCATCTCCGACGGCTGGAACATCTCGTTCTCCAGCGGCTATGACTTTGAAAACAAGAAGATTTCCATGACTACGGCATCGCTCAGCCGCGACCTGCACTGCTTCAACATGTCGTGCTCGGTGGTGCTGTCGCCCTACACCAGCTATAATTTCTCATTCCGCTGCAATGCCTCCACGCTGACCGACGCGCTGAAGTACGACAAGCGCAGCAGCTACAGCAATGCAGTGCAGTGGTACTAAGGCATTACAATTAACTGTGCCGTGGTACTAAGGCCTCACAAAATTATTTAACCCGCATCAGTTCGTCCAGCGCACGCTGCTCGCCCACCACCCAGATAATGTCGTTGGCTTCGAAACGGCGGTTCGGACGGAACGGCGACAGATTCTCCTTGCCTTCCTCCAGACCGACAACCATACAGCTGTAGAGGCTGCGGATGCTACTCTCCTCCAGGGTCTTACCGATAAAGGGACTCCCCTCCGTGATAATCATCTGACGCAGTTTCATCTCGCGCTGCTCCAGTTCCAGGTCCTCGCCAAGCACCTCCTTATCCAGGGCCTCGCGGAATTTTGTCAGCTGGTCGTCGCTGCCTATCGCCTGAAGCCTGTCGGCGGGGAAGATGACGTAGTCGCCGTCGGGGATATTGATACGCCGCCCGCCACGCAGTATGCTGCTAATGTGCACGCCATACTTTCGACCCAGGTTCAGCTGGCGCAGGGTATGTCCCATCCAGAGCGAGTTGGCAGGGACGTCGAAGTCGGAGATGTGTACGTCGCGGTCCAGCAGCTTTCCTTCGTACAGGGGCTTCTTCTTTCCCTGCACCTCGGCCTCAATGTCGCGCGACCGCAGGTTGTTGATAAACAGGCGCTCCAGGAAGATGCTACGCTGCTTGATGCTCCTCGACATAATGATCAGCACGACGATGACGATGCCCAGCGTGATGATGATGGCAGGACCCAAGTTGGTCAGGTGGCGCACTACATAGAACACGTAGTTCAGCGCTATCAGCGCACGCACAATGATGGTGAAGATGAGCGGCAGACGGTTGCGGTTACTCTCATTCCACAGAGCCCGGAACTCGTCGCTCCGGTTTTTCTTCATCACCATAGCACGCAGGAAAGGGGCTATCAGTATGATCGTAGTTGCACCCGTAATGACGTTGGCATACCACTCGCCGTTGAGCAGCCTGTTCATCAGCGGCTGGAAGAAGGCCATCATCAGGAAGATGGTAGCCGTCGTCAGGATGGCGTAGACCACCGTGTTGACCGTCATCTGCGTCAGCAGCCGCTTCCACTTGCTTTGCTCGGTAGTGTTGGGACGGCTCGTCGACAGGTGGTTCATGGCTTGTATCAGCTTCGACGGCAGTCTGGACTCCAGCACGTTATACACGGGGTTAGCCAGGCGAATCATGTAGGGGGTCAGGAACGTGGTGATGACCGACACCGCCACCACCACCGGATAGAGGAAGTCGCCGATGACACCCAGCGACAGGCCCAGCGAGGCGATGATAAACGAGAACTCGCCAATCTGTGCCATCGAGAAGCCGCAACGCATGGCTGACTTCAGGCTCTCGCCACCCAGCATGAACGACAGCGAGCCGAAGATGGCCTGTCCGATGATGATGGTCAGCACCAGTACCACGATAGGCAGGGCATAGTCAATGAGTATCTGCGGGTCGACGAGCATGCCCACCGAGACGAAGAAGATGGCACCAAACAGGTTCTTCACCGGCTCTACCAGCTTCTCGATGCGTTCGGCCTCGATGGTCTCTGCCAGGATGCTGCCCATGATGAAGGCACCGAAGGCCGACGAGAAGCCTACCTTCGTGGAGAAGACAGCCATGGCGCAACACAGCCCCAGCGACACCACCAGCAGCACCTCGCTGTTGATCAGCTTGCGCACGGAGCGCAGGAACAGGGGTATGGCAAAGATGCCCACCACGAGCCACAGCACGAGGAAGAAGCCAATCTTCAGCACCGATTCCAGCATCTGTCCGCCGTCGGGGTTGTTGCCGCTGGCAATGGCACTCAGCATCACCATCATCACAATAGCCAGTATGTCCTCCAGAATCAGCACGCTCATCACCAGTCCGGTGAACTGCTGCTGACGCAGGCCCAGGTCGTCGAACGCCTTATATATAATAGTGGTGGAACTCATGGCGAGCATACCGCCAAGGAAGATGCAGTTCATCTTCGACCACCCGAAGGCATAGCCCACAGTCATGCCCAGCATTGACATGGCAAAGATGATGCACACCACCGAGATGATGGGCGACGCTCCCATCTTCAGTATCTTCTTGAACGAGAAGTCCAGACCCAGCGAGAAGAGCAGGAACATCACGCCAATCTCTGCCCACAACTTAATGCTTGCCATATCGACCACCGAGGCGGTGTAGGGCATATGGGGCGAGACCAGGAATCCTGCCACGATATATCCCAGCACCAGCGGCTGCTTCAGCCGTTTGAATACGAGTGTCACTATGCCTGCCACCACAAGGATCAGGGCCAGGTCTTGAATAAGGGGTTCAATATGCTCCATATCTCAGCATTTTCGTTTCTATTCTTCATAATCGGCCGCCAGTCGGCATAGCATCACTATCACGTCGACGGCTTTCTCCATTGTCTGTACCGACACAAACTCGTGAGGTCCGTGACAGTTCACGCCGCCGGCAAACAGGTTCGGACAGGGCAGTCCCATAAACGACAGCTGGGCACCGTCGGTGCCACCGCGGATAGGTTTTACACGAGGGGCTACACCTGTAGCCTGCATCGCCTTGACAGCCAGATCCACCACGTGCATCTGCGGGTCTATCATCTCCTTCATGTTGTAGTACTGATCCGCTATCTCAGCCGTCACCATGCCTGCACCGTACTTCGCGTTCATCGCCTCCACGCAACGCTCCATCTGGCGCTTGCGGTCATGGAAACGTGCGCGGTCGTGGTCACGAATAATGTACGACAGGGTGGCTCGCTCCACACCCGACTCGATGCCCAGAAGATGATAGAAGCCCTGGTAACCACTGGTGGTCTCGGGACGCTCGGAAGCGGGCAGCAGACCGGCGAACTCGGCAGCCAGCAGACTGGCGTTGACCATCTTTCCCTTGGCATATCCGGGGTGCACGCTCACACCGCGGATGTGGATCTTCGCGCTGGCAGCATTGAAGTTCTCATACTCCAGCTCGCCTATGTCGCCGCCGTCAATGGTGTAGGCCCACTGACAGCCAAACCGCTCTACGTCGAAATGACGGGCACCCTGACCTATCTCCTCGTCGGGGTTGAAGGCAATGCGTATCGTCCCGTGCTTCCACTCCGGATGGGCTTTCAGCCGGCACATGGCCTCCACAATCTCGGCAATGCCGGCCTTGTCGTCGGCTCCAAGCAGCGTGCGGCCGTCGGTCACTATCAGGTCTTCGCCAAGATGCTGCAGCAACTCGGGATACTGTCGGGGACTGGTCGTGACAGCCTGCTCGCCCACCCCATCGCTCAGCAAGATGTCGCCGCCGTCGTAGTGGTGCACAATGCGTGCCCGGACGTCGGCTCCCGAGCAGTCGGGACTGGTGTCTAAGTGAGAAATGAAACCGATGACGGGTGCCTGCGTGGCGGTGTTTGCAGGCAGCGTGGCGTAGATATAGCCCTGCTCATCCAACTCAACATCGCTCAGCCCCTCGCGCTGCAGTTCCTCTTTCAGATAACGGGCAAAGACCATCTGCCGCGCTGTGCTGGGCACGCTGGCGCTGTCTTCGTCCGACTGTGTATCGAAGGCGGTATAGTTCAGGAAACGTTCAGTAATATTCATCTTGTCAGTGTCTGTCTATGAAATCGATCACCTTGTCAGTTTCTGTCTATGAAAAAAGACAGGACTTAGCCTGTCTTCTCATGTAGGAACATTGGGACTCGAACCCAAGACCTCTTCAATGTGACTGAAGCGCTCTAAACCAACTGAGCTATGCTCCTATTTGTGCTTGTGAACCCGAAGGGATTCAAACCCTTGACCTTCAGAACCGGAATCTGACGCTCTATTCAGCTAAGCTACGGGTCCCCTTTTCGTTCGTTTGCGGGTGCAAAGGTAATCTTTTTTTCTGAATGCACCAAATATTTTGCCACCTTTTTTACACATTAACGAAAAATCTTATATTCGGAAACGTATGTAGGCACGATCGTCAAACGAGTTATTGCCTGTGGCAAATGCCTTTGTAGCCTTAAACTCTCCGATGTTCAAGGGATCGTTTTGTCTCTGCCATTCCAACCGCTGCTCTGATGCGGCAAGCGTAGGTTCCAGAAATGGGTAGCCGTCGCTTGCCAACACCACCTCCCAAGGGTTGAAGTCGAGAGTGATGACGCGCACACAATGCTGGGGAATGGGGAATCCGTCGATGACGGCGTATGTCTTGTTCTGTTGCTGCATCGTCTCAAGCATGTGAGGGATAATGGCCTCACGGGCAGTGTCATGTTCAAGGAACACCTCCTTAGGTTCCTGACTCTGGCTGATTATTGCGGCACGCTGCTCTGCCAGCTCTTGTTCGTAAGGCTTGGGATTGTCGTAATACTTTCCGCCCACCATACACTGACAGTCGCCAATCATCCAAATCTCACGATTCAACCTGCTGTAAACAATAGCCGAAGCCGTGAGTCTTTCTTCCGGGTGAGCAACAAGCCTCGCCGTGTCGCGCTTGCTGTAATGGGAGGCGACGGCACGTGAGACACCATTGCAGAATTGCTGGCACGACAGGTTGCCTTTTGCATGGCGGATATACGCGCTGATAATCTGCATACAGTATCTGCCGTTGCTCCTGAAAAGGCTGAACCTGCGGTCTGTCTTCGATGTAGAGCCGTCAATGACGGCTATATAGTCGTCAGTAACAACTATCCCGTCCTCACTTTTCTTCTTTACGTTCTTGGCAACAACTATCTGTTCAATAATCTCCATCTCTCTATTGATATACGCCTTACCATTTTATCATCAAACCCCAAATACCTTTTTGTTAATGAACAGCACAATACGACTATTCGATAGTTGAGTGCAAAGATAAGAAGATTATTCGGCAATACCAAATAATTTTCGGAAAATATAAAGAGAAGAAGACGACCGCCAGGGCATCAAATTATCTCTTACCTTGATTGTTAAGATGGCATCCTTTATTCAGCGAAAAAGCGCTTTTAGCTCTTCATCGTTGGTCTGATACTTCTTCTCGTCCAAATATGTATGATCTCATTACGTCGCTTACTCATGGCCAAGGGTCTCTATATAATGCATCGACACCATATTCGTAGATTTCCTGAAGGTCATACGCCGTAGCTTCTCTGACCACTGAACCCCCCTCACCGTCCGGTTGTATATAGAAAAGCCCGAAATCGTAGTCTGTACGTTCCAGAATATCCCCCAAGATATATGGACTGTGAGTGGCTATAAAGAGACGGTTGTTATTACGTCTTTCAGTTAGGGCCATCAGAGTCTGAATGAGTACCCCCTGAGTGGGCGGGAAGAGATTCTGCTCTGGCTCTTCAAGGAAGATGTCACAATGATGGGTTGAAACAAAACGCTCAGAAATACTGACAAGCAGGTCGTATGCAGCAGGATTATATTGGGTGTTGCCCAAACCATCGTCCCATATCATTCGTTCCTCATTGCCGGCACCGACAAGCGAACACAGCTCATCCTGGTGTTCGCTGTAAAACTGGGTTATAGCATTTAGCACCTGTCCTCTTTCCTTACTCTTGCCAAAAGTACCGTCATTTTTCACACGATAATCATCACTGGTGATATAATTGAGTAGTACCAATAAGGGAATGAGCGACTGTAGACCACTGGATGAATTAGTAAACTTCATCGTCTTGGAATTGCTTATGCGTACATAATCCGACTTGTCAGTAGGGTCCTAATAGTATGATACGCCAAGGTTTAGCACTTCATATCCCTTAGCCATCGACTTACGAGCGTCCTCCCAGTCGGCCATGAAATCTTGAATGTTGTTGCCGTCAAATTTCACTTGGAACCAATTCGGAATGGCTGCAACCAGATTGCGCTCCGATGGTATATAGCTTACCTTAGGACGCTGGTATTCCCAACGTCCAGCATTCCACTCAAAAATGAACCTGCGGTGCTTGTGAATATATGAAAAACGCATATAGTCAGACTCGTATGCAATCTCTGTATCCTCGCTTACGAAATCGTCCATCTTGTGAAATTCAACTAAATGCCGGATGAAGGCATCTCCATGCTCAAAGCGTTCTGTGCTCTGCTCTATTTCGATACGCTTCTCCACCCAAGTGCAATAGCAAGCCGTTTTCAGCAGACAACTCTTTCCACTGCTCTGTTGCCCTATGACCACATTGACATTCTTCAGACAAATATCTGCAGAACGGATGGGGCCAAGGTGACGAATTGTCAACTTACGCGATCCTGTTATCAAATCCTGTGCCATCGTTTTCTTTTTTGATTCTTGTTCAAACGGCTACAAAATTACAAAGTCTTTTGGAGAAAAGAACAATGTTGGGCAGAAAATACACATTATTTAATATTATGAACCTGCCGGCAGAGGAAATGTGTAAATACTGAGTGATTAATAGATGATGTGATTAAGCGCATTGACGGCATCCGCTGTGGCACAAAAGGTACATCATGCCCTGACCAGCTCTGCCGTGCCTTGGAACTGTTGAGGAAAGCTCCACTAAGCGAATGAGTTGTGCATCAAATGGCGCGAGCTATCAATCACGCCAGGAAGTAGTAAGGAATTATCCCACATCAAACCTTGCCACCGTGCTATGAACTTCAAGAAGGATTTACACTTTATTGTTTTTATTCCTACGCAGGTTGTCAGTTCATGGCTTTATTCCTGATTTGGTTTACACCTTTTGAACAATTAATGACGGGAGAGTCGAAGGGAGAGATGAAGGGAGAGATGAATCTCAAAGAATCCTTATATTTAAAGGCTTTCAGCGAGATTGACGGGAGGGATGGAGCATTTATACAAATGCCCTTATTGTTTATGGTATCACCGACCCGCCAGTTCTCTGAGCATTCCCAGCCTGGGAACAAATTATTCCCAGCTTGGGAATAACACGTTCCCAAGGTGGGAATAATGCGCTCCATAGGTGTTCAGTATACTATTGTGCTATGGCACTATCCACGATGACAGTATCCACGGAGACTGTATCCGCGGGAACTGTATCAGGCGTAGATTGTGTTCGTACGAACACCATTTCTATACTGATAACGCTATCATACAAAGTTAATGCTGTTTGACATTCAACATAGCCACCAGTGGTAGAGACCGTTTTAGAGTATGTGGTATCTGAAATTTTCTTATGACCTTGCGAAATCTTAGACAAAAGAGTTTTATAAACATCCTTGATATTTAGTCCTGCATCGGAAGTCAAACTGATTGTTCCTGAGATTTTTTGCGGGATTGCATCCGACCAATACCAACCGTCACTTACAGTTCTTTCATAAGTAAACCATCCATCATTCTCTTTTACTATGTGAGTCTTTTCTTTTGCCAAATTACCATCGTACACTATTTTTAGGTCCATTTGTACTTTGTCATCAATATTATTTGAATGGTTTAGCCCATTAGAATAATGTGCTTGTTCGATGTCAAGTGATTTGAAAATCGTTTTGACTGCTTGAGATATGGGCAAAGCTTTCTCAAATTCCTCTATAATTCCAATAGCAGACGTAGACAACCTATCCATATCCACGAACTCAACAGAAGAATAACCCTCTTTCATATACGCTTCAAAAGAGGTGATTTCCTTACCTTGTTTATTAACTAAAGAATAAGAGTTACCATCTTCCATTACGAAGTTGTCGCCCATTTTAAAGCCATAACCGCTATAATCAAAATCAACAATCGTGTTATCTTCAGAATCAATGACACCCCATTTTTTGCCTTTTTCAGCCAGGAAGAAGCCTTCGCCCATATTAACTAGAAATTCATATTTGGGACGAATTACAATTTCACCCTTATCATTTGCCACACCATATTTAGCATCAACATTTTCAAATACCAAATAACCATCTACATAATAGTTCCATCCAAATCGTTGATGAGACTTCTTTATTTCAA
>ERZ842401.6513-NODE-6513-length-12452-cov-4.282246_pt1 | contig 12452 bp, 9 predicted proteins | sample MGYA00521270_ERZ842401 | MGnify/ENA primary metagenome ERZ842401 (study PRJEB31892, sample SAMEA3878208) | bioreactor metagenome | biome: Moose rumen | place: Sweden | collected 2011-10 | study: EMG produced TPA metagenomics assembly of the PRJEB12797 data set... | reverse complement strand
TCTCGCTATCGGGCAACGATGGAGTTTTGCTTATATTTAGGTTTTTCCCATGTTCTCGCAACGTTTCTTGTAGATAAAAAAACGCCTCTTCAAGTACGCTATTTATGCTACAAATCTCGTGTCGTACTTTGATTTGACCTGTTTCTATTTTGGACAACTCTACAATGTCGTCAATTATTTCCAAAAGTTTTTTGCAACTTGAAAAAATTACATTGAGATAATCTCGTCTTTTTTCTTCTGATATACCTTGCTGAATAAGTTGTACAAATCCGCTGATAACATTGATTGGCGTTCGTGTTTCGTGAGCAATATTCGCCAAAAATGCTGTTTTTAAATTGTTTGCTTGTTCAACATGTTTTTTCTCTTGTATCAACTCCGATTGGTAACGTTTTATCTCAGTGATGTCGTTTGCAAAAATCTGTACCACCCGCTCTCCAAAAAAATCATCAATTGGCTGCATTGTACACATATACCACCTTTCTTGTCCAGACACTTCAACAGCAATTCGTGTTGTTATAGGCTTATCACTTTGTGATAGTTTAGCAAGCGCATCTTTGTTGATAAGTTTTAAAGCTGGGATTTCCGATTGTGTTGGGCGGCTTATATCTGCGCTATCTTCAAAAAGCTCCACAGCTGTGCTATTTATCATTATGATATTACCATCAAAATCTACCACTATTATTGGTTGCCTTATGCCGTTGAAAAGCATTTTGTAGCGATTTTCACTTTCGGCAAGTTCTTTTTGGCTACGTACAATGTGATTGACATCTTGCATAACGCCAAGAATACCATCGTATTCTCCGTTATAATTTTTTATTAGTTTTTTTGTAACAATATATTGGCGAGTTTCTCCGTCGGCACATTTTATTGGTCCTTCATAAACTTGCACGCCTTGCTCTTTTATCAACTGAATATCTTTTTCAAGATATAAATCGGCATATTCACGTGGAAAATATTTGCTAAGTTCGAGTGCTGTTTTTCCGATTATATTTTCTTGCTCCACACCAATCACATCGGTACTATAGGCTTGATTGCACATAACATACCTACCTTCTGTATCTTTAAAAAATACAGGTGTGGGAATGGCATCAATGGTTTTTTGTAAAAAAGAAAAATTTTGCTTTATCAGAGTTTCTGCTGCTGCTTTAACATTTATATTCTGAAAAACTGCACAAAATCTACCTTTTTTTGTGCTAAATACATTAAGTTTGTATATACAATTATTTTCAACAATTTCTGAACAAAAATTATTTCCAGTTGTTGCCGTATTCAAAAATGGTTCTGACCATTGTTTTGAACAACACACGCCAATCTGCTCTGCTGTTTTGCCAATAATTTCTTCTATTGGCAATTTTGCAAACTCTGCAAACCTTGTATTAGCCTCTACAATTATATAGGTTTGTGTAGGCTGTCCATCGTCGTTGTAAACTATATCTCCGCAGAATGATGCTGCCAACATGTTGTTAAACAGCATATTATAAGATTTTTCTGTATAATGTAGTTGGGCTGTTACATCGGTTTCAAGATTATTAAAACTCCATTGACTACCGTATGTTGCATAACGTCGTAAAAGTGTCTTTAAAACGTGATTTTCGTCTGTCAACCTTTCTAATTCAGAGCGTTTTTGAATGTCAACCCCGTTGTTCAGCATATTTTTATTATAATAAAAATTAGGATTTATAATTTTTTATACAATTGTTGTGCATTGTTGTAATATTCTTTTGCCCTTGGGTTATCCAAGTATGGCGAAAGCACATCAATAGTCTCGTCTAAAAGTTTTTTTGATTCTTGGCGATTTTTATTGTCGCTATTTTGCAAATAATAATTTACAATATTGATATTGTTTTTAGCGGCATTAACTGCTGTTTCTATGTTTTTTTGTTTACTATCGAGCGATTTGTAAATATTACGAGCCAACAAGAAATTCTTAATGGCTTCATCATTTTGATTTTCGTTTATTTTCAACAATCCAATGTTGCTATAAATTTGAGCCTCATTAATCTTAAAATCAGGTTTTTCTTCAACAAATTGTTCATAAATATTCAGTGCATTGGAATAATTTACCATAGTCATATTTGAATTTTTTTTGTCGAAATAAAAATCGCCAAGTAGTTGCAATGCGCCAGCAGCTTCAGAATTATAAATTTCTGGTTTTTTTGCTTGTAATGCCAAATAAACTGCACATACATCTTCCATGGTTTTTATGGCATCGTCTGTTTTGCCCATTTGACTGTATATTATTGATATGTTATATTTTACATCGGCTATTTGTTCGTACCGATTGACACTATCATTTTGCATTTGAAAAGTGTAAATATCTACTGCTTTTTCCAAACATTTGAGAGATTTTTGTGGTTGGTTGCTACGAAAATACATAAGTCCTTGATTTTTAAGTGTTGTACAATAGTCGTTAGCAAAAATTTTAGGGCTATTGGCAAATAGAGACCTTCGTATCTCTGCTGATTTTTGATAATAATTTTCTGCATCATTAAAATTTCCCAAAAGCATACTTACGTATGCAATATTGTCGTAACTATCGGCAAGTACATTTTTTGAGTTTTCGCTTATGCTATCTTTGTTATTCTCGCGAATTTCTACGGCTTTTGTAAAATAATAGAGAGCCATATCGTTGTCGCCATTGTCGATATAAAAAAGTCCATAATTGTTTTGAATATCAGCCAATAATTGTTGATAGTCGGAATTTCCCGATGCAAGATTTCGTCGCATTTGATAGGCTTGATTATAAAAATTTTCTGCAATTTCCATGTTGCCTGTTTTGCGATAAAGAATGGCGAGATTGTTGCAAACTGTGCTGTAATCGGCTTGTTCGTTTAACGTTGGTGATTGAATTTTTTTGTATATATCCAATGCACGATGCAAATATGTCAAAGCCGAATCTGTTCGTTCACGCTTTCTAAATATATTTCCGATGTTTAATAAAGTGTTGGCATAACGGCTTTGTGCCACTTCGTTATGACCAAAAAGTTCGGCTTCTTCCGCTGCTGCATGTTTGTAAAAATATAGTGCCTCGTCGTATTGACGCATATTGTCGTAAAGCATTGCTATATTGCGACATACAAGTGCATGATTGTCAAGATAACGTTCTCTAAACTTGTAAACAAGTAGGTCGTATATATCAAGTGAAAGATTGTAATTATTCATTGCCTCAACATTTTTGCCTTGTCGAGAACCAAGCATTCCTTTAATATTATACATAAAAGCTTTGCCAGATAACGCACTTTCGCTCTTTTCTATATCAGGAAGATTATAAAGAGCTTCGGCATCATCGCATAGTGCCTCTGCTTTTCGATAATCTTTCATATCAAGATCGCAAGATGCAAGGTTTGTTTTTATGTCGGCAAGGTCAACGGTGTAGAGTAGCGATTTTTCGGATGCTGACAACATACATTGCAATGACTTATTAAGATATTCTACAGCATCGGTATAGTTGCCCATACTTCGACAGATAAGTCCTCGTTGAAGGAAATTTTTTGCAAACAACGGTTGTTTTTCTGATTCTGTAAGTTTACTTTTGTTGATATAATCATAAGACTTATCAATGAATTGTAACGCAGTTTGAAAATCATCTTCTTTGCTACATATCTCGCTCAAAAGGTAATAAATGCGCGATATAGTTAAATCTTTACCGCCCTTTTTTTGATAATTTTGAATGGCTAACAACAATTGCTTTTTGCTTTCAGTATACTGTTTGTGTACATTAAACACCTTGCCTCTGATGTAAGCACATTCGGCTTCATAGAAAATATCTTGTTTTTTCTTAACTTTTACATTGGAAACAGCATTTAGTTCTTGCTCTGTTTTTTGATATTCTCCTGTTTCAAAATAGATTTTTGCAGCCATTATACGAGCCATTTTTTCTTGCGGAGTTCTTTGACATGCCACAAGTGCTTTGTGCACATATTGTAGAGCGACAGAATTCATATTACGATGGCGAAAAAAATCCGATGCCTCAAGCAATACGTTAGTGTTATTTTCCATCATTGCACAAGTGTTTTCGTAATATTCTTGTGCAGACACAAAGTCTGTTTTTATTACTGACAATCTTGCATAAAGCAGATTGTATGTTGAATCGTTCAGCGTGCCTTTAAGATTTTCGCAATGTCTTATAGCTGCATCAATGTTTTTGTATATAAGGCTTTCGCATAGAGGTTTGTAAAGTTGATTGCCCGAGTAAGTTTCAAACTCTCCAGCAAGTTTCTCTGCAAAAACCAATGCCAAAACACGCTCTTGGTGAGATGCTCCCGAAAAACCGCAACCTGTGTTTACCAAATCGTTAAAAGCAGCATTAAACTCAGACTTGGTTTGTCCAAACACAACTAAAGGCCATAAAACTGCAGCAAGCAATGCCGCTTTTATTGATGAAATTCGCATAAGCAAGCAAATGTTGATTAATTTAATTCTACAAATTTAAACAAAAAAAACGTAAATAGTTATTATTTTTTTAATTTTGACCAAAATTTTTTTACTGATGCAAACTTTTGATGGATACCCTGGATTATTAAAATTCAACGATTTAGGTTATGGTATAACACAATTTGTAACCACACGCCGTAATCCTTATGGCGTGGGAGACAACTTTAATATCGGATTTTCTGGTGGCGACATCTCAGAAATAATTGAAAATCGTAAACAATTGGCAATTGTATTGGGCATAGATTCAAAGTGCTTTGTTTTTCAAAACCAAATACACAAAAATTATTGCCACATTGTTTCCTCTCTAAACAGCGACAATGGATTTTATTCAAAAGACACCGCCATACCCGACACTGATATACTTTTGACTAATAAATCTGGTGTAATGCTTATAACCCGCAGTGCTGATTGTGTGCCAGTGTTAATGCACGACACACGTACTCGTGCCATAGCAGCGGTACACTCGGGAAGGGAAGGAACGTGGCTTGGAGCGACAAAAACTGCTGTTGAAAAACTTGTTGAAATATATGGTTCTAATCCTATGGATATTAAGGTTGGGATAGGTCCTGCTATTTGCGAAAAATGTTATGAAACAGATTTTGATTGTGGATTAAAATTTACAAAATCAAGGTTTTCTCAAAAATGCTACAATATTGATAACAAACGTGGTAAAGTATATCTCAATTTAAAAATGATGATTGCAGAAGATTTGATGAATACAGGAGTACAACAAAAAAACATTGAAATATCAAATCTTTGTACCAAGGAAAACCCTAACAAATTTTTTTCGGCACGCAACGGAGATAGGCAACGTTTTTGTGCAGGTATAATGATTAACAGAAAATAAGTTAAAATAAAAAAATGAAAATTTCAAATTACTTTTTTATATTATTTACAATAATATTAACAATTGCAAGTTGTTCTACAACTCCACAAAAATCGGCCGTACCAACAGAGCCGCGCGTTATGGCTACTGCTTCTATACAAAAGTTGGATACATCGGAAAAAAACAAACTAGACAACCACAGCGCAAAAAACATATACAAATCCTACAAAATGGAGTTTTGGGATTCTATAAACCCGCGATTATATCCTCGTACAAATCCTGTTACCCACGAACAACAACCGCAAAGAGGTAAATCGCGTGATGCTTTTTCGGCAGGACGACGTTTTTCTGCCATAATTTACACTTTACAAAACAATGATAGTGCCACAAACGACACATCTTCGGCTTTTTTACAACTGATAGCTCAAGATACAAAAGAGCATGATGTGTCTGTTACACCTTTTGTCGTGGCTGGTAATTATTTTCAAATGTTAACAGAAGTGGTGCAAAACAAAAATCCACAAACGGGCCGCATTGACGAAAAAACTCTTAAAAAGGGAATTGATGCTATTGATGGTCTTAAAAATTATATCAATGCTACGTTACAAGAAAGTCAAGACATAAACCTAAATGTAATGTTGCAAAAAATGTCGCATTACGCCGATTCTATAAAAAGTACATACCATTTTTGTTCACAACAACAAGACCCTAATAATTATCAAAAACTTCATCAACTTTTACAATCGATTGAAACTGATATTTTTTCAGAAAATTAATAGGTAAAAAATATTTTGCCACAGAAAAATATTTTTGCTTATTTCTATGTGGCTTTTTTTATGTCCTATAATAATCTTATTTCCATTCAGTTTTACTACAAAATGCCTTTATCGCAACTGCAAGTGTATAAAATGGATATAAAACCGACAGAAGAAAAACTATCCAAGGAACAACTTTAATTTTAAATCTTACAGCGGGTGCAATGATTGATAATAAATCTGGGATTGTTTTTAATAGATAAAAAATTATAACATTATTCCAACCGATTATACCAAACAATCCTAAAAAAAAACTTAAAATTAATCCAATATTAGTTCCAAAAACTACCAATGCAAAGAATATAACAGCAAATTGTGTATAACCGCCTGATTTTTCCACCCATCGTGCGCGTTGTTTAAGTAATTGATGCCAATTTTTAGGAACTGTAGTTAAAACTTGTGAATCAAAACAATATGATATTTTTTTATGTTTTTTTAAAAAATCTTGCATTAAAAACATATCATCGCCTCCCGCATACTTTGAATTTAACGAAGCTTTTTTTCTGCGGTTTAATTTATACATTATATTTGCTCCGTTTGACATTGTTGGTATCCCTGCCAAACAAGTTCCCGCAGTTACGGTAATAAGAGAAAGTGATTCCAATACCCAAAGTTGCTGAAAGACACTTTTGGAATTTGTTGCAACAAGGATTACTGGTGCAAGTACCATTTGAGAATCGTTTTTAAGAGCAGTTTTTAAAATATTCTCGGCCCAAGTTGGAGATAACCTACAATCAGCATCGGTTTGAAAAACAAAATCAACACAAATGTTGGATATTGCTGTTTCAAGGGCTGCTTTTTTTCCATGCCCAATGTTGGAAAGTAATTTAATTTGTGGATACTTATTTTGATATTTTTTTATAATTTCAACTGTTTTATCAGTAGAATTGTCATCAACAATTATAATTTCTAAATTTTCTAAGGTTTGACATGTTAAATCGTCTAACAGTTTTTTTATGTTATTTTCTTCATTTTTAGCTGCAACAACAACAGCATTTTTTGTTGCACCAAACTTTTCTTTTGCTGTATATTTGTCGCGTCCAAGCATAAAATAAACGCAACAAATTGTTATCAATAAAAAATATATAAAAAAAACAAATATCATATATTCAACTTTTTTTTGCAAAAGTAAAAATAATTACCTTATTGATTTTGTAAGAGGATATTTCGGGATAGATTGTTTTGTGGTAAAAAAAGATTACAGTTTTTAATAAAATTTTATTTGCTTATAGATTGATAACCATGTAATTATTGGGGTTGTAAACTTTTTCGATATTCTTGTGGCGAAATACCTAAATGCTTTTTGCAATAGCGACTAAAATATGATAATGTGTTAAAATTCATAATTTCGCATATTTGAGTTATTGAAAGTCTATTGTCGTTGAGATAATCTTTGAGTATTGGAATAGAGTAACGGTCGATGTACGACATTACACTGTGTCCAGTCATTCTACGTACAGTTGACGAAAGATATTTGGGCGAAACATTAAGACGTTTGGCATAGTAACTCATTTCGCGCTCAGTACGACATACACCAGTTTGTAGAAGTGTTATAAGTTGGCTGACAATATAGCCAGCACGTTCGGTATGTTGCATTGCTCCGTAATATTTGGCGTGAAATTCAAATATGTCGTATATCATTGTTAAACACAAACTTCCCATTATTTCGGGATAAAAACGTAAATCTTTGTCGTTCATGCGATTACGTATTCGACGAATATCGTCAAGAAAACGTTGTCCGTCATTATCAGAAAGAGGAATAATTGGATTTATGTTTAAGCTAATGCTACCACCTATGCTGTAGTTGTTGACGGGTAAAAGTCCTTGCAAAAATTTGTTAGAAGCAGCAAACCATTCAAATTTTGCATTTGCAGGTGCGGCAATGTTTTTTATTTTGCATGGGGCGGATGTTACTACGAGATTATTTTTGCTTAGATGAAAACATTTTTCATTGAACACAAAACTTCCTTCGCCTTCTAAACAAATAATGTGTATGCAATCGCCGTTAAGATTTTTATTATTTATTCCATAAAAATCCTCTGAATAATAAAAATTTGTTTTCATAATTATTTTTGTAATCATTTATCCCAATGTTTTACTTATAAACCCTTGATAAATATCAATTTTATGTTAGGCTTGAGAAAATATTATTGCAAATTTATTTTTTTTGTAACTGATTGCAAATTTTACGAATTATAATTTATTTATTAAAGTTTTTTGGCGATTTATTAGATTAATTGTTGTTAAGTAAGTGTTGTTAAGTTGGTTTAATTTTAATTACGAACCGCAACATTTTTTTTTGCGTTTCTCGATAAGTTGGATTATCTTTGCAATCGAAACACATAGCGAACCCATTATGGCAAAATACCTCAATCCAAAAGTCGATTTGACATTTAAGAAAGTCTTTGGCGAGCATCCCAACCTCGTCAAGAGCCTTCTCAACGCCTTGCTGCCGTTGCCGGAGGGAATGGAAATCGTCAAGGTGGATTATCTTACGCCCGAAAACGTCCCCGAAAACCCCTCGAAAAAATATTCCATCGTAGATGTCCGCTGCACCGACAACAAGGGGCGTGGCTTCATCGTCGAGATGCAGTCGTATTGGAACAGGGAGTTTTTTTCGCGGACCATATACAACGCAGCCTCTATGTACACCAAACAGTTGGAGAAGGGCAACCCGTTTGAGAGGTTGAAGGAGGTCTATGCGCTTGCTCTTGTCAACGACGAGGCGTTTGATTACGAGGGTGATGACGACTACATGCAGGAGTTTTACATCACCAACAAGAAACATCCCGAAGACCGCCGCAGTGATTTGTCGTTCATCTTCGTGGAGCTTGTCAAGTACAAGCCCAAAGACCGTGGCAGCCGCGCCATCAAGGAATTGTGGCTCAGGTTTTTGACAGAAATCGACGAATCCACCAAAAAAGCGGACGACGTTTTGCTCGAAAACCCCGAAATCAGTCAGGCGTTGGAGATACTCGAAACCTCCGCCTACACCGACGCAGATATGTATGCCTACAATGACGCACTTTTGGAGATAATGACGCATCACAATGCAATGAAAAACGAGCGAGAGGATGGATACGCGGAGGGCGAAGCCAAAGGCCGTGCTGAAGGTCGCGCGGAAGGACTTGCCGAAGGACGTGCTGAAGGAGCGAAGCAAGAAAAAATCGCCATTGCCCGTGCAATGAAACAACACGGTGATGATATTGCTTATATCGCAGCAATTACTGGTCTCACTCCCGACGAAATCTCAAAAATTTAACACAAAATATTTGCATATTTCGTCAATAATTACTACATTTGCAATGTAAACCAATGATAATTAAGCCCATGAACGCATAGCATCGCATAGCATAGCATCGCATAAATACACCCTTAAACACCTCGAACCACGGCGGCGTATGCGCCGCACCATATACTAATCCCTTGTGGGACGGAATTCCAAAAAACTCCGCCTCGCAAGGGATTATTTCATTTGTAGAGACGTGCCATTGCGCGTCTCTACAGCCATCCAACCGAAAAGCAAAAATTCACAATATTGTTTAATCATTAAATTTTCAAAGAGAAATGAAGAAAATTTTGAAAACAGAAGAAGTCGCAAATGGCGTAGCGACCGAGAAAAAGAAATACGTCAAGCCCGAAATTGAGGTCTTCGAACTCGACAACCAAGCACCACTCTTGGCAGCAAGTGGTGCCAGTGGAAACCTCGGCGGAACCCTCAACGAGAACTCAGACGGTGGCAATTGGTAGTAATCAACTTTTAAAAGAATCAATCACAATGAAAAAAAGAACATTTCTAATTTCAATGATAGCAGCCACATTGATGGTTGCATCATGCAGCAAGGACGACGGGGATACAATCGTCAATCCCGTCGTAACCGAAGAACAAAGTGCAACCGACGGTGTCAACAACGTTGAACCACAGACGAAACAGGCCCGTCCAATCGTAATCAAAGCCCAAAGCGACGCAACAATTTCCAAAGTTGCGACTACAGACGGTTACAAGTTCACCTTTTCTGACGGCGACAAACTCGTTTTGACCGATGGAACTGCAACGTATGCAACACTTGATTTAGCAAGTGAAACAGGCACTGCCACTGCCACTTTCAAAGGTGAGATTTCGACAGTTGCCGACGGCAAGTCCATCTATGCCACAATCAACGGACAGTCAGCGTTGTCCGAGGTGAAAACCTCCACGACAAGCCTTGCTGACGTAGTTCAGTCCAACTGTTACTTCAAGTCGGAATCCTTCACCTACAATGCAAGCAACGAACTCAGCGTAATCCTCAAAGACCAGAACGCCTACCTTGTATTCAATCTTGCTGACGGTCAGAAAAAAGTCAATATTGGCGACGATTGGTATGCCGTTTCAGGAGGACAATGTTTTGCTGCCGTTCCTGCGGGCGAAGTTACAGGACGATTCTTCGGCACAAAGACAGCCGAAAGTGGCAAAATCTACACTATCACTCGCACCGATGTCGTTGACCTCGGCTTGTCTGTCCTTTGGTGTACGTCAAATGCCACATCATCCGAAACCGACCAAAAGACTTGGGAAAATGCAAAAAAACTGGAAACAGATGTGTACACATTGCCTACCGCCGACAATTTCCGTGAATTGACTGGCGCTAAGTCAGTTGAAGGTGTAACAGTAACCAAGGAATGGAAAAGCGGAGACGGTGCAGCGGCTGGCTATACCTTCTCCACCGACTACGGTTCAGTGTTCTTTCCCGCGGCCGGCAGCTTCGGCGGCGGCGGTGCCGGTTCCTACGGTTTCTATTGGTCGGGAGAGCCCGACGGCGACGACAACGCGTGGCACCTCTACTTCTACGACGGCAACGCCAACGTGTCCTCGAACGACGTCCTCGACGAGTGTTCGGTTCGGCTTGTGCGTGGCTTGTAGAGTTTACTGATATTCTGTTTTGACCGACCAAGACAAAACAAAAACAAAACAACAAACAAAACCAACCTTGAAATTGGTCGTCCGTTGCGAGGGAGAGCCGCGCCCCCAAGGGCGTGGCGCGACTGAGAAACGGATGACCAATTTCAAGGTTTCATAAAAATACACAACAAACAATGTCAGAATTAAAAGAACTGATAGAGAAAGAACGGCAGCGCGACACCGTGCAGAAAGCGCGTGTGATGTACTTCTACAAGGAAGGCTCGTTTATGCGGGCATACGAATGGAGCGCGTGGCTGTGGTGCAAGTATGTCAAGGATTTTTCGCCCACGCACCGCAAGGCAAAGCAGGTGGACGGCACGATAATACACATCGGCTGCCCCGTGACGAGTTTGTCGAAGCACCTGCCCGAGGGTGCGTCCAACGTATTCAACGAAGACGGCTCGGCGTCAATCAGCCTGCCGGAAACATTGATACCCGACGACACCGACCTTGCGGCGATGGCATCGGAAGCGGAGCAGTGGAAACAGTCGTTCCCCGTCGCAGAGCCTGCCAAAAAGAAACCTGATACGGAAGGTGTTTCAGATGCTTTTCCGCCACAGTCCGCAACAATAACGGGCTTGATGCAACAGATATTGGCGTTCCCCGTCGAAAAAAAGTCGCCGATGGAATGTGCGGAGTTTTTGTCAGACCTCAAAATACAACTTGCCAAACTTATCTGAAAAATATTTCTTTTATCTGTCATTTTTTGTAAAGACATTTTTTTAGAGGGTGGCGTGGCTTAAAACAGAATATCGTAAATTCACTGCCGGAGGGCTTGGGCATCCAAGCATAAAACCGGAAACGGCACTTGGCTCATCTATAAGGTTCCTTGTGCCGCGAGTAACAGACGTTCCGGCAGACAGAGTGTTCTTTCCCGCGGCCGGCAACAACGGCGGCAACGGTGCCGGTTCCAACGGCAACTATTGGTCGGGAGAGCCCGACGGCGACGACAACGCGTGGAACCTCAACTTCAACGACGGCAACGCCAACGTGAACTCGAACAACGTCAACAACGAGTATTCGGTTCGGCTTGTGCGTGGCTTGTAGCACTTACTGATGTTATGCCTAAAACAGACACCCTCTTTTTCCCTTAAACCAAACTTCCTATTGACGATGACCTTTTCCTTCGACCAAATATTGTTTGACCTCCACGCCGCCTACCTCGACGCCCGCCGCCACAAGCGCAGCAAAAAATATCAAATCGACTTTGAGAAAAATCTGAAATCAAACCTCGAACAATTAGCCCGCGAACTCCACGACCGCACCTACCGCCCCGCGCCGCCCAAATGCTTCGTCATCGAAGACCCAAAAAAGCGCGAAATCTTCGCCGCCGACTTCCGCGACCGCATAGTCCACCACCTTTACTACAACTACACCAACGAACTCTTCGAGCGAAACTTCATCGCCGATAGTTATTCCTGCATCAAAGGGCGCGGCA
>ERZ842401.6512-NODE-6512-length-12453-cov-3.771495_pt1 | contig 12453 bp, 12 predicted proteins | sample MGYA00521270_ERZ842401 | MGnify/ENA primary metagenome ERZ842401 (study PRJEB31892, sample SAMEA3878208) | bioreactor metagenome | biome: Moose rumen | place: Sweden | collected 2011-10 | study: EMG produced TPA metagenomics assembly of the PRJEB12797 data set... | reverse complement strand
TCTATTTTGGAAATAAGGAGGCGAGGTATGTGGATGTGAGGTGAAAAAAAGTTTTGTGGAATTGCGATTATTATTGTATTTTTGCATAAAAATTAGTAAATGAAAGCATTGAACCATACAATATATTTTAAGGCATCACAAAAAATGACCGAAATTAACGACGAGAGTATCGACCTCGTCGTTACATCTCCTCCGTATCCTATGATTGAGATGTGGGACGAAATAATGGTTAAACAAAACAACGAGATTAAAGTTGCATTTGATGATGTAGAACCAAGAAAGGCATTTGAACTGATGCATCAGGAACTTGATAAAGTTTGGAAAGAATGTTGGCGTGTTCTAAAAAAGGGTTCATTTCTTTGCATCAACATTGGCGATGCCACAAGAACCATTAACGGAGAATTTGCTCTGTATAACAACAATGCAAGGATTATTCAAGCATGTGAAAAAATTGGCTTTATTAATTTGCCCAATATTTTATGGAGAAAAGTATCCAACGCGCCAAACAAATTTATGGGAAGCGGAATGTTACCTTGTGGTGCCTACGTTACTTTGGAACACGAATGGATTCTGATTTTCCGCAAGGGTGGCAAAAGGGAGTTCAAAACATCTGCAGAAAAGGATTATAGACGCGATAGTTCTTTCTTTTGGGAGGAACGTAACGTGTGGTTTTCGGATTTGTGGGACGTCAAAGGAGTAAAACAAAGCATCAATCAATCGCCATCAAGGAATCGCAACGCTTCTTTCCCATTGGAAATACCTTTCCGCCTAATTAATATGTATTCACAAAAAGGGGATGTTGTGCTTGACCCGTTCATGGGGTTGGGTACAACAGCGATTGCTGCCATTATAAACGAACGCGAAAGTGTTGGTTATGAAATAGATAATTTGTTGAAACCATTGCTCAAGGATTATTTCGACACGATTGACATCAATCAAGCTAACGGTATTATTTACAACAGATATAAAAAACATCTTGATTTTGTTACTGAGAGGCTAAATCAAAACAAAGACGTTAAATATGACAACCCTAACCTTGACTGTAAAGTTATGACAAATCAAGAAACTGACCTTACATTTCATTATATCGAAGACGTTAAGATGATAGACGATACCACACAGTTGGTTTACGAGTCTAATTATTTTCAAAGCCGCAAGCTTAATAACTTTCCCGACACTCGAAAAGAAACTCTGTTTTACGGCACTTAACTATTTGATTTCATTTTCGTTAAATTCAATGACAAGTCCGCCCTTTTTCTTTTCGTAATAGATAATAGGAACGTCTATGATTTCGTTTAGATGTTGTTCCAACTTATACGTCATCGATTTTATTTGGACAGGAACTTCTCCAATATAACCGTCAACACCTTTGGCCTCCTCTTCTTTATTGGCCAAATCCCAATTTTTGCCCAATTTATTGGCAATAAAGGATATAATTGCTTGTTGAACTTTTAATCCGCAAAATGTTTTGGTATAAACCAAATCTTTTACCCATTCCCTAATTATATCCTTGTCTATTAGGGACATAGCCTCTTTCAATTTCAGATATTGGTCGTAGATTTTCTCCGTTGCTGTTTCAACGGCATCAGGCTGTCGTTCATTGTACCATACAATCCAATCTTCCAATGTCTTGCCGTCGAATTCTTGAGTCAACTCAGACATTTGCCCGACAACTTTAGGTCTTGTTCCTTGTGCCGTCTGGTTAATTTGGTTGATGAGCATGGTTGTGTACTTCGGGAAAGGGTACATTGCTGCATTGGACAATTGCTCAACTTCGCTGTTTTTTATTTTTATTTTTGTCATTGTATCTAACTTTTAATAATTCAACATAAAAGGACACGAATGAACTATAAGTTGATACCAAGACCTTGCAAGCCCACGTCAGACAACAACAATTCTGTCCGTGCCCAATATCTTTGCACAGACATCCGCTGTCTTAACTAAACTGACGTAAATTAAAGTTGCAAGTTTTGGTATTTCAGTTGAGTCAAGGATGTCAAAATTTGTGTGGCAAAATTACAAATAATTTTTACGTAAAAAAAATTAAATACGATTATTGTTCCATCGGCTATCCATCATCGCCCAATCATCAACAGAAAGTGCAGGTTTTCAAATTGTTAGATGTCACCGCTTGTACTGGAATAGAATTAACTGAAAGCACAATGATGGTTCCAAGTCGAAAGTCTGCGGGTTCTATTTTGGAAATAAGGAGGCGAGGTATGTGGATGTGAGGTGAAAAAAAGTTTTATGGAATGTTAAAGGTTGGGATATGATTTTTCCAATAGAACAATTGTACAAAGGTGTAATTGAATAAAAATAAAAATTTCAATAGAACAATCAAAACATTTTTAATTATGGCAAAGACTACAAAAGAGGAACATAAGGAAATTGTTTTACAAAAAAGAGCGTTGGCAAAATTGATTATGGAAAAAATAGGCATGAGTTATAATGAGTTTATTGAAGATGCCGAGGCACGGTTATTGGTGGAATATGCTGATATACTTACCCAAGCAGAGCGCAAAAAATATGGAAGTAAAATAGTATTTGGTGATGATTTAAAAAAAGATAGATTGACTATAACAAAAGCAGATTTTACCACAATTCGTGGCAAAATGATAATCTATCTTTCTGACGGAGGTTGCGTAACATTGCCAGTTTCCAAAATTCCAGCTATAAAAAAACTTCCACTTAAAGTTAGGCAACAATACTTTATTATAGATGGTGTTTACGTTGGATTTTTGGGACATCCCTACACCTATTACATTCATAAGTTCCTTTATTGATTATTCGATTTCCTAAAAATAAATTTGCTTTTCTCAAATTTTAGTTTTTTTGAGGGACACGTTAATTTCATTTGAACAACGAATTAAACGAATAAAACGAACAAATTAATTAAACAAATAATTTAAAATCAACAAGTTAATTTTAAATTTTACGAATTTAACAAATAAACTTCCACTATATTTATATTCGTTTAATTCGTTGTTAAAAAAATCAAATTCTATGTCTGTTTTGCAGTAATTGAGTTTTAAGGGTTGAAAAAGTTAAGGATAGAAAGCTCTATGCCATTTTCTCTTGCTCATTCGATTGATTTTCTATCACCAAATCTTTTGAGTTCTTCATCGGTTGGATTGAAATCATATATTGTTTTCATAGTATTAATAGTTATAGATTTTTTTACTGACATTTCAATTAATATTAATCAAAACATATTTCTTCTTTTCCTTCTTGTAATATATATTTGTTTATTCCATGCCATCTTGCTGCAACGTTAGAAAATGATGAGTAATAGCTTCCATATATTTTCCCACACATCGAGAGATGGCATAAATCAACCATCGAATCAATAATTGCTGTTTTATTAGCTCTGTCTAATGAATTTTTTTTATGAATTATAATATTTTTTGGAAATTGTTTTATTATATTTTTTTCTTCATTTAAGTCATCAGTTGCCAAATAAAACATTTGGTTAGGATTTATTGCTAAATCTTCTTTTATTTTACTTATAAATAATTTTGTCGGCGAATACTTTGTACTAACCCAATTGTCTGTTCTTCTTATATGAATGCCATAAACATCTTTGTTTATATTTGGATTTAGTATTTCAGAAATTTTTTTACTGGGTTTAAAATATTTATAATCCAAACTGCGTATAATATTCATACAAGAATATATCAAAACATTTTTGTCCTTTAATTGTTCTATTGCGTTTCCTGTATCTTGCCATATTTCATTTTGAATTTTATTATCATCAATGTAAATATGGTTGATTTTTTTTATGATGTGTCTGTATAATTTATACATGTATCCATATCCATCAAATTCGATAATTTTAGCAGAAATTGGCAAGAACAAGTCAGAAAATTTGGCGTATAAGTCTGCATTTCTAACCCAAATTATTAGTAATTTAGCGTTTATCTTATTAGCTAATTCTACCGCTCCAGCAATTGCTCTCATCCTGTTGGCTAAACCTGCGTATGGTTCAATGATGACATAGTTTCGCATGATATTTTTAGTCAATTAAACATTATTTAGTTGAAGTTTTATATCTTGTACATTTTTTTCATTATACATTCAAAGATTTTAGATGTTGTTTCCACATAAATATTAATTTCTTATTTCCGCGTACTTTTTTTGAACTTATTCCACATAAATATTTTATTTTTACTTCAGGGTGATATAAAATTTTGTAGTCTTCTTTTTGACATTGTAGAGTGATTATTTGTTCTTCTATATACATAAATGAACCTGGATAAAAGGCGTATTTTCTATTAATATCTTTTTGAGAAGATATAACAAGCACCATTTAGAACAACATTTTTTTGGACAATATGCATTTTTTCTTCAATAATTGTTATATTGTTTTTGTTGTCATTCTTATTGACTATTTTTTTATATATTGATGGTAATTGGTATCTCAAATATAAAAAAAGCACGGAAAAAACTATCTGCCGTGCTTTTTTCACTTTTCTTAGAACGCCGACGGTTTCAATCTCAATCCAGCCTTTTCGTCGAGACCAAACATGATGTTCATGTTCTCGGTTGCTTGTCCTACTGCGCCTTTTACAAGGTTGTCTATGACAGACTGAACGAGCAATTGGTCGCCTTCTTTCTTTACGGAAACGATGCACTTGTTGGTGTTGACTACTTGTTTGAGGTAGAGATTGCCTTCGTAAAAATGCGTGAAAGGCTCGTCCTTGTAACAATTGCGGTAAATCTCTTTAACCTCGTCTTCGGTTTTGTCAGTTGTGAACCAAACACTTGCAATGATTCCGCGTGTAAAGTCGCCACGGTAGGGAATGAAGTGAATCGGCTTTTGGAGCGACTGCATCAGGAGGTCTTTGGTCTGGTTGATTTCAGCCAAATGCTGGTGCGTGAAGGCTTTATAAACCGAAAAATTGTTGTTTCGCCACGAGAAATGACTTGTTGCCGAAAGTTTCTGACCTGCGCCGGTGCTGCCCGTAACCGCCGAAACTTGGATGTCGCTCTGAATGATTCCCGCTTTGAGCGACGGAACGAGTGCCAACTGAATGGCTGTTGCAAAACATCCAGGATTTGCCAACTTGCTGCAACTCTTGATTTTGTCGCGGTTGATTTCGGGAAGTCCATAGACAAAACCAGTGTCGCCAACGCGGAACTCGTTGGTCATGTCGATGATTTTTACGTCGTCGGGAAAATTGTATTCCGCCAAGAGTTTTCCCGTCTCGCCGTGGGCGGTGCAGAAAAATACAACGTCAGCCTTTTCGGTTGGCTGTTCGGCAAATTTGAGTTCGGTGTCGCCAAAAAGATCGGCGTGGACATCGTAAACCGGTTTGCCAAAATTGCTACGGCTCACCGCCCAAACTATCTCAACGTCAGGGTGATAAGTCAAAATTCTAAGAAGTTCGCCGCCGGTGTATCCCGCTGCGCCGATGATTCCTACTTTTATCATGTTTTTATATAATTTTTTTGTCTTTTGTGTTTTCTGTGCTTTCCGTGTTAAAAATTTTCACTTAGTTACTTAGCCGCCGCGCCTGTTTCTTGGGGAATGGCAATCGGTTCTGCCTTTTCGGTTTCGCCGTTGATGCTGATTATCACCTGATAAGCCTTTTCGCCGTCTTCGCTTTCGGTGAGCGGACAGAGCAATGTGCCGAGAGTTTTCACAGCCTCGGTATTCGCCATGCGAATCATCTTGGTAGTATCGCAGGTCTTCAAAGCGTGAACCTCTGCATCGCGCAGAGCCTCTTTCATGTCGTTTTTGTTTTCCCAGTTGATGAGCGACTTGGTCTCGCTGACGATGTTGAGGCTGTCGGAAGGTATTGTCAGCGACTGCATCGTTGCGCTTGGGAGATTAATCCTCACGATGTTGGTGTTGGAATCGACGCTGATTTTCGCCTTAGCCAAATCCACCGCAAAAGCAATTGTGGCAGAATACTTTACGGTGAAACTCTTGGTGCCGAGTTTGTCGAACCAACTGTTTCCCGTTTTGTAACTTTCTGTGCGAGTTATCTGCCCTTCCAACTGATACTTGGCGGAAGTCAATTCGCTGCAAGTCAAGAGTTTTTCTTTCAAAACTTCCTCGTTGATATGCGTATCAGCCTTTACAAACTTGTTCATTTTCGACAAATAGACGCAAACACTGGCTGCCAATATCATGCCAATAGTCAAACCTATTAAAAATCTGTTCATGGTAGTTTTATGTATTAGTTAAAGTTTTGGCAAATGTAAATAATTATTTGGTTTGTTAACACAAATTTATAAAATTTGCCTTTGTAAAAAATATTTGTTAATATTGAAACGATAAAATTTTTATTATGGATAAAGAAATTTATTCGAGTTCGCAGCTTATTGACTATATTTTAGAAATTGGTTTTTTGCCACTTTTGAATAGTGGGATAAACGGTTTTTGTGCAGAATTGATTGTTTCGCCCGATTGTCGTTACACACAATTTGAAGATGGAGGTTGGGATTGGCCGCTTTGGAAATGGAAAGGAGATATTATTCGTAGTGGAAATATTGTGTATGGAAAGTTTTTTAACAAGAAAGCAGGGTTTATTAGTCTAAATTTTTGGCCAGAGTTTTGCAATTATAGACGAAGCAAAAATGTAAATTTGTCTAACGATGCGGTAGAGCAAACCATTTTGGAGATTGTACAATTTAATGGTGCCATGCTTGTTGCCGACATAAGAAAACAATGTGGTTTTGGTGGTGAAAAAATGCGACACACTTTTGATTCGTATATTTCAAAACTTCAACAACGTTGCCTACTTGTTACCGAAGATTTTGTCTATAAAAAAGATCGTCATGGAAGAGATTATGGATGGGGTAGTGCTGTTGTTAATACTCCCGAAAAACTTTATGGAAAAGAGAATTGCATTTCCAATAATTCTCCTTCAAAATCGTTTGAAATAATGGCCAACCATTTAAAAGATAAATTTCCGCAATTTACAATGCAGCAAATTTCAAAATTGCTGGGTTAATTTTGGATATATTCTTTTAGTTCGTCTTTTATTTTTTTTATGGCTATTGTCATTTGATTTTCTACTGTTTTTTCAGATATGTCCATTTCAATAGCAATTTGAGCATTCCTTTTACCTTCAAAACGGCTTTTTATAAAAATCATTTTGCATCTTTCGGGAAGTTTGTCAACAGCTTTTCTAATGTTTTCTGCTATGTCTGGTTCTGAGGTTTCATAGCCAGAATTGAGGTTGTTTGCCAATTGGTCTGCTGCAAAACGGGCGTATTTATCTTTAATTTTTTCGTGTTTTATTTTGTTTAGACATGCGTTGGCAGTCCAACGATAAAGATACGACTTAAGAGAAATGTTGATGTCGGCTGCATCGGCTTTTTCCCAAAAACTTACAAATATATTTTGGACAATTTCTTCTGCTTCCTCTATATTTCGCAAGTATTTGGCGGCAAAAAGCATAAGTTGGCGATAGTAAGTTTTAAATAATTGTTCAAATGCTTGTTTGTCGCCGTGTTTTATTTTTTCTAAAAGTTCAAAATCGTCCATTGTTGCAAAAAATTTTACAAAAATAGATTTTTTTTGTATATTTTACCGAATGTTTTAATTCTTTATAAATTTATATGAGTTTTTTTTGTCTTGTGTTATTATTGTAAAAATATAAATTCCTTGTTTTAAGATACTTACATCAATTTCCACTTTTTGGTTAGACAATAATATTATTTGTCTTTTTTGCCAAATTATTTTTCCTTCAACGGTACTTATATAAATCACCGCATTATTATAACTTTGTCCTGCAACAAAATTTATTGTATTGTTGGCAGGATTGGGAAACAGATAATTTTTTATAGTTTCTGGTTCAATTGGTTCTACGGCAGTTTTATTTTGTTGAATATTGTTTAATACAATAGTATTGGCATAATCAGAAACTTCCTCATTTTCAAATATATTCTGGACATAGAAACTAAAAATTCCACGTCCGTCAACAGTGTGTGCATATTCGGTTGAATCTTTGTCCATAATTGTTTTTACAAGTTCTCCATTGCAAAAAACATTGTATCCAATTGGCATGTTGTTTTGAATTATGGAAGTATCCAACATTATTGAAAAATCGTCAATCAACAAAGCAGTAGAAGCTCCGCTTGGTGTTATATTGTTGATGTTTATGTAAATAGTTTGTCCAACATATTCTGTAAGAGAAAGTTTATAGAGTTTCCATTCTTCTGTTATGTCAAAATCTTCAATTGTTGAGTAGTTGGTAGCCTTGGTATTTTGCGAAATTTTTAGTTTAGAAATGCCACCCACCGACTTAGCATAAAAATATATTGCAGAGTTTTTGCTAATGGTTATTTTGGGTAATGTGAGATAATCGTTGGCTTGTTGTACGTTGGACGTAAAACTTGCTATACAATTTTGACCGTTATAAGCAGCAAAATCTCCATCTGACGAAATCACTTTCCAAGCGTAAGCACCGCCATCGTTTATACCATCAACGTTTTTTGTGTCGTAGCCATCAATATCCACGTCAGCCAAAAATACCGATAAAAGGTCTTGTGTTGTTGCAGTGTTTTCAAATCCACATTCAAAATCTGCAGTTTTCCACCAAAGTTTTGCTATTGTACTATCGTTGTTCCAAATGCCAGAAACAAATGGTGAAGGATAGTTAGTTATTTCTAAGTTGCTGTGTTGTTGTTGGTCTGTGTTTGGACTTAAATAATGTTTAAGTTGCTGAGTGGTGTCGCTACTGGCTTGCCAAGCCTTGCTTATCATTTGAAAATAATCATCTTTCGCAGAACTACAATCGGCAAATCCTCCGCTGAGTATTCCTATTATTTGTTTGTTTTTGTTTATTAACGGAGAACCAGACGAGCCGCCTTCTGTTGTTCCAACGTCCCATTTTTTTATGTGCCAATGTGAATTTTCTTTGTATTGCGTTTCGTCGTCATACTCGTTGGGATATGATGAAATTTCTACTGCTGGGTAGCTAATGGATATTTTTTTGTAATTTCCTTGTGGGTGGTGTATGCATGCAACCGAATCGTAGTTTTCTGATTCAACGGTTGTCCAACCAAGGTAATTGGCTTGATAACTATGTGGTGGTTTGGAACTTAGTTGTAGCAATGTGAAATCATAGTCGGGATATTCTGTTGTGCCGTATTTTGTACGTGGCGATGTAGCAACAAGGGTTGCTCCGCTAATTGTTTGGTTTGTTTGGGCTACATTTAGTCCACCGCAAGTTGTTTTTTCGTAGTTAAAATAAAAAACAGTGTTTTTAGCTTCGCTTTGGCTACAAAGACAATGTGCAGCCGTTAAAAAATATGGTGTGCTATCGTTTTTGGTATTGTTCACTAATGCCCCTGTGCAGAGATAAACTTGGTTTTTGTCGGTTATGGTGTAACGACAAATTGCTTGTTTAATTTCTTGATAATCAGTATTTTCAAAACACGATACATCTTTTTCTGTTTCGCAAATCGAAGATGAAGATTTTGATAGATTATCTATTTGTTTAAAAAGATTGGCGTAGTCGTAACATATACTTTTTATTTTAAAAGTTTGTTGTCCAGAATTTTTTGGAGCATATAGTATTATTGTTATGCTGTCGCCCTCAATTTGTGATGTAAGCAATTGTTTTTCAGGAGTGTTATTAATGTTGGTTAAAGCACCGAGTGTAATATTTTTCCCTTCGATGTATAGTTCTACACCATTTTTTAGTTCAATATCGTTAAAAAGTATTCCCAGTGAATACGCATTTTTGGCGCAGATGTTTAATTTATAAATATTTACGGTGTCAATATCTGTTAAAATGGCATTTTCAAAAAAATCGGTTTCGGTATCTATTATTTTACCGAAATAAAATCTTCCGTTAGACTGGTCTGTGTTTTTTGTGGCTGATGGTGGTTTAATATAAATAGTTTTGTCGGCAATGTGGTTGTAGTTGTTTATATTAAAATGTCCTTTGCATGTTATTTGTGCATTGGCAGAGCCGATAATTATTGATAGTATAGCAAAAATAAAAATCTTAATTCTCATGTTTTGAAAAATTTATTTAAACAAAGGTATTAAAAAAATGCAAATGAAAAAAAGTTTTTTAATTTTGCGATGCGGTTTTCCGCCTTTATGGTAATGTTAGAAAAAATTATATCAAAAGTGAAAAATTACATATTATTAGCATTGTTCTGTTTTTTGTTGCCTTATAGAATTTTGGCACAAGAAATTCAAAAATCTACTACTTTTGTACAACTTTTTGGTACAAAATATTACCTTCATACAGTAAAAGATGGCGAAACTCTATCGGCCATCGCCAATGCTTATGGTGTTACGGTTTCTGAAATTGAAAGGCAAAACAAGGATAAAGTGGGCAAAATAGAATCAGGAGTGTTACTAAAAATTCCTGTAATGGCATCCAACTCTACTCCGGGTTATACACAACAATTTGTTTATCATACAGTTGCAAAAAAAGAATCACTTTATTCTATTTGTAAACAATATTCCACCACGGAAGAAAATATTTATCAACATAATCCTGCTGCTAAAAACGGTTTACAAGCTGGCATGGTTCTTAAAATACCCGTTGGCAATGCTATTCAGCCAGATAAACAAGATACAGAATTTTATTATCATACTGCTAAACAAAACGAAACATTATTTTCTATGAGCAACCATTATGGTGTTGAGATAGAGGATATTATGCGTTATAATCCATCATTACGAAATGGTCTTAGACCAGGAATTATTGTTAAAATACCAAAAAATAACTATAAAACAGAAAACAACGATAATGATGAAAATCAGAATGTTGTTGAAAATACAGAAGAAGCAGCTCGCACAAGAGCACGACTCAAATCTGATTACACGCCATGCGAAAGTTATTATTATCGACGTGGCACTCCGATAAAAGTTGCGTTGATGTTGCCACTTTTTATTAATGATAATTATCAACTTAGTGAGGATTTGCGCCAATCACCATCAAAAGGACAGCTTTACAAAAATTCGGAAAAAATTTACGAGTTTTATGAAGGTGTAATGATGGCAGTTAGGGATTTACAACAACAAGGCAAAACAATTGAACTATATGTTTATGACACAGAAAATAGTTATGCAAAAACAGGCGAAATTCTTTCGCAAAGTACGCTTAAAACTGTAGATTTAATTATTGGACCACTTTATACCGACAATGTTGTTAGAGCTGCTAATTTTGCCAACGACAACCAAATAGCATTGGTATCTCCATTTGCACAAAAACGTGACATTTTGCTTAATAATCCTTATGTTTTTCAAGTTAATCCACAAAATGCTACGGCAATAGTTAGTGTTGCCGATTATTTTGCCAACATGCCCAATGCGTCGCTTGTGGTTATTCACAATGGAACGCCAGAGGAAGAAACAGTAATTAAAAGTTATCGTCAAAACCTTGCCAACTCTTATTTTGCCGAGCGTAATGTTTCTGAATTGCCTTTTAAAGAGGTTAATTATCGAAACGGTGGCATTTCAAGAGTGCAAGAAGCCATGGCTCCTAACAAAACCAACATAATTCTTATGCCTTCTACAAAAGAAGAATTTATAACTAAAGTAATCAACGAACTTACTGTTTTGCAGAAAAATAACAAATACGATATTGTGCTTTATGGTTCACAAAATTGGGAACGTTATAGCAATCTTGATGTGGAATTTCTTCAAAGTATGAATTTCCATTATAATACAACCAACTATGTTAACTATAGCAACGAAACTGTTAAGAATTTTGTTAACGAGTTTAGAAATAGGTTTAATGTAGAGCCTTCGGTTTATGGTTTTACAGGCTACGATGTTGCTAAGTATTTTATAGGAGAAGTTGCTCGTCATGGAAAATATTTTGAGTTTTGTGTAGGAGGCAAATACGAGGGTCTTTCTACTCGTTTCGATTTTAAACGTGTGAGCGAAAACGGTGGTTTTGAAAATAACTCTACGTTTATTCTCAAATATAACAGCGATTTTGAACTTGAGCAAATGAACAAGTAATTTTTTTTAATACGTAAAGAACTGAATACACGAAAATTTTAATTAGAAATATCAAAAAAGAGGAAGTCGGACGATTTCCTCTTTTTTGATAGAATGCTTACTTTTTTTTAACTAATTTTGGGGGATTTTGGCTTTAGTGTTGTCATAAAACAAAACTAAAGGTTATGGAAAATGATGAAAACATAGAAAAAGCCCTCAAATATTTGTTTGGCAAAATGTCAAACGAAGAAAAACAGGATTTTGAAAAGTCGCATTTGGAAAACGAGGACGCATTTAACGATATAATGCTTTTGTGTCAAATAGAAAATAGTTTGCAACCTTCGCAAACAGACGATGAAGCATGGAAAAAAGTAAATGAAAAATTAAAACCAAAAGCACGATTTAAGATACTTAAAAGTATAGTTTGGGCAGTGGCAGCGGCTGCAGCAGTGATGTTTGTTTTTGTTAAAATGCCTTCTAACAATCCTAAAATGCTTAAATATACAGCATCCTCGGTTTGCGAAGTTGTA
>ERZ842401.6511-NODE-6511-length-12454-cov-5.275748_pt1 | contig 12454 bp, 8 predicted proteins | sample MGYA00521270_ERZ842401 | MGnify/ENA primary metagenome ERZ842401 (study PRJEB31892, sample SAMEA3878208) | bioreactor metagenome | biome: Moose rumen | place: Sweden | collected 2011-10 | study: EMG produced TPA metagenomics assembly of the PRJEB12797 data set... | reverse complement strand
CCAGTGTGAATCGGCTCTTCAGGCACTTCTTATCCTGCAAAATGACCAATAGGCCAAAAATTATTGAACAAATCTTTTAACAAATAATTATGGTTTTAGTTTATCTTTAAAAGTGCAATAGCTTGTTGCACTTTTTGTTTTTTGTACGAGCCAATGGGCGAAGTGGATAGTGAAACTATCTAATTTAATTGTCATAAAGATTTCCGAGCTTACGAGGCTTTTATGCACCGTGAAGTGTAACTTTTTGAATGAATTGTTCCTTCATAGTAAAGTGGTAAAATCATTGTGCATTGTGTTTTTTTTTATATCTTTGCAATTACATTTGACAAAGACTTTTTTACAATGAAACAATATCTCGACTTATTGCAGCATGTGCTTGATAATGGCACTGTTAAGCACGACCGAACGGGCACGGGCACGAAGAGCGTCTTTGGCTACCAGCTGCGGTGCGACTTGAGCGAGGGGTTCCCTCTGCTCACCACCAAGAAGGTGCATCTCAAGTCTATCATCTACGAACTGCTGTGGTTCCTCAAGGGCGACACCAATGTGCGGTACCTGCAGGAGCATGGGGTGCGCATCTGGAACGAGTGGGCCGACGAGAACGGCGACCTGGGGCCCGTGTATGGCGGTCAGTGGCGGTCGTGGCCCGACTACACCGGCGGTCACATCGACCAAATCTCGCAAATCATTGACCAAATAAAGAACACTCCTGACTCTCGCCGCATCATCGTGAGCGCCTGGAACGTCGCCGATGTGCCTACCATGAAGCTGCCGCCGTGCCACACGCTGTTCCAGTTCTATGTGGCTAACGGCAAGCTTAGCCTGCAGCTCTACCAGCGCAGCGCCGACCTCTTCCTGGGCGTGCCGTTCAACATCGCCAGCTATGCCCTGCTGTGCATGATGGTGGCGCACGTCACCGGTCTTGAGCCAGGCGAGTTTATCCACACCTTTGGCGACGCCCACATATACCTCAACCACATGGACCAGGTGCATGAGCAGCTCAGCCGCGAGCCGCGCCCGCTGCCCCGCATGGTGCTCAACCCCGAGGTGAAAAGCATCTTCGACTACCAGTACGACGACTTCCAGCTCGAAGGCTACGACCCCTGGCCACTGATTAAGGGAGTGGTTTCCGTGTAATGCAGAATGCAGAATCTAAAATACTTTAATAATTTTTCAAGTCGTAGACTTGACAATGTGCGAAACACATTGTGGAGCGAAGCGACACTGTGTGAACTATGAACTTCTCTGCTATTGTAGCAATTGACCGCAATGGGGCGATTGGCAAGCATGGGCAACTGCTGTGCCACCTGCCTGCCGACATGAAGCATTTCAAGGAGACCACCATGGGGCATACCATCGTGATGGGCCGCAAGACCTTTGAGTCGTTCCCCAAAGGAGCTCTGCCCGGGCGGCAGAACATTGTCATCACCCGCAACCGCAACTATGTCGCCGAGGGCGTGAGAGTGGTCCACAGCGTTAACGAGGCACTGACGGCAGCCACCATGTCTGGCGAGGTGTTCATCATTGGCGGCGAAGAGATTTACCGCGCCACCTTCGAGAGGGTCAATACCATCCACCTGACGGTCATCGACCACAAATTTAAAGATGCCGACGCCCACTTCCCCCGCATAGACATGCGTTCCTGGAAAATACTCGGCGAAGACCCTCACCCCGCCGACGACCGCAACCCCTACCCTTACACCTTCATGACCCTCCACCGCAAACGCCCAAGATAAATCATCCTCAATATTCCTTTGATGACACTATACGCTACGATTCATTCAAAAAGCTACGAACAAAGTTCGTCAAAAAGCCTGCTTACGCAGGAAAATAATTTTGTCTATTAAAAACATTTGCAAATAATTAGGATATGATTGACATCACAAATGAAGCAATAAGACTCGATCTATATTTGAAATTACGTGGTGCTGCCATTAATGTGCAAAAAACTTAGGTCCATTTATGGTGGAGAAATATTATGAGAAAGCCATGATGATAGAACTGGCTGCTCTGGGAATAAATGCTAACAACCAAGTTAAAATACCTACTTTCTATAAAGGGCAGCCGCTGGATCTGGAACTTCAGGCAGTCATCGTTGTGGAAAATGAAATCATCATTGAACTAAAAGCAACACCACGAATGGAAAAGTCTCACATTAGACAGTTGTTGACCTACATGAAATTGATGCGAAAGCATTATGGACTTATTCTTAATTTTGGGATTTCATATATGTCACAATATGGAATGAAGGCTTTTGTGTTATCTGATTTTGACGAAGTTGTCAATTCAAAAGGAGACTTTGAAGACAGAGTTGGTGTAGCCGTTTTTACATAAAATGGTCGCTTATTTATTCTGATAAAAAAATCTAATTCCGAGCTTGCGAGGCTTTTCGACACCAGCAGGTGCAGCTTTTCGAATCTATTGCGACCTCATGGGTGCCTACCATGCTACGATTCAATACAACAACACCGCCGGCATTTACCAGCGGTGTTATTGTATATCAGAAAATCCTTTTCCTACCTTAGCGAATAATCAGCACCTTGGTAGTGCCCGCTCCTGAGCCGTCGGCTTGGGAGGCTATGATGGTGTAAACACCGGTTGGCACAAGGTCACCGTTGTAGTTGCATCCATCCCACGACACCATGCCGCCAGTTGACTTGAGCGAGCAGATGACGCTGCCCGATGGGTCGGCAATCTTCACAAGTGAGTTCTCCATCAGTCCAGTGATGTTGATGGGACCTCCATAGTCGGGGCGCACGGGGTTAGGATAAGCATAGATATTGCTGAAATTGGCTTGCCCTGGCGTGGCATCACTCACATACTCGGCTACACCAAACGGCGTGGTCACGAATACAGCATTTCCCGTTGGGTCGCAGCACACCTGATAGATTTGGTTGGTACCCAACACGCTGTTGCTAGCGTTGAAATTCTTGAGCACCTGCTGTCCGTCGGCACTCACAAGGAACAGACCTGACTCGTTGGTGCCTATCCACTTGCGGTTAGCGCCATCCACGGCGATGCAGTTGATGGTCTGTCCGTCGAGCAGGTAGTCGGCAAGGTTTGTGCCGTCGTTGCGTGGCACTTTGATGTGAGTGACATTGAAGTCGGCATCAAACGCCTTTCTGGGGTCGAAGGCTATCATTCCCGAAGTCGTCCCCATCCACACCATGCCATTGTTGTCGGCAGTGATAGCGCGGATGTCATACCATGCCATGTTCTTGCCGTCTTGATCGGGAAGAGTGCCCGAGGCAAACGAGATGCTATTCTTCACCGTGAGGTCGCTGTTGTTGTTCCATATCACGATGGGTTTCTGGTAATGACCGCTGGCAAAAACCTTGGTGTCGCCAGCTCCAATGGCAAACTGCGCTCTCTTGAAACTGCTGTGGTTGAGGTTGCTGATGTGGGCAGTCTTGTTATAGATGAAGTCTTGAGCCGTGAGCTCTGTCTTTGTCTGCTTGGCAGGTGTGAGCACTCGCACGGGGTTATCGCTGTCGGTGGTCTGCACAATCCACAAGTTACCTTGAGAGTCGAATTTCAATGCCGGCATACGGGTTTTCTTGATAAAGCCGCATTCCTCACCCACATAATTTGCCACAAACTTACCGTCAGTAACTTTAAAGATGCCCTTCTTGCGGGTGCTGAAATAATAGGTGTTGGCTTCGTTTGGCGAGAACACAAACCACTGTGGGCAATAACTTCCCTCACCATCGGGTTCCGGCATTTCTTCGGGAGTGATGTCTTTCCAGAAAGTGCCGTCGAAAGTGTTGAACTGCGTCTTATTAGCCCGTGTGAAGTTGATATCCCGGTCAAGGAGGTCATCGAGGATGGCGTTATCACTCGTGCTGGTGAGAACGAGGTTCTCATGGTCAACATCATATATCATCCAGAAAGGCACTGTAGAAATGCTGATAGCGTTTGGCACCACATTGTCGGTTATCACACCGTCAGTGGTGTGATGCAGCCCCTCCTTATCGAGGTACCACGCGTCGTCGCCACTGTCGAGCGAAGCATAGATGCCTCCACCCTCGTGACGCTGCGCCTCTCCACCGCTGGAATTGGTGGTGTAGAAATAGTCGGTTCCCTCAAAACTCACCACATAACCGCCATCGCGCTGCCTGTTAACAGCAATAGGCTTGCCGGTAGCCACCTGCGTCTGCAAGAAATCGAGTTTGTCTCCATTCACGGCAGTAGTTACCAAGCTCAGCTTATTATTGTCGAGTACAAAGAACATATTGTCGGTGATGGGCACCGTGCGTCCGGCGACTCCCACCCTCTCGGTATTGAAATCGCTCATCTGCTGGATATGCTTTACGGCAGGGGCATAATAATAGTTCCCCTCATGGCTCACGATTAGATAGTCGCCCAGTATCATAGCACTCTCCATTGCCATATCGGAGATGAACGACGACACCACCTCGAGCTTGTTATCGTTGTAGATCACAAAACCAAAATCGGTAGCGACAACAGCCCTGTTACCGCCAGCAAAAGTAATGTCGTTGATGGTTTTAGAAGAAGCTATATCGGCATTCTTGATGTCGCTCATATTGCTCACATCGCCATTCCTCACATCTATTACGTCGATGTTGGAGTTCTGATACGTCACCATGATGTAGTGCCTCTCTTGATTATAGTAGATGTTCTTCACGCCCGAGTCGCTGAGGTAGTTGGCGCGGTTAAGATGCTCATTCTCTTGAGTTTCTTTATCATAGCGATACAAGTTATCACTGGCAAGATAATACACCGCATCGCCTGTGTCAATACAGTTGGTGATATTCTCTCCTGCAAACATGGGATGCAGAATCCACTTACCATAGTCGCTCTGTGCCTGCGTCACCATTGCCACAAGCGCAATTACCAGTGTGATGATATGCTTCATTATATTGTTTATAGTTTATGGCTTATCGTTTATTGAAGATTGCGACCAGATTGCATCATGCACTCTAAACGACTAAATGAAAACAGTGAACCGAATACTGACAACTATCTTATCACCGCAATCTTTGCCACTGGCTTGCCAGTGGTTGAAGGTGTCTTGCCTTGCGCGGCATAAACATTATAGACCCCGGTAGCTACCGGTGCACCATTGGTGTTGCAACCGTCCCACATTGCGATGCCACCGGTAGAGGTGAGTGTTGCCATCTTAGTGCCGGCAGCGTTGGTGATGATCACAGTGGAGTTATTCATCAAGCCTTTGATAGTGACATAGCCGGTAAACGACGACTGCACGGGATTAGGATATACCAAGACATTGCTGAAGTCGGCAGCCGATGGGGTCATGTCGTTAAAGTATTCCAGGACTCCGTTACCTGTGACAATGAGTACCGAATTAGTGGCTTGATTGCAGCACACGCTGAAGATTTGGTCGCTAGAGAGAGGGCTGTTAGTCATGTCAAAATGTTTGATTATCTCCGACCCATCGGCACTAACCAAGAAAACACCGTTGGTGTTTGTCCCTATCCACTTGCGGTTTTGCGCGTCGCAGTCTATGCAGTTGACCTGAGTACCTTCGAGAAGCGTCTCGTTCACAATACTCCCCTGGTCATTTGTCACCTTAACACGGTTGATGCGGAAATCAGGATTGAAAGCCTCACGTGGGTCGAATGACACGAGGCCGTTAACTGTGCCAATCCAAATCATGCCCTCATTGTCGGCCTTAATATATACCCATCCATAGGTTGTAAAATACTTGTTGTCCTGATCGAAGAATGATTCAAACACTTTGTACTGTTTCAAACTCAAGTCTTCATTATTGTTCCAGATGACGAGCGGGTCATTATAGTTTCCGGCAGAATATACCTTAGTGTCGCCGGCACCGATATCGAATGTCATTCGCTTGAAGCCACCACTTGGGCCTGAGTAGCAAGCTCCGCCTAGGTTGTTAACGACAAAATGTGAAGTGTTGACCTCGGTGAGAAGCTGATTTTGCGGGCTGATAGCCACCACATCGGCAGTTGTGCTACGAGGCTGCGCTATCCACAGATTGCCTTTAGAGTCAAATTTTATAGCTACACCACGGTCGCTGATGGGACCATTGTTTACATCATAACAAGTCACAATGGCACCGTTTTTCACTTTTGCCACACCGGCATTCCTGCGGTAACTGAAGAAATAGGTATCTGGCTCATTGGGCGAGACTTCTACCCAAAAGTTGCCGCCATTTTCTATATTATTAGGCACTGGCAAGACGTGCCACAGCGTGCCGTCCCAATAGTTGATTTCGGTGCCGGTAGTACTGTCATAAAGCTCCAGGACACGGTTCTCGGCGGTGCGGCTGAGCAACATGCGCTGCTGATAGGGGTCGTAGGTGCTCCAATATGCCCTGGCCTTGATAGTGATGCCGTTAGGCGTGATAGTTTCGCCAGTCACCCCATTCACATTGTGTTCCAGGCCATTTTGACTCATTACCCACCAGTTGCCATTCTCGTGCGAAGTGTATAACCCCGCACCATTGTGGTAGGCGGCATTATTGCCATCGCTATCGAAGGTGTAGTAGTAATTTCCTACAAAACCGCTTGCCACATATCCGTTAGGGCTCTTTTGAATAGATGACGGCACGTCATTGACTACCAAATTTGAGTTAAAGGAGAGAGAGCCATCATCATTAACTGTAAAATCAACCATATATAGTGCCGATTTTGTGGTCAGGAAAAATTTATTAGCACAAATGGGATATATAGTGCCAGTCCCTACCGGATTTGAGGTCTGCGAGTGCCATCGTGCGTGTTCCACTTGGTCGCTGGCTTTACAATAATAGAAACTGCTGGAATAGACAAATATCTTGTACTCTCCCACCTGCGCCACCGAAGGCACGCTAATGTCGTAGTATCTAACCTCCAAGACTCTGAATGACTCGTCCTCTATAGTGATATATCCAAAGGAGGTGGCGACATAGGTCCACCCCTCACCAAAGGTTATATCGTTAATAACCTTGGCCTTAGACAATATCACATCTTTTATCGCACTAACGTTGACAACACTGCCATCACCCTTGATGATATCGATGTTGCAGTTGTCGTAGGCGATGAACAAATAATCTTTATCGTAGTTATAGTAGATTTGCTTGATATTCACATCGTTGATGGCTCCATTGAAATCAACGACCGAATTTGTCTTACTTGATTTGTCGTAACAAAACAAGCTGCCACTAACCAGATAGTACACTTTGTCGCCCACATCCACGCAGTTAGTGACTTTGTCAACGACATAGTAAGGATGTATTTTCCATTGCCCGGCACCTATCTGTGCACCGGCTATAAAGGTTACAAGCGATAACGCTAATGTGAAAAAGCATTTACGAATCATAGTTTTTAGTTTTATATATTTCATATATAACGATAGAAATAGCATTAAAATTGTATTGCGAGTAAAAACATAAGCAAAATACCAGAATTCCATCACTAGGAATCCTGGTATTACATTTTTTATCCTTCTTTGTTGTAATGACTACTTGATAACAGCAATTTGCGTCAACGGCTCGCCGTCGGTGCTAGTATCGCCTTGTGAGGCATACACCTTATAGTATCCAGTCTCAACCCTCACACCATACTCGTTGCAGGCGTCCCAGAGGGCGATGCCGCCGTCCGACACCATGGTCTTTACAACATTGCCATCGCCATCGGTAATCACCACGTTAGAGTGTGCCATCAGGCCCTTGATGGTTATCATGCCGGTGAAGTCGGGCTCCACTAGTTCGGGATAAGCATACACGTTGCTGTAGTCATCCTCGGCGGGAGTGACATTGGGGAAGTATTCCACCACACCTGTGGGAGTGACCATAATCACCGAGTTGGTGGCACGGTCACAGCACACGCTATACACTTGGTCGCTTGGCAACGGGCTGTTGCTGGAGTCGAAATGCTTGTATATCTCCGAGCCGTCGGGACTCACAAAATACACACCCGAGGTGTTGGTGGCAATCCACTTGTTGTTAGCGGCATCCACATCGATACAATTCACCTGAAGGCCATCAACAAGCTGTCCCGAGACATCGACACCCTCTTTCTTGTTGTAGTATATGCGATTGATGTGGAAGTCCTCGCTGAAAGCCTCCAGCGGATTAAGCGATATCACGCCTTCATAAGCTCCAATCCACAGGATACCGTCATTGTCGGGCTTGATATACAGCCAATAAGGGGTGGAAAAGCTTTTATTGTCTTGGTCTCTAAACGTTTTTAATGACTTATACTGCTTCAGACTCAAGTCATCGTTGCTAGTCCAGAACACTAATGGTGAGTCGTAGTCGCCAGCCGAGAACACCTTGGTGTCGCCGGCACCAATACCGAAGGTAATGCGCTTAAAGCCACTGCTGTAGCAAGCTCCACCCATATCATTGATTACAAATTTAGACGAATCAACTGCCGTGATCAGCTGATTCTCGGGAGTTATCGCAAAAGCGTCAACATTATTGGCACTACGCGACTGCGCCATCCACAAGTTTCCCTTTGAGTCAAACTGCAATGCCGCGCAGCGTGTGGCGTAGGGGCTGTTAAGGGCGTTATATTTTACCACAACAGAATTGTTTTGTACTTTGCAAACACCACTGTCGAGACGGCAGCAGTAGTAGTAAGTGTCGGGCTCATTAGGCGACACTGCCAGCCACAAGTTGCCGCCGTTATCAGGAGCGTTGGCAGGAGTGATATTGCTCCATGAGGTGCCATCGTAGGCGTTTATCTCGGTCTTGGCACCACTATTGGCTCCTGGCAGTACCAAGTTGTCGGTAGTTCGGCACAACAGCACTCGTTGCTGGAAGGGGTCGTAGGTACTCCAATAGGCATTGGCACTAATGCTCACGCCATCGGGCTTCACATTTTCGGCAGCCACACCAGCCACCACATGAGTCAGTCCTTCGGCGTCAAGAGTCCACCAGTTTCCTTCTTCCTGACTCGACATCAGCTTGTTGCCAGTGACTTTGGTGCTTTTGCTTGCATCAGGCAAAATGGTGTAGTAGTAATTTTTTGCAGGGAAACTTGCCACAAATCCTGAGGGATAGGGTTGCACGGTAGTTGGCGAGGCTGCCACCACCGACTTCAAAGTGAAGCTGCAAGAGTCGGTGCCATTGCTGCCGGTGTGATTATTAATTGTAATAATAGAAAACGATTCGGTCGTGGAAAGGAAGAACTTGCTGTCGTTAATGGGATAAATCCTGCCCGTCAACAGTGCATAGTGAACAATAATCTGTGATATTTTACACTCTGCATTAGCGGTAAATTTAATTGATCTTGCCTCACCAGTCCAAGTGCCTACATTGTTACTTGTAGAGTAGGAGCCAGTATTTGCTTTAAGATTGGAAACGGGACTGCTTGTATCGCTACCAATAATCTCAATTTTGTATATTCTGTATCCTGCGGGAATTGATATCGTTGAAACAGAATTTGTTGCCAATACATATTGTGAACTATCAACTGTTATCACATTATCACAAGAGATAGTGATTGGGGTTTTGACTAGTTTCTTACCATCGGTTGAGGTAGCATCAACGCCAGCCTCAAAAAGGGCATTAGTTTTGCTGACCTTATACCTCCAGGGAGTTTCTATTTGTTCATTAGAGCCACAATACAAAATACCATCTTTATTATTATATGATATTAACTTGTGATTGCCCACCTCGGCAACTGATGCCATATTCACCTCATAATTGCGCACCTCTTTGATGTTGAAAGTCTCGTCATCAAGCATCAGGTATCCAAATGAAGTGGCGATATAAATCCTTCCGTTGCAGAAGTTCACATCGTTGATTGTCTTTTGCTTGTGCATAACCACTTCCTTGATGGCAGGAACGTTAACCACCCCTCCATCGGCATTGATGATGTCGATATTACAATCAGAATAAGCTACAACAAGATATTGCCTGGAGTAGTTGTAATATATTTGTGTGATTTTTATGCCGTTGAGTGCATTATTGGCATTAAGCACGGTATTGCTCTGGGTGGCCTTGTCATAGCAAAAGAGGCTCCCACTCGACAGATAATAGACTCTCTCGCCGGCGTCAATGCAGTTTGTGGCGGTGGCACCAACAAAATAGGGATGAATAATCCATTGTCCTGCACCAAGCTGGGCACTTGCCAACATCGGTAAAGCCAGGAAAATAGACAAGAATAATTTTTTTATCATAATTTCAGTGTTTTATTTTGCTGCTTTCAAGTTGAGGTGACTACACAAAGCACCTTAACCCATATAACGTTATTTTAGTGCAAAATATTGTGTGTTCACTCAATAGCTTAAGTCTTTTTCCACCATATTGCCAGGGTAATTGTTAAAAGCCAGTTTGCACCACTGTCCTGCCACACTGCTCTCATAACGCAGGTAGTTCTTGTTGTTTTCAAGAAAAAATGTCACGTCAACATGTCCGTTATACACACCCTCCTTGCCTCCAAACACCGAAATCTTGCCTTTCTTCTCCTGAATGGTGATTTTGTCGTCGATAATCGTGGTGATGAGGTTCACAGTTTCGCCCTCGCTCAATATCAGTCCCTCGCGCTCAATGGTCACCGAGCCATCGTCATGTGCCAAGAGCCTGAGACGACTTGCCCCATCGTGCTGCGGTGCGGCAACAAGATTGAGCGAGCTAAGCACCGACGCAGCCGGAGTGGTCGCCTTCTGCTTGACGAAGAACCCCACAAGCGCCATCGCCACAAAAAAAGCTATAGTATAAAATTCTACTGATGTAAAGTCCATTTTTAACTCGTCAAAGGTAGGAATAATCTTTTAATTATTCTTTGTTTTATTCGAAAAAACAATTTTTCTCTTCAATACCACATTATTTCTTTTGCAAAAATCTTACCAAAAATTATGCCCACCAAAAATATTATTGCTAATTTTGCGCTTTGTAAGTTATGAAAAATCTTAATGACATAAAGCTTTTTATTGGTGACGAACTTGCCCTACTGAATCAGATTATTGAAGAGGCTTTGACAAGCGACAACCAATTAATGAATTCTATAGTTTATAATTATCTGAAAACTAAAGGCAAGCAGCTGCGCCCAATGCTAACCCTGATAAGCGGCAAACTCTTGGGGGGTATAAATAATCAAGTGATTACGGCAGGAGCTGCCATCGAGATATTACACAACGCATCGCTAATTCACGACGATGTCATCGACGACAGCAAAGAGCGACGCGGCACTCCCACCATTAACGGCGTGTGGACTAACCATATCGCCGTGCTAGTGGGAGACTTCTTTGTGAGTAAGGCTCTGGTGTGCGCCGTAGAGACTGGCAACAAAGACATCCTCAAGGTGCTTGCCACCTTGGGAGCCAACCTCTCGCTGGGAGAAATCAACCAATATGACGTTGCCCGCAACCACACAATCACCGAGGACGCCTATTTCGACATCATCAGCAAGAAGACGGCATCGCTCTTTGCCAGCTGCGTGGAAGTGGGAGGCATTGCCGCTGGAGCTAAGGCCGAAGAGCTGAAGCCTATCATCGAATTTGCCCATTGTCTTGGACTATGCTTCCAAATCAAAGACGACACCTTCGACTACTTCAAAGACCCTGTCGTGGGCAAGCCCACGGGCAATGACCTTCGCGAGGGGAAAGTCACCCTGCCACTGATTTATGCTCTCTCACTCGAAGACCGTCCCGAGCGTGACTACATGCTGGGATTAATCAATCAGCCCAATTACAGCGAAAGCGACATCGAGTGCCTCGTGGAGTGGGCCAAAGACTGCGGCGGCATCGACTATGCCTACAACAAGATGCATGATCTCTATGAGACTGGCGCTGCTCTGCTCGATGTCTATGGCGACAACGAATGCACTAAAGCTTTGAAATCGATTTTCCAATATATTATTGAGAGAGACAAATAAAGAGCAAAATATAAGTAGGGACGAGGCAGGCCTTGTCCGATAGAAAACCTAGAATTTCTAGATGGTCTAGAAAAAACTAATAAACTAAATTTCTATGAACAAAGTAATCATCATTGGCTGTGGCGGTGTGGGAACCGTGGTGGCGCACAAGTGCGCTAAAAATCCCGACGTGTTTAACGAGATAGTAATCGCTTCGCGGCACAAGGCTAAATGTGATGCCGTGGCTAAGGCCATTGGAGCACCTAATATCACCACCGATGAGGTAGATGCCGACAGTGTGCCACAGCTGGTGGCTTTGTTCAAGCGGCACCAGCCCAAGCTGGTAATCAACGTGGCGCTGCCCTACCAGGACCTCACTATCATGGATGCCTGCCTAGAGTGTGGCGTGAACTACCTCGACACTGCCAACTATGAGCCGCGCGACGAGGCTCACTTCGAGTACAGCTGGCAGTGGGCCTACCGCGAGCGCTTCGAGAAAGCCGGCCTCACAGCAATCCTGGGGTGCGGCTTCGACCCCGGCGTGAGTGGCGTTTATACCGCGCGTGCCGCCAAGCACCACTTCAAGGAGATTCACTACCTCGACATAGTGGACTGCAATGCCGGCAACCACGGCAAGGCATTCGCCACTAATTTCAACCCCGAAATCA
>ERZ842401.6509-NODE-6509-length-12457-cov-20.497742_pt1 | contig 12457 bp, 7 predicted proteins | sample MGYA00521270_ERZ842401 | MGnify/ENA primary metagenome ERZ842401 (study PRJEB31892, sample SAMEA3878208) | bioreactor metagenome | biome: Moose rumen | place: Sweden | collected 2011-10 | study: EMG produced TPA metagenomics assembly of the PRJEB12797 data set... | reverse complement strand
CGTACTTGATACGGCAATCTATTGCAATATAGGCGTTTTGAGAAAGAGGCTGTGCTTCAGATTATCGGGTCGAGCCCGATAATGACAATTATCAAACAGGTCTAATGTTTATAGAAACAATCTATGAAAAAAGTCTATGATTGTTGAGATTGAGAGCGACGGATTATAAAGTCATTGTGAGGTTGCTTTTTTTGCACCTCACTTGCTTTTTTGTATTTCTTTTGCAAAATTTCTTGCGCTCTCACTTCTATTTCTTTCTTTTCCTTTTTGTTTGGCTTCCATTTGCCGCTTGGTAAAAGCGTATGACTTCTTGAATTGTCTTCAAAGTAAATACTGAGTGCGTCTTTTACGCTTTTAAATACATCTTTGTCAAGAATAGGAAACATTAGCTCAACTCTGCGCTCTAGATTGCGGGGCATCCAATCGGCACTCGAAAGATATAGCTCTTCTGCTCCTCCGTTTTGAAAATAGAAAATCCTGCTATGCTCTAAATAGCGGTCAATGATAGAAATTACCGTGATATTTTCGCTCATTCCCTTTACTCCAGGAACAAGCATACAGATACCCCTTACGTTTAAAAGTACTTTCACTCCTGCTTGGCTTGCCCTATAGAGCGCGTTAATAATAGCTTCGTGAGCAAGAGAGTTCATTTTTGCCATAATTAGACCAGGTCGCTCTGGCGTAGAAAGGCTTATTTCTCTTTCTATAAGGGAAAGTAATCGGCTTTTTAAGTTCACGGGTGCCATAAGCAAATGCTTCATATCGAGAAACTGCGAATAGCCTGAAATCGTGTTAAAGAATGTTGTCGCATCTGCTGCAATATCGCGGTTTGATGTAAAAATTGAAAGGTCAGAATAGGTGCGAGCTGTTTTAGAGTTGTAGTTTCCTGTGCTTAAATGTACATATCGCCGTATGCCGTCGCTTTCTTTTCGTATGACCAAAAGCAACTTTGCGTGAACCTTTAAGCCCACAATGCCGTAAACAACGATTGCTCCCGCTCTTTCCAGCTCTTTTGCCCAATTTAAATTTCTGCCTTCATCAAATCTTGCTTTTAATTCTACAAAAACAGTAACTTGCTTTCCGTTCTGAGAGGCCTTTTCAAGAGCTTTTACAATCGGCGAATTACTGCCTGTGCGGTAAAGCGTCATTTTTATTGCAAGCACGTTTTCATCTGTTGCTGCGTCATTTAAGAACTTTATTACAGGCTCATACGATTCGTACGGCACATTCAAAAGCACATCTCTTTGGCGAAATGTGTCCCAATATGGTTTGTTTTCAGGCAATGTTACAGGATAATAATTTTTCCATTCACTGTACATTAAAGGTGTGGCTTCTTTTATTTCTGTAATGCCCAAAAGAGTTGATGGGTCTATAAGTCCTGGAAATTCATATACATCATCATCTGTAAGCGAAAGTTTTTCTTTTAACAATGCTGTAATATCAGAGCTTGCGGCATTGCACAAAAGACGGATAGCCTTTGCAGACCTTCGTTTTACAAGTACATCTGCCATTTCTTTTGTAAAATCACTGCCACTTTCATTCACTGCAAAATCAGCATCTCGAGCTACTTTGAACATCAGTGTATCGATTACGGTGTAGCCAGGAAAGAGTATAAATCCAAATGTTGTAATCACATCGTCAAGAACAGCAAAAGCCTTTGTGTTATCTCCCGATTCAAGCCAAATAACGCGCTCAATATTAGACGGCACTCCTACCAATGCTAAAGGAGAAGAGCTTTGCTTTGTGCGAAATACATTTGTGCCGTCGTGCAAACCCTCTATTTCTTTTAAGCGAAACGCCGCGTAAAGCCTCATATTCTCTGTCGTAGGAAAACTCTCATCTGTTCTAAGCGGAGTTAAAAGCGGCATAATCGTATTCTTAAACATTGAAGCAAGATAGCTTTTTTGTGCCTGTGTGTACGAAGAGGGCGGAATATAAGCAATTCCTGCTTGTGATAAATGAGGCAATACGTCGGTTGCAAGGCATGAATGTTGCACTTTGATAAGCTGATGACAGCGAACAGAAATCTCTTTTAACAGCTCTTCTGCCGTTCTGCCAGAAGGGTCTTTGTGGTGTGGTGATAAGCTCAAAAGCCTTTTTATCGCCGCTACTCTTACTTGAAAAAACTCATCGAAGTTAGAAGATACTATCGCAATAAACTTTAGCCGTTCGATAAGAGGAAGCTCCTTTCTGCATGCTTCGTATAATACGCGTGCATTGAACTCAATCCACGATAGTTCGCGGTTAAAAAAAAGAGATTGTTTCATAGCTTTGCCCCTCTTATACAAGTACTATTTTATATCCGAATACGCTTTCAAATAGTTCGCCTTTGTCTTCTAAAGCTAACTTTTCAAGCATAATATTGTGAATGTTTCCTGCCCTCACCGTCATGCTGTCGTCTGAAAAAGAAAGAGTGAAGTCTTTAATCTTTTGTTGATGACCTCTGTCTAATGCGTCTGCCGCTCTTAAAATGGCAGATAGCTTTAATATCGTAAGCCGCTCTGAACGGGCGAGAGCTTTGTACTGTTCATCTTCTCTCGGTCGTATGCTAGAGCGATGATAGCGCACTATGATAGAGATGAGCCGAAGTTCGTCGCGTGTAAGTCCGAAAATATCTGAGTGTAAAACGATATAGCAACTGTGTTCTTCGTGGTCGCTTGCTCGTATGAACATACCAATGTCGTGTAATATTGCGCTTACTTCAAGATATAATCGTGCTTTTTCTTCTAAGCCTAGCTCTGCACTCATTGAATCAAATATCTCCAAACTGACCCGACGCACATATTCTGCGTGTTTTTCATCTCCTCTGTATTTTCTTAAAAGGTTTCTTGCAGAAGCTGTTACTTGCTCATTGAACTCGTTTTGTATTTCCCTTGTTTCTGCGGCTGTTTTGCTGATGAATAAGCCTTCTCTTATGCTTGTTTCAGGAACAATGATATATTCTGCGTTTGTGAGATGCACAAACTCTGAATATATCAAAAGAGCTGTACAAAATCCATTCGCGTCTGCATACGCTATTCTTAATTTTGCCGATAGCAATTCTGGAGTATAGCCTTGAATTGAAAACACAAATGCTTCAAATGAGCTTCTCTTTATCTTCCATAAGCTATCGTTCAGTTTTTCACCAATATGATGAGCTGTAATGCGAGCTTCACTGCTTACCGCAATAAACTCTTTTACTTTTGACAAATTAAGCTCATAGTTCAAAGTGCCTTTCGTGTTTCTGATGAACTCGTCGATATATCGCTTTTCGTCTTCTCTTGAGTTCATCATAGGGTTCAGCTGCTGCTCTATTATTACTGTTCCCAAACGGAGTGAATGAGCTCCCGCAACTCTGCCGCCTTCTGTCAGCATAATCTCGGTAGAACCTCCAGATACTTCCATAATAATAGCGTCCTGAGGTTTAAAACACTCCGTTACAGCCAAATACATCAAGCGATTTTCTTCTATGCCGTCTATCACTCTCACATTAAAGCCCGTTTTCACTTTTATTCTATCGACAACAGGGTCTCTGTTAGAGGCTTCTCTAAGGCTGCTTGTTGCTATCACGATTGTTTCTTCGCTTGTGATGGCATAAGAGCCTAGCTGCTCTTTAAAGCGCGAGAGGATTTGTAAGCATATCAAAAGAGTTGTACGGCTTATCGCACCTGTAGTAAACACATCGCGCCCAAGAGAAACAGATTGCTCGCTTTTGTCGAGAATCATCTTATTCCCTTGTGCGTCTGTTTGTGCCACTAAAAGCCTTATGCCTGTAGAACCGATTTCAATAACGGCGACAGCTTTATTCATTCACTTTAAAACGTTAGAGCTTATCAATAAGCATTGAACACTTTCCCGATGGAATCGGAAGCGTTTTCTTCTTCTTGTCCAAAATATTGATTGTGAAGTAGTAGAGCTTTTCGCTTTCCATTTGGATTTCCCAACCTCTTGTACTCTTATTGGAAAGAATGGTGATGAGGTTTCGTTTGAGCGACAAATTCTCTATACCCATTATCTCAAGGTTTGGGATAATCCAGTCTACCGTCTTTCTCGGCAAACTGATTGAAAGCCCTATAATGTTTTCAATCATAAGAGCGATTGTCGAAAGACCGAGTGTGTGCATATACTTTGTTCTTGGGAAACCTTCCACGCCTTCCCATTTTGCAGAACCTTCTTTGCAAGGCAAATACGCTTCGTATAATGCGCCCTTTTTGTCTTTGCTGTTTGATGGCGACAATCCCTCAAGCACATAGTAGACGTGGCGAATAGCACATTCGCGAGCAAGTGCGTATTGCTGATATTTTTCCAATCCTTTAATAATCATAAAGTTAAACGACGGGAAAACAGAACCGCAATAGCCATTTCCTTCTTGACTGAATAGTGGGTGGTCTGCACTCAAGGTAGGAAATGGGTGGTCTGTGCCGAACGTCTTTGGATTTGATAAATGAGCTACTAATTGGTCAGCCTTGTCTGCATTAGGAAGTTCTGCCAGCAGCGGCCAAAAACCTGCGATGGTTTTAACAGAGCATCTCTTTTCGTCTTTGTCAAGGTCGTGATAGAATCCTGTTTCAGCGTCCCACATCAAATTATTTATGCGAGTTTTAAGGCTGAAGTACATTTTCTTGTACTGAAAGCTTAAATCTTTGTCGTTCAATATTTCGCCTAATGCGCTCATGTGAGCTGCGTGAATTGCCGCCGCTGCATTGAAGTCAATGAGATAATAGGCGTTTTCTCGCGGAGAGTTGCGCATTGAGCTAGAAGCGAGCGGTGTGGCATATAATCCATTTGGTTGCTTAAACGTTGCGTCGAGCCAGTCTGTGTATTTTTGTAGCACAGGCACAATTTCTTTTACTCTCTTTTTGTTTGCACTCTTATGATACAAATTGAACTCCGCCCACGCAAAAAGAGGTAAGGCGACTCCTTCAGGATTTTCTGGGTCATCGATTGCTTTTCCTGTTCTTGTGTCGTATCTCCAGCGAATAGCACCATTTGCTTCTTGCTTTGAATACAAATAGTCAAGATTCTGGTTCGCAGGATAGTTTCTGTTAGAATAAACAAGAAAGAACGAAGCGAAAATCGTTTCAAACTGGTCTATTGTGAGGTCTTTTTTGTCTGGATTTGTTCCTGTTGGGTAGATAAAATATCCGTCAGATGCCTCTTCTCCGCTTTTTGGGTTAAGCCAATACTCTGCCAACCAAGCCCAAGATTTATCATAAATGTCAACAAAATCCTGGTCATAGAAGTGGATTTTAGGAAAATCTTTTTTGTTCACGCACTGCTCCTATTTAAAGGGAATATTATCCTATCATTTAGCATTATATCATAAAAATCTATAAAATGGTACTAGTTTATAATTTTTTTATGTATTTGTACTTCTTTTATGCTATAATAAAAAAAATTGATGGCTAAAAGTTTCAAGGAGGAGAAAAATGTATCAGCCGTTTATTTATCTTGAAGTGCGTATTCTTTTATCAAATAAGTGCGGTGTGTTTGAAAAGAATGGTGAAAATTACATTGTAAATGATGATGTTCTTAAAAAAGTATGCATGTTGACAAAAGCTCTTTCAAGCACTCCGTGTGAATCTTCTGCCCTTGAAAAGCTCACTGGCAATTTGCCGACTCTGCCTGATGATAAAAAGATTACGGGGTGTTCGCTTTTGGTATCGAAAGGCGGCTGTATCGATATAATGTTTCACCAAAAGGCAAAGACTATTCTCATCGAAGATATACGAATAGAAGAAGATTGCGGACGGCTCACTCATCGCGATGGGCAGACGAAAATGGATTTTACCTATGCATCTTGCCCCTCTCTTCGCCTTCGCACAGCCGCATCGTTTGAATTGGGCGAAGAGGCGGAGATATTTTTGGAAGAGCTGAAAAATCTTTTGCAATATTTGCACCTTGCAGTCAAAGAAGCTGGCGATAGCTGTATTCGCTGTAATGCTTTTGTGAGCATTGCTGAAAGTGCGGAAAAAGCTCATTTTGTAAAACTGCGTAATTTGAATTCTTTTAACTTTGTCAGAAAGGCTATAAATGCAGAATGTTCTCGTCAAGAGGGGCTGTTGTTTGCAAATGCGCCTGTGTGCGAAGAGAGCAGGATTTGGATAGAAGAACAGAACGTAACCGATAGCTATCAGTCGCGAAGTAAAGAAGTCGTACATTTTAAGAAGATGCAAAAGCCTTGTGAAATACAAGTTGCGTCATTGTTTGAAAAGATGAATATCGGAGCTACAGAAAGCCAAAAAGCGCGACGGCTTCGCTTTCGTGAACAATACGGACTTTCTCGGCTAAGAAGTGAGTTTTTGTGTGCGGATAAAGACAGGGCAGATTTCTTTGAAGAGGCTGTAAAGTGCGGGGCAGAGCCATTGACTGCAGCGCATTGGATTGCAAGCGAAGTGATGAGGGTATTGAATTATTCAAAGACCACGATTGACAAAAGCTATATTACGAGCGAAAAGTTTGCAAAAATCATTTCTCTGTTGACCTCTCAAAAAATACACAGCGGAATTGCGAAAGAGCTTATACAAGAGGCTTCTAAAAGCGATGTGGATATAGACAGCCTTATGGCAAAGGCGTGCAAAAAGCAGATTGCAGATACAGAGGCGATATTGCCGTATGTAAAAGATGTGCTATCAAAAAACAAAAGCTCGTGTGAAAGCCTGAAAGCTGGCGATATGGCTCTTTTAGAGTATTTGACAGGGCTTGTGATGAAGGAAACGCAGGGAAGGGCTGTGCCTCTTGTCGTAAAGAAACTGATAAAAAGCGAGCTAAAAATCAGCTTGATTTATGTGCTGGGCATGGGTGGCTCTATCACAGCTTTACGGCGAAAAGACGGCTCTATTGAAAGAGGAAATGCGCAGAGCTTGAAAGACTTGTGCAAAAAAGTGGATTCTGAAGTTCCTTTGCAGGCGGTACAAGTAAAATCGCTGTTGAGAGAGGAAATTGAACCAGGGGATTTTGCCTATTTGATAGCCGAAATATCTGCTCGCTTGAGCGCAGGAAATGCAAACGGCATTGTCATTGCGCACGGCACAGACACATTGCCGTATACTGCCGCATTGCTTTTTTGGCTTTTTGGCTCTACGAACGTCCCGATAGTTTTGACTGCAAGCAGCTCTATTGCAGAAGATAGCGACGAGGCTCTTAATAATTTGACTCTTGCCGTAAAGTGCGCTAGAGAAAAGACAAAAGGTGTGTATGTAGCGTTTAATAACAAGATACTTTCTCCTTTGAACTTGAAGTTTGAACGCTTGGGAGAAGACGCTTTTTGCAACTGGAACATGAAAGAAAACGTGTTTACTGAAAATGGCATTATTGCCACTCAATTTGCTTCTGTTTCGGAGCCTGATTCTCATGTGATGAAACAGATTTTAGAAGAAAGCGCAGGAAAAATGTGTTTCTTTAGAACATATCCAGGCTTTAGAGCAGACTTGTATGAAAAAATGATAGATGAAGATTTAGACACATTGTTTATCGAACTGTATGCAACAGGCACGGGCAATATGCGGAACACTGATTTTTCTCTAAAACCGCTCTTGCAAAAATGCCGCAGAAAGAATTGCAGAGTATACTGCACATCGCAACAGAAAAACAGCGTGAACTTTTCGCAGTTTGTAACGAGTGCTGATGTATGGCGGGGAGGGGCTGTTCCGATGGGAAAACTGACAACAGAAAGCGCGATAGCTCTTTACTATGCCGCCTCTCTATTATCAGATTCTCCCTCTGAAACTTCTTCTATAATCGAAAGCTATGCAGAAGCATACTCGTAACAGCTTGATGAATAGAAAGAAGTAAAAAACTATTTCAGCGTAACTTTGATAAACTCTTCTTGCTCTTTGTGTCTTGTTTTCAGCAAAAGCGTTTTTGTGTCTGCGCTGTAAGAATAGCCAGAAGAGTTGTAAGATTCAAATCGAGGGTCTGTGCGGTATTGCATACCATAGATTTCGATAGACTTAAACGATTTTACGCCGTTTACAAAGCTATAGTGCGATTCTAATTGCGGGAACGTATAGAAAAGCTCTATCGTATTTTCGCTGATGTTTGCTTTTACGGCATTTGCGGCGGTGTATACCCAAATAGGAGAGGTTGGGTCTGTTTCATTATCAAGAATAATCACACGCGGATAAAAAAGGTTGTCTTTTATGAGCATTTGATATATTTCGCTCAATACTCTGATGTCAAAATCGTTCAAGTTGCTCAATTCTGTATTCAAGATAAAACGCCCTGTCGCGCTAATATCAGTTCTGCCAGAGGCAAGACCATAATTAAGGAGTGCAGTGCCAGTTTGCAAAGCGGTTATCGTCTGTGCTTTTGCTTCGTTTTCAATCAAATTGATTTTATCATCTGTAATCTTTAGTGCGCTTTCTATTGTTTCAAGACATGTTCCCAACACACTTTCTAAAAGCTCTGAACAAGATGAATCGAGTTTGTAGAATGTGTTGTAAAAGTTCAAAATGCCCGCAGCTTGAGAAATCGTTGGCTCAAAGTTCTGTATAGAAGCAGGAATAGAAAGCAAGCGGTGTATGTTCTCTGTTCCTTTCATAATCGTAACATAAGGCACAATATCCCAATTGGTAAAAATATCGAGTGAATTGGCACTAAGAGCTTGAGAAACGATTGTTTTATCGTTGTTTAGCTGCATGGTAAGCGTGCGATTCATATCGACGAGGTTGCCAAAATAAGGCGTTGTGCGGAATGTGCGGCGAGAGCTTCTCTTAAAGCTAGAAGGAACGGTATCGAGAGCTTCTTTATACTTGTTTGCTCTTGCCATTTCTGCGACATACGCCATAACCACTTCTTCTGTAATAGAAGACGGGGCAGCTTCTGAAGCAGAAACAAAATCTTGAACTATCTTTGTTCTGAGCGCATTGATAGTTTGTTCAAATGTATTTTTGTCAGAAAGTGCAGAGGATAAAGAGCTTTCAAAGGTGAATACGCTTTTTGCATCATAAGGCGCAAAGAAAGCTGTTTCCTCGCTATTAGAAAGAAGCACTGTGTTTTCTGTAAGCTCTGTTGCCTTTAGTGCAAAAGACTCTTTTTGCGAAGAGAAAATAATTTGTTTTGCACTTGTTCCTGTGATAGAATAGCCTGAAGCGGGAGCGTAGCCGATAGAAATGCTAGTTGCATTTTCTGGCAAAGAAGCAATGAGTTCTAAGCGAGCATTATCGCCATTGCCTGCCACCCTAAAAGAAAGAGATGAGCCGCCTTGAAAAGTGAAGGTGCATTGATTATCGCTTTCTGAATATGAGTCTAAAACCAAATTTTCGCTTGTATTGTCTGCGTAATTTAGAACAGCAGGATTGGTGTCATTCGCTGAAAAAGTGATGCCTAAAAAAGATGCTTGAAGCATATTCTTTAGCTTTTGTTCCCTGCTCTCATCTTGCAATTTTGCCATAGTGATTTTGAGTGCACCGATTGTTTTGGTTATAGAAGACTCGTTTCTAAACTGCAAAACAAGAATGAGAAACCCGACTGCAATATAAAACAGTAATAATAGAAAAAACTTTCTGAGAGTGTGAAGTCGCATTTGCTATGTATTTTACTCTAAAACTCCCTTTCTAGTAAATACCCTGTCATAACAACAAAACAGCCTTGTTTTTTACAGTAATATAGAGCTTGCCGCTTTTGAAAAACAGATAGAGGTTCTTATAAATAAGCCTATGGCTGTTGATAAAAGTGATAAAACATTGTAGTATAAGGCACTACTATCAAATAAAGAGGTTTAAATGCTTCGTTTTAGAAACCGTATTTTTCTTTTAACTCTTTTATGCTCTGCATTGAGTTTCTTTCCTTGCGCGTATGCGGCGGTGCAAACACCGATAACATTGAACAAAGTGTCTGAAAAAGACAGAATGACTTTTATCAAAGAACTGCAAAAATACCTTGACGCAGAGGATTTTGATTCAGCTCTCAAGCTGTTTAATAACCTTTCGAGCGATATGGCGAATGATTTTGATATTCTTTTGATAAAGGCTTCTATTTTGTTTTCTGCAGGCAAATTAGATGAAGCCGATAACCTGTGTGTACGCCTTCTTTCTGTGCAAAGCGATAATATAGATGTGATAGAACTCCGCTCTATGATAGCTAAGATGAAAGGCGATAAGAAGCAGAGAAACGCAACCTTAAAGCAGATTTTGCAGCAAGACCCGAAAAATGTGCAGGCGAATATAGAAGTTGCAGAAGATTACGCTTTGTCAAAAGATTATGCTTTGGCGAAAAAGTACTATAAGAATGCTCTTTCAAGCGATTCAAAGAATATGAGTGCGCTTTTTGGCTATGGACAGACGAGCTATTACACAGGCGACCTTTCTACTGCAAAGGCGACCTTTAATCAAATGCTGAAAATCGATGACAAGAATGCTTCTGCGTATGCTTATTTAGGCAAGCTCGCCGCAGAAGACGAAAACTATAAAGAAGCTGAAGAGTACATAAAAAAAGCGGTTGAATACGATGAAAACAACTATGATTATCGCCTTGATTATGGAAAATATGCGAACTATCGTGGCAGAAAGACCGACGCAGAAACGCAGTGGAAAAAAGCGGTAGAAATCAGAAGCGATTACTTTTTGGCATATACTTATCTTGCTGGTCTTTATGATGAGCAAGAGCGATTTGAAGAAGAGCTGGCGATGTGGAAAAAAGTGGTGGAAACAGAGCCTAAATACTATTATGCGTATGAGGCATTGGGCATTCTCTATTGGCAAAAAGGAGAGCTCATAAACTGCCGCAATTCATTTCTAAAAGCAGCGGATTATAATCCGAAAAATGAATCATATCCGTTAATGGTTGCTGCAACGTATATGAAACAAAATGACTATCAAAAGTGCAAGCTCTATCTTGATACGGTGTTTAAAAAGAGAATATTTGACACATCTTCTGCCTCTTTTGCTGTGATGAGAATGTATAGAGATAATGGCGGCGGAACGAATGCAGAAAATAGTACTGCTCGTTTAGTAAATAAGGAAACGAATAAGACAATTCAAGGTAAGCTCTATTTTTATCTTGCTTTATTCTATGATATAAAGGGCAGCCGCACAATCGCAGAGGAATATTATACAAAAGTGTTAAATCACGCCGCTCCGATGTTCTTTGAATTCCGCCTTGCAGAATGGGGTGCTGGTGTATGAAACAGACAGAACATAGATTGACTCTTAACAATAAAGAATTTTTGCTTATCGGCACAGCTCATATTTCTGCACAGAGCGTAGAAGAAGTAAAGACTGCTGTTGAAAAGGAAATGCCTGATTGTGTGGCGATTGAGCTTGACGATGAGCGGCTCAAGACGATGACAGAAGACGATTCATGGAAGAATCTTGACATCATAAGCGTATTGAAAAAAAATCAAGGCTTTGTGCTTATGGCGAACTTGATACTTGCTTCGTTTCAAAAGAAGATGGGAAGCAATGTCGGGGTAAAGCCTGGCGAGGATATGCGGGCGGCGTATGAAAAGGCGAAAGAACTTGGCATAAAGACGCAAATGGTTGACCGTCCTGTAAAAGTAACTTTGAAACGTGCTTGGGCAAAGAACTCTTTTATCGGAAAGATGAAGTTATTGTCGATTATGATAGCCTCTATTTTTGATACAGAGGAAGTGTCGTCTGACCAAATTGAGAGCCTCAAAAACTCTTCCGAAATGGATAATATGATGAGCGAACTTTCTAGTTATTTGCCAGCGGTAAAGAAAGTTTTAATTGACGAGAGAGATTTATATCTTGCAAGTCATATCTATTCTTGTGAGGGGAATAAGGTTCTAGCGGTATTAGGTGCGGGGCATATTCCTGGCGTAATTGCGCATTTGAATGCGATTGCAGAAGGAAAAGAAAGTGCTAATACAGACGAAATAAGCGAAGTGCCAGAGAAAAAACTTTCTTCTAAAATCATAGGTTGGATAATTCCCGTCATTATCATAGCTTTGATTGCATTGGGGTTTTATTTCGGCGGTAAAAAAAACGGCTGGAATATGATGGGCTCGTGGGTGATTTGGAACTCTGTGCTTGCAGGGCTTGGCGCAATTATAGCCGCAGGGCACCCGATTACTATTCTTGTTTCTGCCATTAGTGCGCCGTTTACGTCATTATGTCCACTAGTGGGCTGCGGAATGGTTGCAGGAGTGGTGCAAGCGGTTGTAAAAAAGCCGAAAGTGGCTGATTTAGAAGCGATACACACTGATTGCAACAGCATAAAGGGCTTTTATAAAAACAGAATACTTAGAGTGCTGTTGGTGTTTGTCTTATCTTCACTAGGCTCTTCACTCGGCACGTTCGTCGCAGGTGCGTCTTTTATCAAAAACATAACCGAAGTAATAAGTAATCTATTGCATTAGCTCAATATGAATGTAGCTTTTACACTGCGAATTTGTCGCTCTGACGTAGTTTTGCAAAAGAAAATACACGTTGCATAATCTTTTCTAAAAAAGTAGAATAGCACCTATGGAATTTACGCAAGAAAACATCGACGCATTGCAGGTCAATGAAGTCGA
>ERZ842401.6508-NODE-6508-length-12458-cov-49.736032_pt1 | contig 12458 bp, 11 predicted proteins | sample MGYA00521270_ERZ842401 | MGnify/ENA primary metagenome ERZ842401 (study PRJEB31892, sample SAMEA3878208) | bioreactor metagenome | biome: Moose rumen | place: Sweden | collected 2011-10 | study: EMG produced TPA metagenomics assembly of the PRJEB12797 data set... | reverse complement strand
ATCTGGTCTGTGAGCTTGGTGATGCCGTTGGTCACGTACTTGTCGCCCACCTTCAGACCGCTGGTCACAACGTAGTTGTTGCCGTCGTTCTGCGGGTCAACGGTAATCTCGGTGTACTTCACCTTATTGTCCTTACCCAGGGTATAGACAAACTTCTTGTTCTGAACCTCCATGACGCACGACTGCGGAATAACGATGGCAGCCGTATTGTCGTGAGGAATGACGATATTGCCCGAGCCACCGCTCTTCAGCAGACGGTCGGGGTTGGGGAACACGGCTATCATCTGCACGGTGCCGGTAGTGGCATCGATGACGCCGCTCATCTTCGTCACGTGGCCCTCGTAGGCGTAGATGGTGCCATCGGCCAGCTGCAGCTTCACGCTTGGCATGTCGCTCAGGCCATTGCCCTGCTTCGACATGTTGAGCGCATCTTTCTCGTTGACGGAGAAGTAGACCTCCATCTGCGAGATGTTGCTAACGGTGGTCAGCACGGTGGCCGAGTTGACCAGTGCGCCCACCTTCAGAGGCAGCGTGCCAACCACGCCGCTGGCCGGACTCTTCACGTAGCAGAAGCTCAGCATCTCCCTGGCCGAGGCCAGACCTGCCTGTGCCTGAGCCAGCGCAGCCTTGGCACTCTCATAGCTGTTCTGCGCCGTCTGCAGCTCGTAGTCACCTATCACCTTGTTCTCAAACAGCTTCTGCGAGTTCTCATAGGTCAGCTTGGCCGTATTCACCTGAGTCTGTGCCGTGTTCACAGCAGCCTGAGCCTGGCGCACCTGTGCCTGATAGGTGGCATTGTCAATCACAAAAAGGGTCTGGCCGGCAGATACCGACTGACCTTCTTTCACGTTGATGTTTGTGATGAACCCCTGTACCTTCGGGCTAATCTGCACATCCTGCACACCCTTGATAGAGGCAGGATAGCTGGTCTGCATTGCGGCACTCGACGTTCCCACGGTCACCACAGGATACTCGTTGTCGCCAAAGCTGGGGCGTCCGCCACCGCTCTTGCCGCACGAGGCTACAAGCAGCGCAGAGGCCACGAAGAGCAAAATCTTACTTTTTTTCATACCTATTAATTATACTTAAATTTATTATAAATTCCATTCGGCACTGAAAACTCACCCGAATATTTTCGGTTTTCGGACTGCAAAATTACAAAAAAGATGTGTAAGTAATAATCCTCGCACAATTTCTTTAAGCCTTATTAGCATTTTTTGTGCACGTTTACCACATTTTTATGACACGTGGCAGCGCCTCTGCGTTTCTCTCTTTGCGACAGGTCTGTCTGAGGCGATAGCCCTACTTTTGACCACAGGCGACAACCTGAAAGATACTACTGAGCACCCGAGCAATCGACGCGAATCTAAATAAAGCGCCTCGAAATACGGGCACAGAGGTCAGCAGACGGCGACGGGTAAGGAATCAGGCCAAGGAGCAGCCCGATTACTATCTGTCTGCAAGCCAACGAGTTAGCATTTTTACTCGTCTCGGCGATGCCTTATTTGCCACAGGAAAGTGTCGGTTAAGCCCTTTCAAGAGCCTTTTTCCGCCGTAAAAGCATGCTGTTTTAGGCAGCAAGAGCATGCTTCCGGCTGTCCAAGAGAGCCGTTCCGGCCACCTGGGAGAATACTGCTCGCTCACCCGGAGCATATCCGCGGCATCGTTTGGCGTGTTTTCCGACACCCGCGTTGCGTAGTTTGCGATTTCTGTTTGTAATATCTTTTCGCCTTATTTAGACAACACTGGCTTTCAGACGCTACGCCTCTGTCTTGGCAAAAACAGATGGTTTTGCCACTGTAAGTCCCATCGCGCGGGCTTTCTGCATGAGCAGCTGCATGAGCGGCTCGCGCTCGTTCTCCACTTTGTTGTCAAGCACGGCATCCTTCAGCGTCTGCTTCAGCGTACCCACCGCACGGCTGGGCTTCAGGTTGAACAGCTGCATAATCTCGTTGCCGTCGATGCAAGGCTGAAGCAAGCGCTTATAGTCTTTCTCCTTGAGATCGGTGAGTTTCTCGCGCACCATGCGGAAGTTCTCGAGAAACATCTTCTTCTTCACCTCGTTCTTCGATGTGATGTCGGCCTCGCAGAGTGTCATCAGGTCGTCAATGTCATCGCCGGCATCGTTGAGCAGGCGGCGCACGGCACTGTCGGTCACCTCGTTGTCGGCAATGACCTGAGGTCGCATGTGCAGGTCGACAAGCTTCTGCACATACTTCATCTCCGGCCCCATAGGCAGTTTCAGCCTGCGGAAGACCTGAGGCACCATCTTCGCCCCTATATAATTATGGTTATGGAAGGTCCACCCTACCCCAATCTCCCATCGTTTGGTCTTGGTCTTGCCAATGTCGTGGAGCAGGGCAGCCCAACGGAGATATAATTGAGAGTTGAGGGTTAAGAGTTGAGGGTTGAGAGTTGAGGGTTGGGAGTTTTCAATTCGGGCAGCCACATTCTCCAGCACCTCGAGGGTGTGGTAGAAGTTGTTCTTGTGGGCACGCCCGTCGCGCTGCTCCACAATGTCGAGGGCAGCCAGTTCGGGCAGGATGATGTTCAGCAGGCCCGAGCGCTGCAGGTCGACGAAGCCCTTGCTGGGATGGGGCGACATGATAATCTTGTTCAGCTCCACCTCGATGCGCTCGCCACTCACGATCTTTATGCGGTTGGCCATACGTTCCAGCCCCTCGAAGGTCTCGTCTTCTATCTGGAAGTTCAACTGTGTGGCAAAGCGTATGCACCGCATCATGCGCAGCGGGTCGTCGCTGAATGTTATGTCGGGGTCGAGCGGTGTGGCGACAATGCCATCTTCGAGGTCGGCCAGCCCGTTGAAGGGGTCTACCAGCTCACCGAAGCGGCCTCGGTTCAGACAGATGGCCATGGCATTGATGGTGAAGTCGCGACGGTTCTGGTCGTCTTCCAGCGTACCGTTCTCCACGATAGGCTTGCGCGAGTCGTGGCTGTAGCTCTCCTTGCGGGCACCGACGAACTCAACCTCCACGTCACTTGTTTTCACTTGCGCCGTGCCGAAGTTCTTGAACACACTGAGATGGGCACGACGCCCCAGACGTCGCTTCAGCTCCTTGGCCACCTCGATGCCACTGCCCACCACCACCACGTCGATGTCGTCGGACGGACGTTCGAGAAAGAGGTCGCGCACATAGCCGCCCACCACATAGCACTCCACACCAAGCGCGTCGGCCGAATTGCCTATCAGGTGAAATATATCCTGGTCGAGGATTTCGGCCAGCTCCTCATCGGAATAAAGTTTCATAGCTCGTTGTTCTTTTTGAGTGCAAAGGTACGAAAATAATGTGGATAATTGCACTCTAATCGGGAATTATTTCGTACCTTTGCGGCAAAAAGAACGCAGAACAATGAAGAAGCAAGCCATTCTCTTCCTCCTTTCCCTGCTATTGCTCAGCACAGGATGCAGCACAAAGTCGCGCCGTGCCGAGATAGAACAGCGCAAGGAGGCCCTGAAGCACAGGCATGACTCGGCCCTGCTGGCCGCACAGCAGGAGCTGGCACTGGTAGACAGCGCCCTGCAACGGGCCTCTGCCCAGCACGACTACCTGCAACAGGAGCTGCAGTCGGGCCGCTACAGCGGTGCCAGTATGCAACAGTTAGGCCAGCAAATCACGGCAGCACGACTGCATCGCGACTCACTGCAAGTGCGATTCGACGTGCTTTGCGCACAGATAAAGTATATACACCGCAAGCAACGAGCCGACTCTATCCCTTAGACACACGCCCTGGGGGCAGAACGGGCCGTTCAGGGGGCTGAATAGGCCCAACGTCGCCCAAAAGGACTTAATAAACGGGCCGAAAGTTTGGCAGTTTCAGCAGAATTGAGTAATTTTGCACCCGATATGGACAAATACGAGAACACCAACGCCCAGTTCGAAGCCGCCGTGGCCGAGTGTGCCGCGCTGTTCGAACAGAAGTTGCACGACTACCGCGCATCGTGGCGAATACTGCGCCCGCAGTCGCTCACCGACCAGCTTTTCATCAAAGCCAAGCGCATAAGGCAGCTCGAGCTGACGGGCGAGTCGCTGGTGGGCGAGGGCATCAGACCCGAGTTCATTGGCCTGGTAAACTACGGCATCGTGGGGCTGATACAGCTGAAGCACGGCTTTGCCGACACCGTCGACATGGACAACGACATGGCGATGACTGAATATAAAAGGTATGCGCACGAGGCGCTCGAGCTGATGAAACGCAAGAACCACGACTACGACGAGGCATGGCGAGGCATGCGTGTGAGCAGCTATACCGACCTGATACTCACCAAGATTGAGCGTGTGAAGGAGATAGAGAACCTGAGCGGCCAGACGCTGGTGAGCGAGGGCATAGATGCCAACTATATGGACATCATCAACTACTCGGTGTTCGCACTGATAAAACTGGACAAGGAGTGAAGGTCTGGGTGAACATCTGCCGCGTGGTGCTGGCCGTCACCTTCATCTTCTCAGGATTCGTGAAGGCCGTCGACCCGCTGGGCACAACATACAAGATTGCCGACTACACCACGGCAATGGGGCTGCCGGGCCTGCTGCCCGACCTGGTGCAGCTGGGGCTGTCGGTAGGACTGTCGGCACTGGAGTTCTGTCTGGGCATATTCCTGCTGTTTGCCATACAGCGTCGCCTCACGTCGAGACTCATCGTTGTGCTGCTGGCACTGATGACGCCCCTCACCCTGTGGCTGGCAGTGGCCAACCCCGTGAGCGACTGCGGCTGCTTCGGCGACGCCGTGGTGCTGACCAACTGGCAGACATTCTGGAAGAATGTAGTGCTGCTGGCAATGGCCATCGTGGTGGTCTGCTGGCCGAAGAAGATGTTCCGCTTCGTAAGCGAGTCGAACCAGTGGATTGTCATCAACTATTCGGCGCTCTTCATACTGGCCATTGCTGGCCTGAGCTTGTACGACCTGCCCATGTTTGACTTCCGCCCCTACCACGTGGGAGCTAATATCCGCGAGGGAATGCAGATGCCCGAGGGGGCTGAGCAGCCACAGTTCGAGACCACGTTCATCATGGAGAAAGACGGACAGCGGCAGGAGTTTGGCCTCGATAACTATCCTGACTCCACATGGACCTTCGTCGACTCGAAGACCGTGCAGACCAGTCAGGGCTACGTGCCGCCCATACACGACTTCTCGCTGACTATGGTGGGAGGGCCTATGGACGGCGAAGACATCACCGAGGAGGTGCTGGCCGACACGGGCTATGTGTTCCTGCTGGTGGCGCCACAGCTTGAGAAAGCCGACGACTCCAGGCTCGACCTCATCAACGAGCTGTACGAATACTGTGCAGAACAGGGCTACGCCTTCTACGGTGTGACGGCCAGCGGGCCACGTGCCATAGACCGTTGGCGCGAAAACACGGGTGCAGAATATCCCTTCTGCACAGCCGACGAGACGACGCTGAAGACCATCATTCGCAGCAACCCTGGACTGGTGCTGCTGAAGGACGCTACGGTCATAGCCAAACGCAGCCACAACAACCTGCCGCAGATAGACGAGTCGATGGCCAGTCTGCCTCTGCAGCACTTCGAACTGGGCCAGATGCCCGCCGACGCCGTGGCCGGCAAGATAGCACGCCTGCTGCTATGGTTTGTGCTGCCACTGGCACTGCTCGTCTTTGCCGACCGCACATGGATGTGGACTAAATGGCTCCGTCGCCCCAAGGACAAAGAGAAAGAAGAAACCCAATCAACCCAAAATAAAAACAAAACAACTATTATGAGAAAGAAAATCGTAGCCGGCAACTGGAAGATGAACATGAACCTCCAGGACGGCATTGCTCTTGCAAAGGAGCTGAACGAAACCCTGAAGGCTGACAAGCCCCAGTGCGGCGTTGTGATTTGCACACCGTTCATCCATCTGGCCAGCATTGCACAGTTCCTCGACCAGAGCATCATCGGCCTGGGTGCCGAGAACTGCGCCGACAAGGAGAAGGGCGCCTTCACTGGCGAGGTGAGCGCTGAGATGGTGAAGTCGACGGGTGCACAGTACGTCATCCTGGGCCACAGCGAGCGTCGCGAGTACTATAAGGAGACGCCTGAGATTCTGAAGGAGAAGGTGCTGCTGGCACAGAAGAACGACCTGAAGGTAATCTTCTGCATCGGCGAGTCGCTCGAAGAGCGCGAGGCCGGCAAGCAGAACGAGGTGGTGAAGGCCGAGCTGGAAGGCTCTGTGTTCAACCTCAGCGAAGAGGACTTCCGCAAGATCGTCATCGCCTACGAGCCTATCTGGGCCATCGGTACGGGCAAGACCGCTACCGCTGAGCAGGCTGAGGAGATTCACGCCTACATCCGCTCGATCATTGCAGAGAAGTACGGTCAGGCTGTGGCCGACGACACCACCATCCTCTATGGCGGCTCGTGCAAGGCCTCGAACGCTCCTGAGCTGTTCGCCAAGCCCGACATCGACGGTGGCCTCATCGGCGGAGCCTCACTGAAGGCTGCCGACTTCAAGGGCATCATCGACGCTTTTGCAAAATAACATCCCCCAACGAGTAATGACAAATGACGAATGACACACGTGACAACGATTATGAAAGCAAATGAGAGAAAACGATTCTGGTATTTGGCAATAAGCTTGTCATTTGTCATTTGTCATTTGTCATTTAGTCCCGTTGAAGCGCAGACTTTCACCCAACGACTGCAACAACAGGGCGCAGGCGAAGGCAAGGTGACCGTGACCCACGACAAAGAGATAGACGACCTGGTCAACGGGCCACAGAGCGACAAGACAACACCCACCAAGGACGACAAGAAAGACGGCAAGACCACCGAACCGCCACAGCAAGACTCTACCAAACAGCAAGACACACAGACCGACACCCTGAGCACTACCCCACGGCCACGCACAGGGCGCACTTACAAGACCACCGGCTACCGCATACAGGTGTTTGCCGGCGGCAACACACGGCGCGACCGACAGCGCGCCGAACAGGCCAAGACAAGACTGAAGAACCTCTTCCCTGAAGAGGCCGTCTACGTGCACTTCTACTCCCCACGATGGATTTGCCGTGTCGGCAACTACCGCACCTACGACGAAGCCCTGCGCATGAAGAAAGAAATCAAGCAGATGGGATTCGAGTCGGCCACCATCGTCAAGGGACAGATCACTGCCTACTATTGAACATCCGTTACACCTTATTATATATAACAACACTATATCGTGTATCCTGAAAACGAACAGTTCCGCGAAGGGCTCGACCAGCTTGCGGACCACTACAAACAAATCATCACGCTGCTCGGCGAAAACCCGCAGCGCGAAGGACTGCTGAAGACACCCATGCGCGTGGCCAAGGCCATGCAGGTGCTGACAAGAGGCTACGAGATGGACGCCCACAAGGTGCTCACCGACGCACTCTTCAAGGAAGACTACTCTCACATGGTCATCGTCAAGGACATCGACTTCTTCTCGCTCTGCGAGCACCACATGCTGCCGTTCTACGGCAAGGTGCACGTAGCCTACATACCCAACGGCTACATCACAGGGCTGTCGAAGATTGCCCGCGTGGTAGACATATATAGCCACCGGCTGCAAGTGCAGGAGCGCATGACCCTGCAGATACGCCAGTGCATTGAAGACACGCTACACCCCATGGGCGTCATGGTCGTGGTAGAGGCCAAGCACATGTGCATGCAGATGCGCGGTGTGGAGAAGCAGAACTCCATCACCACCACCAGCGAGTTCAGCGGTGCCTTCAGCCAGGCCAAGACACGCCAAGAGTTTATGAACCTCATATCGCACTAACCCACAAAAAACTCCAATACTTATGTTTCAACCAGATCGCGGCGACTACCGCAAACAGCCATCAACACTAAGCCTGTTCTTCCGCAGCTGCTTAGGAAAGATTGTCATCCTCCTCGGCATCGTGGTCATCCTGATGATTGTTGCCAACCTGACACGCCCGGACGAACAGACGATGAACGACGAGATGTACGACAACGTGAGGCAATGGATTGAATCGACCGACAGTCTCGACACCGACTGGATGGACGATGCTGTGACCAACCTGAACTACACCTTCACCCATGCCGGTCCTGAACCCAACAAGGAGCTGATGAAGAACTTCACCGACCACAACCGCCTCTCGCCACACATACACGCCTTCTACTCAACCATGCACATCTACAACACGTTCCTCTCTGAGGGCGAACGGTGTGGCTTCGGCATCTTCGGCATGGTCATACCCACGGTAAACTTCAACAAATACCTCATGCACGAAGAGCCTATGCGCGGCGACTACAACCAGCCGCTGGTCGACCCCAACGGCCAGAACGAGTATCTCGGCGAGAACCCAGGACTGGAGCCGTTCCGCTATAACGGCGAATAATTACCGCACGCTGCCCATGGACACAAACCATCTGCAACAGATCACCCTGCACGTCTGCGACATAGCACGGCGTGCAGGAGCTTTTATACGCCAGGAGCGCCAGCACTTCAATGCCGACAGCATCGAGCGGAAGCATGCCCACGACTACGTGAGCTATGTGGACAAAGGCTCCGAACAGCTCATCGTCGACGCCCTGCGCCAGCTTCTGCCCGAGGCCGGATTCATCACCGAAGAGGGGCTGGCATCGCATGCCGACGAGCCGCTGTGCTGGGTGGTCGACCCGCTCGACGGCACCACCAACTTCCTGCACAGCTATGCACCCTACGCCGTGAGCATAGCACTGCTGCAAGGCACGCAGATACTGGTGGGCGTGGTCTACGAGGTGTGCGCCGACGAGTGCTTCTACGCCTGGCGTCAAGGCGGTGCTTTCGTCAACGGCAAGCCCATCCATGTTGCCACCAACCGGCTGGAGGACGCCCTGCTCTGTTTCCAGCTGCCCTACGATGCCCAGGCCTACAGCGCTACGGCCCGCCATCTCATTGCCACCTTCTACGGTACAGCGGCCAGCATACGCATGATAGGCTCAGCAGCCATGGCGCTCTGCTACGTTGCGGCCGGAAGACTCGACGGCTATGCCGAACGGTTCATCGGCCAGTGGGACTTTATGGCAGGAGCACTCATAGTGGCCGAAGCGGGCGGAAAACTGTCCGACTATGGCGGTTCTTCCAGCTTCACACAGGGCAACAGCATCGTGGCCACCAACGGGCTTATACACCAGCAGCTGCTCAATGCAATAGCCTGTTTGTAATCTTTTTCGACAAAATTCTTGCAAGTTCAAAAGAAAATGCGTAATTTTGCCCCTACAACACAACTAATTACTCATCTTTAAATCAAAGCAGTTATGAAAAAGTATTTAGCAGAAATGGTGGGCACCATGGTGCTCGTACTGATGGGCTGCGGCGTGGCCGTGAGCCTGGGGTGTGACCCCGTGAACAATATTCCTGCCGTAGTAGGCACCGCACTGGCCTTCGGTCTGGCCGTCGTGGCTATGGCCTACACCATCGGTGGCATCTCCGGCTGCCACATCAATCCGGCCATCACGCTGGGCTGCTGGCTCACAGGCCGTATGAACGGCAAAGATGCCTGCGGCTACGTGTGCGGTCAGGTGGTAGGTGCCTTCATCGGCTCGGCCCTGCTGGCCCTGCTCACGGCCAACGTGCCCGGTCTCGACGGCACAGGTGCCAACGACCTGCAGGCCAACGTCACCGTGCTTGGCGGCTTGCTTGCCGAGGCCATCTTCACCTGCGTCTTCGTGCTCGTGGTGCTCGGCGCTACGGCTAAGACCAATGGTGCTACCAACAACTTCGCAGGCCTGGCCATCGGTCTGAGCCTGGTGCTCGTACACCTGGTGTGCATCCGCTACACTGGCACGTCGGTCAACCCCGCCCGTTCGCTGGCTCCCGCCATCTTCCAGGGTGGCACGGCCCTCGCAAACCTCTGGATCTTCATCGTCGGCCCACTGGTGGGTGCAGCCTGCGCCGCCGGCATCTGGAAACTCATCGAGCCGGAAGAGAAGTAAAATCGGCAGAGGTCGGAATCTCACTTTTCAAGATTCCGACCTCTTTTTCGCTAAAATGTGCTGTGTTATCAGTATTTTTTAGTAATTTTGCAGCCAAATACGCTAACAGATTAGTAACGTAATGGCAGTAGCAGACCTGATAAGCAGCGAAAAGCAACAAAGACAATTCTCATTCGAGGTGCTGCCCCCACTGAAGGGGACGGGCACCGAACGGCTCTTTGCCGACATAGCCAAACTATGCGAGCTGCAGCCGGCTTTCATCAACATCACCACTCACCACAGCGAGTATGTGTATAAGGAGATGGCCGACGGACGCTACGAGCGCAGTCGTGTGCGCCGCCGTCCGGGCACTATTGCCGTGGCAGCAGCCATACAGCAGAAGTTCGGCGTTACCGTGCAGCCTCACATCATCTGCAGCGGTGCCACCATCGAAGATATAGAGTACGAACTGCTCGACCTGCAGTTCCTGGGCATCACCGACCTGCTCTTGCTGCGCGGCGACAAGGCCATGGACGACCGCTCGTTCCGCCCCACGCCAGGAGGTCATGCCCACACCACCGACCTGATACGTCAGGTGCAGCAGTTCAACGACGGTTTCTTTGCCGACGGGTCGCCCATATCGTGGCGCGGCCCACGCTTCGACATCGGCGTGGCTTGCTATCCAGAGAAGCATGAGGAGGCACCCAACATGGAGCTTGACATGGAGTATCTGAAGATGAAGCAGGAGCTGGGTGCGCAATATGCCGTGACGCAGCTGTTCTTCGACAACCAGAAATATTTCAGCTTTGTGGAGCGCGCCCGCCAGATGGGCATCACCATACCCATCATCCCTGGCATCAAGCCGCTTGCCAAGCTCAGCCAGCTGACCGTGGTGCCGCGTACATTCCACTGTGACATACCTGAGCCGCTGGCCCGCGAGATAGTGAAGTGCAAGACCGACGACGACGCCCGCCGACTGGGCATAGAGTGGACCACGCAGCAGTGCCGCGAGCTTTACGAGCACAACATCTGCGACATCCACTTCTACACCATGGGTGCCGTAGACTCGGTAGTAGAGATTGTAAAAAATCTGAAGACCCCATAAGACCTATAAGGCCCATAACCCCTATAAGCCCCATAACCCCACGCCCAATGAAGTTCAGCGAAGTGATAGGCCAGGACGACGTGAAAGCTCGTCTGCAGCAGATGGTTAGCGAGAACCGTCTGCCCCATGCCATCATGCTCTGCGGTCAGCAGGGTGTAGGTAAGCTGGCACTGGCCGTGAGCTTCGGGTGCTATCTGCTCAGCGGAGAGTGGAAAGCAGAAGGTGGAGAGCGGAAAGAGAATGCCATGCTACAGAAGCTGGAGCACCCCGACTTACACTTCACCTACCCCACCATCAAGCTGTCGTCGATGGGCGCCGACCACATGCCCACATCCGATGACTTTGCCCGCGAGTGGCACGAGCTGCTGATGCAAGGGCCCTACTTCAGCATGGACCAGTGGATGACGGCCATGGGTGCCGAGAACCAGCAGGCCATCATCACTGCAGGCGAGAGCGACGAACTGGTGCGCAAGCTGTCGCTCAAGTCGAGTCAGGGTGGATATAAGGTGAGCATCATCTGGCTGCCTGAGCGCATGAACATAGCCTGTGCCAACAAGCTGCTGAAGCTCATCGAGGAGCCGCCACAGCAGACCGTGTTTATCATGGCCTGTGAAGAGCCAGACAAGTTGCTCGAGACCATTCGCAGCCGCGTGCAGCGCATCGACGTAAAGCGGTTGTCTGCCGACACCATCGAGCAAGCACTCACTGAGCGGCGGGGCATCGACGAGCAGTCGGCACGACGCATCAGCCGACTGGCCAATGGCTCGTGGCTGAAAGCCTTGCAAGAGCTGCAGGTGGGCACAGAGAACGAGCAGTTTTTCGACCTCTTTGTCCTGCTCATGCGACTGGCCTATCAGCGCAAGGTGCGCGAGCTGAAAAAGTGGAGCGAGACGATGGCCAACATGGGCCGAGAGAAGCAGAAGCGGTTCCTTGCCTACCTGTTGCGCATGGTGAGGGAGAACTTCATGTATAACTTCAAGCAGCAGGAGCTTTGCTACATGACGCAGCAGGAAGAGCAGTTTGCCACCAACTTTGCCCGCTTCATCAATGAGGCCAACGTGCTGCCCATCACCGACCTGACCAACCGTGCCATACGCGACATCGGCCAGAATGCCAACTCGAAGATTGTGTTCTTCGACTTCGCCCTGCAAATGATAGTACTCTTAATCCAGAAATAAGTCCCATAAGCCCTATAAGACATATAAGACCCATAAGACATATAAGCCCTATAAGACCCATAACACCCCAACAACAATGACCGAAAAACAAAAGGAACACGAGATACGCACCGGCTGCGACCGAGGACTCTGCCGCGCAGCCATTGGCCGTCAGGACCGCCAGCTGAACACCTACGACTGGCTGGCCGACGTGCCTGGAAATGCCGACACCACCGATCTGGTGGAGGTGCAGTTCAAGCACACCCGCAAGGGCTACTACCACAACGTGAACA